>CENJ01330778.1_pt1 | contig 12663 bp, 8 predicted proteins | sample 356161 | NCBI WGS metagenome assembly CENJ01 (sample SAMEA2619531, study PRJEB7988) | marine metagenome | biome: marine biome (ENVO:00000447); feature: surface water layer (ENVO:00002042); material: "saline water (ENVO:00002010), including plankton (ENVO:xxxxxxxx)" | depth 5 m
CGTCGGATGATGCCAACTTCCAGCTTGCGGCGTTCTGTTGAACGGCTTGGAAGTATGATCCTATCCCTACGCCGGCATTAACCGGATCAGGTTCAAAGGGTCCACGCGAATCGTGTCTCAGGCGTACCAGCCCCCCCTTAGGTGCGTGTATTAAATGCGATCAGTAACGCGCTGTCTACAGGGCGCCGGCTTGCCCAGCCATTTAACTACCCAAAACGCCGCTATCGAACGAGCTCCGCTATGGAACCAATTATGACCAGCGTTACAGCCTGGTTACTGGGATAAGGATAAAACTTAGCTATACTTCGCTTTCTTGCTCTGTTTCGTTTCCTGCCAACCGTTCAGCGAGGTTGTTTAAAAGTGGCGCCCAAACGGCCAAAGGTAAAGACTCGGGATTCGTCGGCTCGACGTCAGCCGCGCAGCGTCGCCAAGCAACCCGGTTTGATTAAACGAAGCTTTATGGGTTTTTTCCGCTTGCTATTCCGCAGCGTTTTATACCTGACCCCGGTTATTGCAGTGCTACTTATGGGGTATGGTTATTACCTTGATCGAACCATAACCAAAACGTTTGAAGGCAGGCGCTGGTCTGTCCCCGCACAAGTTTACGCACAACCCTTTGAACTCTATGCCGGTTTAAGCATCACCCAAGCCCGCTTTACAGCAGTGCTGTCGTCCCTGGGCTATCGGGGGCAAGACGATATCAGTACGCCGGGTGCTTATAACATTATTGGTCCTCGTGTGGATCTACATTTACGCAGCTTCCAATTCATCGAAGGGGCGCGTCCTGCAGCCAAACTACAAATTGTTTTTGACCCCACCGGTATCCGCTCTATTCGCGATAACACGGGAAGACCGGTCCCACTGATTCGCCTGGACCCCGCAGTGATCGGTAGTTTTTTCCCGTCACATGGTGAAGACCGCCTTATCCTGACCCCAGACCAAGTTCCGCCTCTTCTGGCAGAAGGTTTGAAACTCATCGAGGACAAAGATTTTGATCAGCATCTAGGGTTCAGCCTGCAAGGCATACTTCGCGCTTTGTTGGTCAATCTTAGGAGCGGCGAACGCAGACAAGGTGGTAGCACGCTGACCCAACAGCTGGTTAAAAGCTATTACCTGACGAACGAACGCACCATTGAACGCAAGCTGCGAGAAGTCGCTATGGCCGTGGTATTGGAACTGCGCTTTTCGAAAGAGGACTTGCTGACGGCCTATATCAATGAAATCTTTCTTGGCCAGCAAGGCGCGAGAGCTATCCACGGTTTCGGCCTTGGCGCGCAGTTTTATTTCAATAAACCCATCAGTGAATTGGACATCGATGAACTTGCCACGCTAATAAGCGTTATTCGTGGCCCTTCTTATTACAATCCGTTTCGACATCCAGAACGTGCGCTCACTCGACGCAACCGCATACTGGATACGTTTTTCGCGGAAGGTCTCATTGATGCAAGGATGCATCGTACGGCGAAGCAAGAGACACTTGGGGTGGTTTCGGGACCAACGAGTGCTGGCGCTTTCTATCCCGCTTTCATGGAAGTCGTGAGGCAGGAGTTAACCAAGCGCTACGCCACAGAACAACTGCGTACGCAAGGGCTAAAAGTATTTACGACCATTCGACCCGACCTGCAAGATGCGGCACAAGCCGCCGTTCGCAAAAGCTTAGCGCAAATAGAACGCGACCGCGGCATCCCTAACGATACACTTCAAGCAGCCGGCGTGGTAAGCAATCCTCAGACTGGAGAAATACTGGCTTTTGTCGGCAGCCGCAATGGCCGCGTGGACGGGTTTAATCGCGCACTAAACGCGCAACGTCCGGTTGGTTCGGTCATCAAACCTTTGGTCGTGTTGGCTGCATTGGAAAACGGCTTCAATCTGGCTACAACCGTGTTGGATGAACCGATAACCCTAACGGAGCCAAATGGCTCAACCTGGTCACCGAAAAATTTTGACGGCGAAACCAGCGGACCCTTGCCGCTGGTTCAGGCGCTGACGCGATCGTTAAATCTCCCCATGGTTCATCTCGGTCAAAACATCGGCCTCAACACCATTCAAGAACGCTTCACAGATTTAACCGGCAGGCGTCCCAGTAATCCGTTTCCCTCTTTCTTGCTCGGCGCTGAAGAGATGTCGCCTCTGCAACTGACAGAGTTATTCAGTAACTTCGCCAGCGGCGGATTTAGGACTCCCTCGAAAGCCGTAATCGCCGTAATTGATGAGCAAGGGCTGCCTCTCAGCCATTATCCGTTCGAACTCACCCAGAGCATTCGCCCCGATATAGTCGAACGACTAACCCTCGGTTTGGAGTTGGTCATGAGACGAGGAACCGGACGCAGCTCGCCTTTCGCGGCTCAGGGGGTTGCCGGTAAAACTGGCACTTCAGACGACTATCGCGACAGCTGGTTTGCTGGTTTCGACAATCAAAGCCTGGCCGTAATCTGGGTGGGCAGAGATGACAATGCATCCACTGGACTAACGGGCAGTAGCGGCGCATTACGCGTTTGGAACGAAATCACAAAGTACACCGGAGTAGATCCGCTGATCCTACCGACAACCGACAGTTTGACAGCGGTTGAATTCTCTACCGGCTTAAGAGCGAATAACCGCTGCGCGGACGTGGTTCATCTGGCCATACCGAACCCCGACCTCCTTGCCGCGAAACGCGGCTGCAAGATTCGCAAGGTGCGCAAAAGCCGCTAAACTTCTCTCGACTTGCTATCGCTTGCAGATATCGGACTGTTAAGCTGAACACCTACGTTAGATTGGGGAACCCTATTGAGGAATAAAATGACCTCGCTGCGACTCGCCTATGTTTCCATTGCTACGCTGCTCATCACCTTGGCAGTTGGCTGCGCAGGCGTACAACCATCGCGTCCCGCGGCCTCGCCTACTGAAACTTCAAAACCGGCACCGGACGCAGGCAGGGCCACAAAAAAAGACGCGCCTAAGGCCATATTATCGCCGCGAGCCGCTGAAATAAAAGCGGCGGATAGCTTGCTTGCAGAAGCGAGCGTAGCGATGCTGAGGAATCGTAATAACGAAGCGATCTTGATGCTAGAGCGGGCGATCAGAATACGTCCACGCAGTCCGGAACTATGGACTCGTCTCAGCGAAGCGCATCTGGCGGAAAATCGGCTAGTAGTGGCAACGCAACATATCCGCAAAGCAATTGCGTTAGCGTCGGGTTCAGCATCAGCAACGGCGTTAGCCTGGCTGCAACTCGCCAACATAAAAGAGGCACAAGGCGAATACGGTGAAGCCGCTTCCATACGAGCACGGTTTCAGCGCGGCTCGGGCTAGCAGTCACCGGCACAGGACTAAAACACAAAAAGATAAATTCAATCGCGTCTCTGCAGCTCTGACCTTGAAGGATCTTATTGTTGCGAAATACAGACATATCTGTCGAATTAAGGGAGCAAGCAACCGTGTTGGGAAACAACCACCATCTTGCCGTGCGTAAAGCATTAGGTGCTGTCGCATTAAGTTTTTTGCTGATTAGCTGTGCGACGAATCCGGTTACCGGGGTCAGCGAACTAAGCTTGGTTGATAAGTCCTGGGAGATTAAGACCGGCGCTGAAAATTATCCCAAACTGCGGCAAATGAGCGGTGGCGACTACCTAGCTGACCCATCTGTTCAAGCGTACGTCGAGCGCATTGGACAGACCTTGGCCCGCGCCAGCGACCGAGATTTACCCTACGAATTCGTTGTTGTTAACGATGCGACGCCGAACGCTTGGGCACTCCCCGGCGGCAAAATTGGTGTCCACAGAGGACTACTGTTGACCCTCGAAAGTGAGGCCGAACTTGCCGCCGTTTTAGCCCATGAAATCGTTCACGCAGCGGCTCGGCACAGCGCTAAGGACTATCAGCGTTCAGCTTTATTGCAGGGGAGCATAGCGTTGCTAGGCAACGCAGTAGCCGAAGACGTGCGCGAAGATACTCAAAAGTGGGCGAGCTATGGCGCGAAGATGGTGACCAGCCGCTATAGCCGTGAAGCAGAGCGCGAGTCCGACGCATTTGGGATGACCTATATGCAGCGTGCCGGGTATGACCCGCAAGGCGCGGTAGCGTTACAACAAACCTTCGTAAATTTATCCGCGGCAAACGATGCGCGCTTTGCGACCAGTTTGTTCGCCAGTCATCCACCTTCACAGGAACGTTTGCAGGCCAACCGGGCACAAGCGCAGCGGTTGCCAAAGGGTGGGCAGATGGGAATCGAAGCCTATGCCCGTGCAATGGCTCAGCTCCGCGAGGCGCAGCCCGCCTATGATTCTTACGATCAGGCAGGGCAGGCAGCGGCAGAACGAGACTATTCTGCGGCAAAAGCGCTTATTGAAAATGCCATTCGCATAGAACCCAGGGAGAGTCTCTTCTACGGCCGACTTGGCGATATACAAGCGCTGCAAGCGCAGCCTGAAGCTGCGCTGGAGAGCTATCAGCAGGCCTGCAAACTCAATCCGACCCACTACTATCCCTACTTGCGCCTGGGCCTTACCTATAAACGTTTAGGCGTGGTTAGCAAAGCGGATGACGCACTACGCAAAAGCTTCGCCTTGCTGCCCACCCAGGAGGCTCAAGCCGCACTCGCGCAGCTTAGCCCCTGATATAAACACAGGCCCTTCTCGCGCTAACCTATCTAACACTAACCCCAGCTGAGCTGCTTAGCTCGCCGTGGCTTCCGCTTCCATAGTTGAATACAGCGCAGCGCGATCGCGCTCGAAGCGTCGGCCAGCGAGGTAAAACAATGGAATCGCAAAGGCGGTTAGCACCGTAAACGCAACTAAGGTCCAGGTATAAGGCTCGGCGACACCATTGTTAGCCATCCAGTCTATGACCATGCCGCCACCGGTCACCCCGATGCCCAAACCAACAAAGTTCAGTGACAGGATATAGAATGCGACAACCGTGCCACGGATCTGCGGCGGCACAAGCTCTTGAACGGTTGCGAAAGTCGGCCCGTAAAAACAGCCTAACTGGAAATAGCCCAGGAAGATCCCGACCATGAAGAACACACTGGTTGGATCGATAAGACGGTAAACCAAACCAGCAGGGGTCAGCACGAGCATGATCCAAAATAGGAACATAGGTCTACCCAGACCGGTCCGTTTGAGAAACGCATCACCGCCAACACCGCCAAACAAATTGCCGAGAATACCGCCAAAGAAGCTCAACCAAGCCGTCGTCGCGGCAATCTCACTACGATCAAAGCCCCGCTCCTGCACAAACCAAAGCTGCTCGAAAGTTGCCGCGCCAAGCACAAAGTGAAAGGCTACGCCGCCGCCGATGGTCATTGCTAGCGCCGGCGACCGACGCAAGGTGCCTACCAGCGTGCTTAAAATTTCGCGGGAACTGGGTTTATTAGCCTCAATTGCAGCTTCGAGTTCGTGTCGGCGGGGTGTCTCACGCATAAACAACATGACAATGGCGAGCACGATTCCCAGAGCACCCAGCGCATAAAAACAACCACGCCAGCCGAGCACAGGCTCCAAATACGCAACAACAAACAAGCTGAGCGCGACGCCTACAGGCACACCCATGTAATAAGCGCCTGAAGCAAAACCCAGATACTTGCTCGGAAAACGGTCGGCAAGCAGCGACATCGCTGCGGGCGTCATAATCGACTCACCAACACCGATAAACATACGCGGGATCAACAAACTGACAAAACCTCGCGCCATGCCAGATATCGCCGTCAGCACACTCCATAAACCCAGCCCAGCAGCGATCAATCGGGTGCGGTTAACCCGGTCAACTAAAATCCCCATGAACAGTCCGGCGATTGAGTAAAAGACGATAAACGCCATACCCGTCAACCAGCCAAATTGCGTATTAGTCAGGCCGAGGTCTGGCACGATCCAGTTAGCAAAGCTTGCTAGTAACTGCCGATCGACGAAATTCATCACATTGAGCAATGTGAGAAACATCAAAAAACCGTAGTCCCGTGTCGACGGGTTTGTTTCGTTGGTCATCCCTTTCCCCTCTTTAGATGAGGAGCGCAGAGTATGTTACTTGAGCAGTTCGATCCAGTGGCGGACCGCGACCGGCGTGGCTTGCGCAAGAAAAGTCTGACAACCCACGTTGGCCGTCACGATGACGTCAGGCGACTGTTTCTGCAAAGCTTCCAGCTTTTCTTCGCGGAGTGCTTTGGCCCGCGCTGGCTGTAAGATCGAATAGGTACCGGCGGATCCACAACACAAATGAGCATCAGCCACCGGCACCAATTCGCAGCCCGCGCGCGTTAACAGTTCTTCCACGACGCCGGTCACTTGCTGGCCATGTTGCAAACTGCATGGCGGGTGCCACGCAACCTTGATGCCCTTCTGTGCAACCGCCAAATCCAGATCGGCCGTGGCAACATACTCCGCCACATCTTGTACGAGCCCGGCCACCGCCACAGCAGGCTCAGCATATTCCGGATCATCAGCAAGCAAGCGAGGGTAGTCTTTAAATGTCACCCCGCAGCCGGAGGCTGTCGAAATGATGGCGTCTACGAGGCCGACCAGCGGCGCTAACGCGTCAATATTAGCTTTGATTTTTTTGAGCGCGGCAGACTCGGCGCCCAAATGCAGATCCAATGCGCCGCAGCATGCTTCCGCCTGCACCGTCATCATCTTTATACCCCGTGCTGCCAGAAGCGTCTGAAGGTGAGTATTCACTTCCGCTGTGACCACCCGCTGCACGCAACCTTGTAAGATCACGACCTGCCGTGAGGGCAACGCTTCGACCACCGCATCATGGTCCCCGTCGGTTTTTTGTCGAGGTTGTGATTGGAAATCGGCCGGCAGCCTTACCTTGGATTGTGTGGGTTCAGGTAGATAACGGCGCAATTGCTTTGGCAACACCAGCCGAGCTTTACTGGCAAGCGTGACCAGCGGACTCAGCCGTTTAGGATAGGGTATTAGCCAGCGCAGCACTTGCCGCATGAGCCCGTTCAAACCGCTGCGTGACGGGCCCAGTCGAACTCGCGCTATTTCCGCGAGTTCGCCATAGGCAACACCTGATGGACAGGTGGTCTCACATGCTCTGCACGTTAAACACCGATCCAAGTGGGTCATGGCGCGAGTTGAATCGTAGCCGCCTTCCAGCAATTCCTTAATCAAATAAATGCGGCCGCGGGGCCCATCCAATTCATCGCCAGAAAGCTGATAGGTCGGACATGTCGCGTTACAAAATCCGCAATGTACACAGCTGCGCAAAATCTCATTTGCGCGCTGGCCAGCTGAAGTCGCGATAAAATCGGCGGGCAAATTAGTCTGCATGATCGAACCGCAGACCTGATGCGAACACGTTATGTGGATCAAACGCAGCTTTGATGGCATGCATATATTGGCGCTGCGCAGCCGGAACCGGCATCGCTCCGCCAATAGGCCAGGCCCAGCCGCCGACTTGATGGGCGTAGTCCAACACGGCGTCGGCATTATTTGACCACAACCAGCGCAGGCCGTTAGCCCATTCCATAGCCCAACCCGACCCGAACGTACTCTCTTCAACTAAGGGATTAGGCGTGCCCGGCGAAGGTATAACCGGCAAAGGTGCGGCGGGCGGTGTAATAAGCCGCCAAAGACGTTGTCCTGTCGCTCGCTTGTCGCCGTCAGATCGAAAAAAGTCGGTTTGTTGATCGCGCCAGTCATCCCAGAACAAGGCAGATTCTTTACCCTCAAGTTTGGTTTCGCTGGGAAGAGCGGCTACCGCTTGTTGAACACCGGAAGATTGCCCTGCAAAGCGCAGAGCAAGGCTGCCTTGATGCCAAACGGTGCTCTGCAGGGGCCAGTCTTTCAGCCGGAGACGCGGTAGTTTGCTGACGGCTTCTTGGGGCGAGTAGCGCAGAAAAACGGTCGTTTCACAAGGCCATATTGGCTGCACTCGCAAGCTGATCGCTAACAACGCTCCGAGGCCTCCCCACGCACCTGCCTGCAATCTGGATACGTCGTAGCCAGCCACGTTCTTTATTACCTGACCTCCGAAACGCAGGTGCTCGCCCAATCCGTTGATCATCTCGACGCCCAAAACGGCGTCGCGCAAAGAACCGCCAAATGGACGCGTTGGCCCAGACAAACCTGTTGCCACTGCGCCACCTACTGTCGCGGTACCTGCCGTTGCAGCTCCCTCTATTGCGGCATTTGGGTTGTAGACTCTAAATGGGGGGGTCGAGGCTAGCATCTGCCGTTCTTTAGCAAGCAGTGCATTGACTTCCTGCAACGGGGTGCCCGCGCGAGCGGTTACCACCAATTCGGAGGGTTGATAATCGATGATGCCTCGATGGGATCGCATATCGAGCGGAGTAGCGTCGCACTCAGGCAAGCAATGCCTTTTGGTGGAACCTGCAAACACCTGTATCAAACGGGAACTGCTGCTTGCTTCTGCGACCCTATCGATCAAAAAATCGCTATTATCATGGTCAGCAGTCTCGCCAACGCTGCTCTCGGTCACTAAAACCGCTCCAAGTGTGGATGCGGTAAGCGGCCCTGATGAACATGCATGCCGCCTAGCTCGCCACAGCGAGTGAGCGTAGGAATACCCTTTCCCGGGTTAAGCAAACCAGCTGGGTCCAGTGCGGCCTTGAGACGAAAAAACTGCTCAAGCTCCTGACTCGAAAACTGACCGCACATCGCATCAAGTTTCTCGACACCCACTCCGTGCTCACCGGTCACCGTACCACCAGCTGCGACGCATGCGGCAAGAATGTCCGCGCCCATAGCCATTGCCTGATCGGTTTGCCCTGGCACATTAGCATCGAAAAGTATGAGTGGATGTAAATTGCCGTCCGCAGCGTGAAATACGTTGGCGACGGCCAGCCCGTACTGTTCGGAGATCGCATCAATTTGGGTCAGCACATCAGCAAGTTGCCGACGTGGAATAGTGCCGTCCATGCACAGGTAATCCGGAGACAGCCGCCCGATCGCTGGGAAAGCCGACTTGCGCCCTTTCCAAAGCCTTGCCTGAGTCACTGGATCATCTGCACGCTCGAGGCAATACGCTCCATGCTGACGCAGCATATCGCTGACAATACTATTTAGTTCGGCGAGATCCACGGCAGCGCCATCGAGCTCTACGAGCAGAATGGCGGCAGCGTCTGTTGGATAACCGGCGCGGGCGAATTGTTCAGCTGCAGCCACCGCACGTTTATCCATCATTTCCATGCCTGCTGGAATAATGCCCGCTGCGATAACACTGGCGACCGCGTTACTTGCCGAGATGACGCTGTGGAAACCGGCCAAAAGTACCGTTTTTTCTTCCGGCTTAGGCAGCAGCGCAACGGTGACCTCCGTAACGATGCCGAGCATCCCCTCAGAACCACAAGTCAACGCGAGTAGATCTAACCCTGGGGCATCAAATTCGGCACCACCGATTTCGAGCATATCTCCAGAACTGGTCAACAACCGCAGGCCGAGGACGTTATGCACCGTTAATCCGTATTTTAGGCAATGCACTCCACCCGCATTCTCGGCAACATTGCCACCAATACTGCAGGCAATCTGCGAAGACGGATCAGGTGCGTAATATAGATCATGTTCGGCTGCGGCATCCGAGATCGCTAAATTGCGAACACCGGGTTGGACTCGAGCCACTCGATTGTCTATGTCAATATCGATGATTTGGTTCATCTTCGACAGACCCAAGACAACCCCTTCTTCATGCGGACGCGCGCCGCCGGACAAACCAGTGCCTGCGCCGCGTGGAATCACTGGCAAGTCGTGCGCTTTGCAGACTCGCATAACCGCGATCACTTCTGTTTCGCTCGCTGGCAAGGCAACAGCCCAGGGCATTTCCCGAATGGCAGTTAAGCCATCTGTTTCGTAAGGCTTCAAGCCAGCTTGGTCAGTGATTAACTCGCCTTTCCGCAACACACTGGCTAATTCCTTTAGCGCGCTCTTTTGCTTTGCTTGGGTCATTTTCATGCGCGATATTATGCCGCAATTCATCTGAGTATGGCCGGAAATTAGCTAGACATAGCTGCGACAGCTTCAGCTTTTAGGGGAGCTAAGCAAAAATGGAGACGTCTAATTCGGATTTAGCACCACCTTCAGGCCTGAGCCTAGGGTTCTGACCGAGCACAAGTCAGGTTTTTGGCTTTTGCGAGCTTCGCCTTGGGCATCGTGATGACTCCTAACCAGCCGAAACCGTCTCGTCGCTGAACCTGAAAATCGCAAGCGAGCCTTGTAGCAAATTGCAGCATAGCCATTTAGGCTGCATGCTAATTTAGCCGTAATGTGATGCATCTAGGCAGTTAGCACGCGACTTAATTCAGACCGGCAGAATCTGTGACTGAGGCCGGGTTCGCTTAATCAATTTATAACCACAATACGAATCGCAGCGAGAACAGACTCATGAATTACCACATCGTCAACGCGAAAATAGTCAACGAAAACCAGGTTATTGAAGGCGATCTGGCGACTGAGGGTGACCGTATTAAAGGCATCAATGTCGCGCCCGCGCCTGGTGCCGAAGTCGTCGATGCTAACGGCGCCTTTTTGATGCCAGGTATGATCGACGATCAGGTTCACTTTCGCGAGCCGGGCTTTGAGCACAAAGGCGAAATCGCTACGGAATCCGCCGCCGCGGTCGCAGGCGGCATTACCAGCTACATGGAAATGCCGAACTGTCTGCCGCTTACCGTCACCGCAGAAACACTTAACGATAAATACGCGAGAGCAGCAGACCGGTCAGCTGCCAACTTTGGTTTTTACCTCGGCGCGACCAACGACAATCTCGAAGTAATTAAAAGCATTGATCCGCTTTTGCCCTGCGGGATCAAAATTTTTATGGGCGCCAGCACCGGTAACATGCTAGTCGATGACGCGACCACTCTAGAAGGCATTTTCGCAGCGACGCCGCTACTTGTGGCAACCCACTGCGAGGACACACCGATGATTTTAGCTGCCGAAGCAGCAGCTAAGGAAAAATTCGGCGATGCAATACCGTTTACCGAACACCCCAATATTCGCTCGGTCGAGGCGTGCTATGCCTCCAGCTCTCTAGCCGTCTCGCTAGCCAAGAAGTACGGCACCAAACTCCATGTATTGCACTTGACCACCGCCAAAGAAATGGCGCTCTTCACTGCCGGTCCACTAGAAAACAAACAAATCACTGCGGAAGCCTGTGTACACCACCTGTTTTTCAATGATTCTTGTTATCCGGAAAAGGGTTCGCATATCAAATGCAATCCCGCAATCAAAAGTCAAACCGACCAACAAACACTATTAGCGGCTATTAACAGTGATCTAATAGATGTCATCGCCACTGACCACGCACCGCATACGCTGGAAGAAAAAGCGAGGGATTACGCCAAAGCACCAGCCGGACTGCCTTTGGTACAGCATGCTCTCTTATCGTTGTTTGATCGCGTCAGCGACGGCACTTTCAGCATCGCCAAGGTCGTGCAAAAAACTGCGCACGCACCCGCCACATTGTTTCAGGTCAGCGAGCGCGGCTACTTGCGCGAAGGCTACTTTGCTGACCTGGTGTTGGTAGCAGAAAACGAAGCAAAGTCAGGCGCAGATGACCTGCCGGTTTTAAGTAAGTGTGGATGGAGTCCTTTTGCCGGCCACACTTTTTCTCATCAAATTGAAAAAACCTGGGTTAACGGCCACCTGCGCTATGCAAATGGTGAAGTGCTCGCAGGTCCTTCCGGCCGCGCGTTGAGTTATAACCGTTAGCAAGCTGGTCGGCACTTGCAGCCCTCTTGGCCAGTGCAACCCGTAGGACAGTCTTAGATAGATCGCTGGGAAAAGATAAAGAATAAAAGTAAATCAGCAGCCGGGAGGCGGTCGTGAAGAAGTTTTTAGTAGGTTTAGCCATTTTTGTGGCGTTTGCTGGCACCATCGGAGTTTTCTTTGGCGGTGATTTGGCGCGCGTAGCTGTGTTTGCCTATATGACACCGGACAGCGCTTTTGACGAAACGCCAACTCCAATAGCACCGGATTATGCCGACCCATTCCATTGGGCGGCACTGCCTGATCGGAAGGACAGTGCAGACTTGCTGCCTGCCGGTATGGCAGCTAGCGACCCTGCCTCCCATGTCGTCGACGTTTTCTTTGTGCACCCAACTACTTTTGTGAGTAGCGAAGGCTGGAACCAGCCTCTAGAAAATGACGCCATCAACAAACGCACCGATCAATGGGTGATGCGAGATCAAGCCAGCATATTTAACGGCTGTTGCAGGGTCTATGCGCCACGCTATCGACAGGCGACATTATCTAGCTTTAACGATATGGATGGCAGCGGCGGTCAGGCGCTGGATCTGGCTTTTTCGGACGTAAAAACTGCTTTTGAATATTTTCAGACACATTACAGCAAGGGCAGGCCCTTTATTTTGGCAGGGCACAGCCAAGGCGCGTTTCACGGCGACCGGTTATTACGCGAGGTCATTGAAAACACGCCATTAGTCGATCGTATGGTTGCAGCGTACACAATAGGATTCGGCCTTAAGCCCCAGCAAAACTTACCTGTTTGCAGCGATCCTAGCCAAACCAACTGCCAAATCTCTTGGAATGCAGCCGCCGCCGACGCAGGCTATAAAATTGGCGCACCAGGCGATATTTGCGTCAATCCACTTACTTGGCGAGCAGATAAGAGTTACGCCAATTTTGCACAAAACACTGGCGCGCTGACGTACGCGGACGGGGACGCGCTACAGCCTGGAGTTGTCGACGGTCAGTGTGCGGACGG
>CENJ01009510.1_pt1 | contig 12658 bp, 12 predicted proteins | sample 356161 | NCBI WGS metagenome assembly CENJ01 (sample SAMEA2619531, study PRJEB7988) | marine metagenome | biome: marine biome (ENVO:00000447); feature: surface water layer (ENVO:00002042); material: "saline water (ENVO:00002010), including plankton (ENVO:xxxxxxxx)" | depth 5 m
ATGACAGAGGTATAATGGAGACTACTGGTATAGAAGATTTTATATCTCTAGATAATTTAAATTTTGAAAACAATCGAATTAAATCAATTGATCTATTCAAAAACACTAATCTTAAAGAAGCTAATTTTTCAAGAAACTTAATTGAAGAAATTGATATTTCAGAAAATCGACTTCTTGAAAAACTAAACTTAAATAGTAATTTATTATCTGAAATAGAATTATCATATAATCCAAGATTAAAAATTATTGATATTTCGGACAATGATTTTGAGTCAATAGATATTTCAAGTTTAAATCCTACAAATCTTAATTTAAGCAACAATAGGATTGGAAATATCGAGCTAACGAATAATGAATTTTTAAATTTTTTAGATGTATCCAACAATCAATTATCAAATCTAAATGTCACTAGTAACATTCAATTAGATTATTTAAATACAACCCAGAATTTGAATTTAGAATGTATAGATGTAAGTAAAACTCAAATTAATAATATACCGGAAGAATGGGCAAAAGACGACTTTACAAGATATTCTACAGATTGTAGTAACAAAGATCTTATATTCTATGAGGTAGAAATATATAATGCTATTTCACCTAACGGAAATGATAAAAATGACTTTTTCTACATAAGAAATGCAGATAAATATCCCAATAATTCACTAAGAATATTTGACAGAAATGGTATAATTATTTATGAAGAAAATGGTTATGGAATTGATAATAAACTCTTTTTTGGAAAATCTAATATAAATAAGAGTAATGCATTACTACCATCCGGTTCTTATTTTTATATTTTCTCTTATATCGATCAATCATCACAAGAAACTATTGTTAAAAAGGGTGTTTTAACTTTAATAAACAATTAGTTTTGAATACTTTAAGATTTTTATTTTTTATATCATACTCTTCTTTTCTTTTGAATGCGCAGTCAAATTTAAAGTTAACAGATTATTATAATAACCCTTCATCTTATAATCCTGCATACATCGGAGTAACAGAGGGCATGTTTTTAAAGGGCTATTATACTTCTCAATGGACAGACTTTGAGGGGTCACCTTCTACTCAAGTGGTTGATTTGCAAAATAATTTTGATAACAAAAATATGGCAGTTGGGATTTCAATATTAAATGATACTTTTGGTGCATTAAAAAATTTAAAGACGGATGTAAACTTTTCATTGAATTTTAAATCAAGTCAAGATATATCTTTTTCATTAGGCTTAAAGGCTGGAATAAATTCTTTCTCAACTGATTACCAAAATTTAAACATTCTAGACCGCTCAGAATTTGTCTTCAATGAAAATATATCTAAAATAATTCCACTTGTTGGAGTTGGTTTTTATACTCACGGTGATAATTGGTTTTTAGGAATTTCATCACCTAACATAATTGAAAATAAGGTTTCAACTGAATCAGATGAAGTATTATTTAAAAGTACAAACCAATACTTCTCCTCTTTCGGATATAATTTTTATCTAGATGATTTTTTATTTAAAAATCAATTTTTAGCACAAATTATCGAAGGATTTCCTATTTCATACATATTCAGCACAAAAATAATTTTTAAAAACTATGTATCCCTTTCAATAAATTATCATCCTCAATATCTTGCAGGAGGTGAAATCGGAATTTATCTTCCAGGAAATTTAAAAATCGCTTACGGGATGGATATGTCTAATACAAATGGAATAAGCAAATATGATAATAATTATAGATTTTCAATTTCGTTTCAAGTTTTTAGAGGTAAAGCTAACTGGTCAGACCGTCAAGAATTTGACAAACCTTATATAATAAGGTAATTATATATAATTTTGGGAATATTAAGAATAAGGCATTTCTATGCTTTAGTTACGCTCATATCTATAATTGAAGCTGAGTGAGTAATTAATCCCATAGATACGAAATCTATACCGGTTTCAGCATATTCTACTATATTTTTTTCATTTATATTTCCACTTGATTCAATCACAAAACGTCCATTAATTAATGAAACTGATTTTTTTGTTTCAATAGGACTCATATTGTCAAGAATTATCCTATCAATCCAATTATGCTTGATGACCTCATCGAGTTCTTCTCTGTTTCTAACTTCAATGTAAATAGGAACTTTTAAATTATTTTGATCGAGGTAGTTTTTTGTGCTAACTATAGCATTTTCAATTGATGCACAGGAGTCAATATGATTATCCTTAATCAAAATTGCATCAAAAAGACCCATCCTGTGGTTAACGCCCCCACCAATTAAAACAGCCCATTTTTCCGGATACCTAAAACCTGGTGTAGTCTTTCTAGTATCTAGTATTTTACATTTTGTGTGGGAGATTAATTTTGACAAATTCGAAGTAAGTGTTGAAATACCACTCATTCTTTGCATTATATTTAATATTAATCTTTCAATAGAAAGAATTGAATATGTGGGGCCCTTTATTTCTAAAACTTTTTCTCCTTTTTTAACTAGTTCTCCGTCATAAAAAAACTTCTTCATAGATAAGTTAGACCTAAACTCATTTATCAAAATTTCTGAGAGTCTAATTCCAGAAATGACACAATTTGATTTAGTTGTTAGCTTAAAGGAATTTTTGGTTTTGTTTTTAAAATAAGATTTGCTTGTATGATCATCACAACCTAAGTCCTCATCTAATGCATTTTTCAAAAAAGTATAAATTTCTTTTGAATATTTAGATTCAAATTGATTGGTTGTTTTCAATTTCAATAGTTTATAAAGGGCTGTCTAACTAATTGAAAGCATTTTTAATAACGGTGCTTTAGCTTTTGAGATTATTTCCTCAGTCAAAGTAATCTCTGGCTTCTCATACTTTAAACATAAATAAAGCTTTTCTAAGGTATTTAGTTTCATAAATGAACATTCGCTACACGCACAAGAGCTGTCCTCTACAGGAGCTGGAATAAAAAGCTTGTCAGGACAGCGCTTATTCATCTCATGAAGAATTCCTGCTTCTGTTGCGACTATAAACTCCTTATTTCCACTATTTTGAACATATTCAAGTAGTTTTGAAGTACTCCCTACATAATTTGCAACCTCTAAAATCAAAGACTTGCTCTCTGGATGGGCAATAAATTTAGCTTTTGGATATTTTTTAAATAAATCTAAAATTTTATCAAATGAAAATGCCTCATGAACGACGCAACTTCCATCCCACAAAATCATATCTCTTTTTGTTTCTTTAATCAAATAATTACCCAAATTTTTATCTGGAGCAAATATGATTTGTTTATCCTCAGGTATGCTATCAATTACTGCTTTCGCATTACTCGAAGTACAAATAATGTCACTCATTGCTTTAATTTCAGCTGAGCAATTAATGTAAGAGACAACTACTGCTTCAGGATGTTTTCTTATAAAACTTTTAAAAAGTTTGGGTGGACAAGAATCCGCAAGAGAGCATCCTGCTTTGAGGTCAGGTAAAAGAATTTTTTTTTCTGGATTAATTATTTTTACAGTTTCAGCCATAAAATGTACCCCTGAAAGAACAATTATATCTGAATTTAAGTTTTTAGCAATTTTAGCCAGATAAAGACTGTCTCCTAAATAATCTGCAATCTCCTGAATTGAGGAGTCTTGGTAATAATGAACCAATAAAGCAGCATTTTTCTCTTGCTTAATATTTTTGATTTTTTTAATTAAATCAAAATTATTTGTGTTAGGAGATATGTCTTCAGATTTTAAAATATGTTTCATTAATTGATATTAATGTTTGTTATACTATACAAAATTAGGAAATGTCTTTAAAAGTAAATACTAAAATAAGTTATTTAAATTCAAAATTCTTCTCTTTCTATCATTAGAATTGATGATTGAGGAACTATAAAATATTTTTCTCCTTGATAAATAACCTCGTAGGCTCCCCCTTGTAAAAAAACCGCTAAATCTCCTTGCTTGACTTGTAATGGAACATACTTAATTTTCTCATCATCGGTTTTCCATGGTTGGTCGTTTTCTATGGCAACAGGAATAGGATATCCTGGTCCTGATTTTACAATATACCCATACTGAACCTTCTCTTTTTCTCTTACACCAGGGGGAAGATAAAGTCCACTATCGGTTTTTTCAGATTCTTTCCTGGGTTTGACAAGAACCCTATCACCAACTACATTTATTTTATCCAGAGAATTATTTTTTTTAATCATTTTAAGAATTATTTATCTATGCTTGAAATTAACGAAATTAATCGATCCAAGGAATTTATCTTTCTATAACTATTTTTCAGTTTGGCCAACTTAGGTTGGTCTTCATTTGCTATTAATTCTGCAATTTTTTTGTATTTGAGTTTTGTTGGCCTTGGTAAGTCAGACTTGTATTGGATAAAAATAGTTTGTTTGTCAATAAATTTAGGTGGCTTGTCACCCTCCAAAGAGTTTTTAGCTTTCTCACCATCTATAAAAACTTTTTTATCCCTAATATACAAACTGTATTTTTCTCCTCTATAAGCTCTTATCAGATAGCCTTTATTTTTTGATTTGTTTTCGTCAATGAACTCTTTATAAATAAAAAAATCATTTTTAATTTTACACGATATGGAATTAGATTTTATAAGAGCATTTGTTGGTGAAGTGGCATCTTTGGTTAATGAAATTTCAATCTCATCATTTAAAGCGTTAAATCTAAGATATGTTTTTACTGAATCTTTTTTTCTATACACTATTCCAATTTGAAAATAATCATTTCTATAAGGGGAACCAATAATACCTTTGAGAGATGATAAATTTGAACCACGAAATGCTTTAGACACATTTTGATCTCCAACGTTGATTTTTTTAACTACATCGAAATTTACTGCCCCATAATTAAATGATGTCTGTGATAATAATATATTAACAAAGAGAATTAATGAGAAAAAAGTAAAGTATATTTTCATAAATTAATATAATAACCTAAATATAAAGTAATTAATAATTTATATAAAAATTTAGCTCTGTAGTTCAAGGGATAGAACAAAAGTTTCCTAAACTTTAGATACAGGTTCGATTCCTGTCAGAGCAACAATAAAAAAGTGGGAAACTATAACCAAAACATGAAAAAATTAAAGTGTATATATGTACAAAAAGAGTATTAAGTTTCCCACTTATATATTTTAGTGCAAACAACATGCCAAAAATTAAAATTTTTAAAATAAAAAATATGGGTCATTAATATATTTTAAAAAATATATAAACAAAAAATATTATTAATAAATATATTTTTTATTAAAAAAACTATATTTTAAGGGATTTAAAGTAATATATTTTATTTATATTTGTTGTAAAAAAATTTTACAACAAAAAAATTTTTGATGAAATTCTCACTTCATTTTCACAAAAAAGCAAAAAAATGGTATATCAAACATTACTACGGAAGCTCATATATAGGAAAAAAACTAAATAAGAAAGGAGAACTAGTAAGGAGATATAAACAGAATTATAAGTTTGAATACCTAGATTTGAGTTGGAATGAAAATCCAGCTACAATTGAGGAAAGGGATACGAATTTAAAAACAAAAAATTTACTAAATCAAAGAATTAAATTTTTAAGAGATCAAGAACTGCATAGAAGTAATCAAAATTCAAAAAAACTTTTTTTTCCTTGGGCATACAGTTTCATTGAAGAATACAAGGATGGTGCTAAATCAGCCAATTTTAAACCTGTAATTGATCATTTACTAGCTTTTTCATCTGAAAAACTATTATTTAATGAAATAAATGAAAGGTTTTGTAAAGAATTCAAAAAATATCTATCAGAGGCCGTTCTTTCGCCTAGAGGACTTTTAAAAACTACAACAACAAACCAATATTTTAACTATTTTAAGTTTTTAATAAAAACTTGTTTTTTAAAAAAATTCATAAAAGAAAACTACAGTAAAAAAATATATTTAAAAACTGAATATATTGATTTACAAGATTTTATAACTATTAATGAAATTAAAGGTTTAATTAAATCAAAATCATCTCACCCTTCGATTACTAATGCTTTTTTATTTGGCTGCCTTACAGGTTTAAGTGAAAAAGATTTAAAAGAATTGGAGTGGCTGGACTTTGAACTTGATAGTGGAGTATATTACATAAATTTGAATAGAATAAATAAAATTTTTAAAATAAGAATACCCCAAATTGCAATTGATCTTATTGGCACACCAATCAAAGTAAGAGGTAAAGTGTTTTTTAAACTAAAATCAACCTATTATACAAATCTAAAACTGAAGGAATGGCTTAATTCCTCTAATGTTTTTAAAAAAATAACATTTAAATCTTGTAAGTATACTTTTGCCGCAAACTATTTGCTTAATTCTGAGGGTTTTAATGATCAGCCAAATGATTTTAAACCTTCGTTGGACAATTTATCAAAAATACTTGGTCATAAAGAGCTATATTTTACTAAAAAATTTGTTGACAGAATTAATTTTAATTAGTATTTAAAAAACATTCAATTAATAATTATTTAATGCTAAAATCTTTATTATTAATACATTAGATATAGTATTTTTTTTTTAATTTAGTAATCTTATGATTAAACGAAAACTAGAAAATTATCATTTTCCAGAAGGTGTAAAATCTATGTTTATTAATGGTAAATATTATTCTAGAAAAAAATTTCTTGAAGTAAGATCAAAAGAATTAAGAGCAAATAAACAGTTAAGAGATGATAGAGGACGGTTTACAAAAACACTATAACCTCCCCTACCAAATAATCATTCTTTAAAAAACTCTTCTTTAGTAATTTCAAATCCAATTATTTTTGTTGCTCCTCCTGAAAAGAAGAAGTCCAAAAACCCCCTTTCATTTAATCCAATTGGAATTCTTTCTGGTGACTCATAATATCTTTTAAGGTTATGATATTGATAAACAAAATGGCCAACAGGTAAGTGTTCAATTTCAAATTCTTGAAAAGCTCTAACATAAACATGAGTTATATAGTGCCTTCCTCCATCTCTTAATGTGAGAATTATATCTTCATTTAAAGTGTTTGAAACTAAAAGAGATGCGTTTGTTAATTTGTTTATTTGTTCAACAGGATATTGTTTCTTGAAAATTTTCTGTCCAGTGAGAGGTCTTTGCGAATACGACACTAAACCGAATAAAAGAATAAGAATTATAAGAGAATTTTCTATTTTAATTTTTGACATATCTTTCTTAAAAATACAAAATTATTTCTCTGTTTATTCCAATGAAAATCTGTAAATACTAGTAGATCTATAGGTTTCAGATGGTGACAAATAAATATTTGGGAAATCTTGATTATTAGGGGAATCTGGATAATGCTGCGTTTCAAGTGCAAATGACTCTCGATACAAAAAATTCTTTCCATATTTTCCAACATCAGAGCCATCCATAAAATTTCCTCCATAGAACTGAATTGCTGGTTCAGTGGTATAAATATCCATCTTAACACCTCTGTTAGGTTCAAAAACAGTTGCAGCATGAGATAGTATGTCTTGAGCTGTTTTGTTTAAAATGAAGTTATGGTCATATCCACCCCCATAAACAATTTGATCATCGCTAGAATTAATTTCCGACCCAATTGCTTTAGGCTTTCTAAAATCAAATGGAGAGTCATCAACAAGTCTTTTTTCTCCCAAGGGTATGAGTGTTGAGTCAACTGGTGTATAAAAATCTGAATTTAACTTTAGAATGTGATTATTTATTGTTCCACTACCCTCACCTGCTAAATTGAAAAATGAGTGATTAGTAAGATTAATGGGTGTTTTCTTGTCAGTTGTAGCTTTGTAAGATATCTCAAGTTGATTATCTACAATTTGATATGTTAACTCCACGTCTAAATTCCCAGGATATCCCATCTCGCCATCTTCAGAATTTAAAGTCATAACTATTTTTTCTTTATCAAATGAAACTATACTCCAAATTTTGTTATGAAACCCCTTAGGACCCCCATGCAAATGATTTATCCCATTGTTAATTGGAAGATTATATTTTTTTCCGTCTAATAAAAAAACTCCTTTGGAAATTCTATTTGCATAACGGCCAATTGTCGCACCATGATATGGTTCATTGGCTTTTAAATAATCATCAATAGATTTGAAACCAAGAACTATATCCAAATTTTGGTTAAATTTATCTCGAACAACTAATGATACAATTCTGGCACCATAATTTGTTACAAATACTTTCAATTTTTGATTTTCTAAGAGAAAAAGATCAGTTTTTTTTCCTTCTATAGAAGTTTGAAAATTAGTTTTATCTAAAACTTGATCATCATCCATTTTTTGATCACAAAATACAAATAGAAATGAGAATAAAATTATATATATTTTAAAAATTGAACCCATAATAAAAAATTTTTTGCCCGATTGGTTTAAAAATTTATAGTTTTGAAATTAATGAAAAAAAGTAATATCGTTTTATTAATTAGATTATTCTTTTTGCTGCTAGTTGTATTAAGCTTGTGTTGCAATAATGAAAAATCATTAAAATATCCTCCTAGTATTGATATTATTCCAAGCCCAAAAGAAATAGTTAAAGATCCTTTGAACGAAGCGTTAGAAATAGATAAGACCATTTCTGTTTATATAAAGAGTCCGGATTCAAAAAAATTTTTCGATTTATTTACTAATGATTTAAAAGTAATTTTCTCTCAAGATTTACATTTCAAAAGATCTGATAAAATAAACTCTGATATAAGTTTTGTTGTTGAAAAAAGCTTAAAAGATGAGGAATATCAAATTGAAATTAACAAAAATATTTCAATCGTTGGGGGATCTTATAATGCAATTACAATGGCAAAATCTTCATTAATTCAAATTATTAAGTTTAAAGATAACAATACTCTACTTTTACCAAAAGCAAAAATTTCAGACAAACCAGACTCTTCATATCGAGGATTAATGATTGACTTGTCTCGCATGTGGCACGACCTTGAATCAATCCGAAATGTTATTGATATGGCTAGTTTGTACAAAATTAAATACCTGCAGCTTCATTTATCTGACGATCAAGCCTTTGTTTTTCCAACCGATTCTTTTCCAAACTTACCAACTCCTGACAGGCCATACAGTAAAAAAGATTTCAGAGAGTTAGTAGAATATGCTAAAGTTAGGGGAGTAACCATTATACCTGAAATAGACGTTCCAGGGCATTCTAGACAATTTATTGAGACTTATCCTGAAATTTTTGATGTTAGCAATGGGGTTAAAAAATCAAATGTTATAAATATTGCGAATGAAAAAGTTTACAGTGCACTTGATCAAATCATAAGTGAAGTCGCTGAGATATTTTATACCTCTCCTTATATACACATGGGCGCAGATGAGGCAAAATTGGATCTTTATAAAAATGTAACTGAGGTCAAATCATTTATGAATAAAAACAAATTAGGAACTGATGTACACGAATTATACAGATATTTTATAGTTAGAATCAACAAGATTGTAAAAAAATACGACAAACAGATGATGGTGTGGGAAGGATTTAGTAAAGAAGGGGAAATCAAAATACCAAAAGATATAATCGTTTTTGAATTTGAAACACTCTACAACCATCCAAAAAGCCTGATAGATGACGGATTTACTATCGTAAATACTTCGTGGACTCCTCTTTACGCAGTTTATGGAGGAGTTAAGAATAAAATGGCTCAAAGGGCTGTATGGTCACCAGAAAGGATTTATAAATGGAATAAATGGAGATGGGAGCATTTTTCTAAAAATGTTCCTGCTTATAAACCAATACAATTAGAAAAAACTCCTCAGGTAATTGGAGGACAAATGTGCTCATGGGAACAATCTGGAGATGCCGAAATACCGGTACTTAGAAAAAGAATTCCTTTTTTTTCGGAAAGAGTTTGGAATGATAATCCAAGCAAGTCTTTTGAGAAAATATTTTCGACAGTTGAAAGAACAGATAAGATTTTATCCCTAATAACAAATAACAAAAGACAAGACTCTATCCTGGTTGGTTATAATTTCAAAAAAGATGGGTGTTTGTGGTGCATACCTGATGAAGAAGTAAATTAATCAAAACTGAAAAACATCTTTGGTGTTATATGTATCACTATTTTTTTGATTATCATCTGAAATATTTTCTTTAAAACCGAAAAGAAAGGCACCTTTTCTAGAGGTAGATTTATCTTTTAAATTAGTTTTTTCAAGGACATTTAAAGATAGTATTTTCTTCCTAAAATTTCTTGAATCAAACTTAGTGTTGTAAATACACTCATAAAGAGTTTGTAATTGTGGAAGAGTAAATAATTTAGGAAGCAATTCAAACCCCAAGGGTTGATCTTTAGCCATATTTCTTAATTCAACTATGGAATCCTTAACCATATCGCTATGATCTAGAATTAATTCAGGTACATCATTTAATGCAAACCATTTAGCATCTTTATTTTCGATTTCCTTAAGTAGAAGTTCATCAACCCTAATTAAGCTAAAATAAACTATAGAAATAACTCTTTCAGCAGGGTCTCTATTTAATTCCCCGTATGTTTTTAGTTGCTTTAAATAAATATTCTCAAGGCCGGTTAATTTAAAAAGGATTTCATTAGCACTTTCATCTAGGGATAAATCATTTTCAAGAACTTCCCCTATCAAAGACCATGAACCTTTAAATGGATTGACTTTCCTTTTAAATAGTAATAAATTTAATTTTTCTGAGTCAAAGCCAAAAATCACACAATCAATAGCTACGGTAATTTTTTGATTATCACTATAATTGGAATTATTCAAAAAAATTTAATTTTTCTTAATATAATTATTATTTTTCAATTGTAGATGGGATTTTAAATTATAAATCAGTCGTCTACATTGTAAAAGAAATGTTTTTCTTTAACATTAAAATTGATTTGTAGGGACTAAAAATAATTGTACCTTCTACGTTTAAAACATATTTTAATTTACAAACTAGAGAACAAACGTGAAACTTTATACAACAATAATATTAACTACTTTGCTTTTATTTTCTATTGCGTGTAAGAAAAGCAATGAATTAGAAAACAACTATAGATGGTCAAAAGAAAAAATTCAAAATTGGTATGATAACCAACCCTGGTTAGTTGGGACTAACTTTATTACCAGCTCATCTATTAATCAACTTGAATTTTGGCAGAAAGAAACTTTTGATCTTAATTTAATTGAAAAAGAATTAAAACTATCTGCAAGTATTGGGATGAATACACATCGCGTGTTTTTGCATGATTTACTCTGGAAACAAGATTCTATTGGTTTTATAAATCGGATTGACCAATTTTTAGACATCGCTAACAAAAACGGTATCAAAACAATGCTTGTTTTTTTTGACGATGTATGGCATCCCTTCCCAAAACTTGGAAAACAGCCAGATCCAATTCCACATATTCACAATTCTGGCTGGGTTCAATCTCCTGGAGTAGAAATTTTAACCAACCTTAAAAGACACGATGAACTCGAAGGATATATTAAAGGCATTGTTTCTAGATTTAAGGATGATGAGAGGGTTTTATGCTGGGATTTATATAATGAACCATCACAACACAACGGAGCGCCTAGAGTTTCAAAAGAAAGAGTTTTTGAAATATATAAAAACATTGGGATTACGCTAACCGAAGAAGAATTACCTATTTATTACAGAGATAAAATGGAACCAACTGGAGAGGAAAAACGGAAATACACCCTACCACTATTAGAGAAAACATTTAATTGGATTAGAGAAATTAATCCTTCACAACCAATTACAGTCGGAATATTCGACCATGATATAGCTTGGGATAAATTCGAAGATCTACTTCCGCTTGAACAACTCATATTAAAAAACTCTGATTTTATTTCGTATCATGGATATGATGATCTAGAAATTGAGATTAGCAGAATAAACCAGCTTAAAGTTTATGGAAGACCTATAGTTTGTACTGAATACATTGCAAGAGAAAATGGTAATATTTTTGAAAATATGCTACCTCTTTTCAAAGAAAACCGGATAGGAGCATACAACTGGGGTTTTGTCTCTGGGAAAACAAATACAATTTATCCTTGGAAGAGTTGGGATTCAACTTACACCGGACCTCCTAAAAAATGGCACCATGACATTTTTTATCCAAACGGAGAGCCATTTTCAAACGAGGAAGTTGAATTGATTAAAAATTTAACTGAATCTGTAAATGTGGCTGATTAAATAATGAAATATATTTTGCTTATAATATTGGGGATGAGTTTTGCTACTGGACGTTATCCATTTGACCCTTCATTAGTAATTATAAAAAAAGCAGAATTATAATAAATTCTATTAGATATGAAACGAAGAAAATTTATCAATCAAGCTTCCATTGCAGGGCTATCCTTTAGTGGATTTTATTTTTTAAACTCATGTGAAACTGAGATAAAAAATAATAATCAGACATATATGGGAGGTTTTAAAGCCAATCCAATACGTGAAATAAAAGCGGCATTTGTAGGTGTTGGAGATAGAGGCAGAACCCATGCAAGAAACTTTAATAGTTTTCAAGGAACTAAAATTGTAGGAGTTTCTGACTTATATGAAACTCGCGTTAAGGAAACTATAAGATCTTTAAATTCAGAAGAATCTATTAAGGGGTATTGGGGAAAAGATAATTTGTGGATTGAAATGATCAAAGAGACTAAACCCGATTTGGTTTTTATTTCAACCAATTGGGATAATCATGCTCCAATGGCGATAAAGTCCATGGAGCTAGGCTCCCATGCTTTCGTAGAGGTTCCGCT
>CENJ01090298.1_pt1 | contig 12646 bp, 4 predicted proteins | sample 356161 | NCBI WGS metagenome assembly CENJ01 (sample SAMEA2619531, study PRJEB7988) | marine metagenome | biome: marine biome (ENVO:00000447); feature: surface water layer (ENVO:00002042); material: "saline water (ENVO:00002010), including plankton (ENVO:xxxxxxxx)" | depth 5 m
CCAAGAGATTACATTATCGTATGCAGAGAATTCTTCTAAGTCTTTTACGCTTCCACCATTGTATAATTCTACTATTTCTTCACTAGATAGTGCTTTGTCGAATACGGATGTGTCTGCAATATTATCTTCGAAGGTATTGGTGGTCGGACTATCAGTGCCACCAATAGCTGTAACAATATTAAAGTTTGGCATACCAGAGTAGTTGTTCTTCGTTGTACTACCTGTAGTTATTTCAGTGCCGTCTTTGTAAACCTTGAGACCAGATGTGTTCTGAGTGCCATCGTAAGTTACTGTAACAAGATGCCAAGTTCCCGAGGAGAGCTTTGTTACATTATCTTCAAAAAAGATTCTATTAACAGTGCTAAACGCATTAGTACCATTTTGAATAGGGTCAGCATACAGGATGACGTATAGCCCACCGTTTGAGTGACCAATAATCCACTCTCCATCTTCGATTCCAATTCCAACATTATTTCTTCTTGAAATTATTACGCCAGAATCAGTTGTGACATCACCTACTTTTACCCAACTAGATATAGTAAAAGACTTATCTGTGCCATTACCGTCCGTAAATGATAAGTCATCACTATCTGGAATATCAATCGTTTCTGCATTTGCCCCAGTGAACTGAATTGAATTCTCATTTATAAGTGTTTCAACTTTTTCTACTGCTTCAGACAAATCATTTACAATAAAATTACCGTTAGAATCAGAACCAGTAATTTCAGAAAAATCCCAGTGCATCGCTAATGTATCTCTTCTTGAGATTTGAATCGCACTAGCGTCACCTGTGTTAATATTGGAATCAAACATGTATGCCTCTTCATTTGGATGAAGTCGTCCAAAGTTGGAAGCATCAGATGCGTGGGCTCGAACTTCTTCGTTCGTTACATTGTCATACCAAAATAGTGTTGAACCAATTTTAACTCTTGTGTCATTAATTGTCGTAGTAGTTTCTGGGTTATTCAAATTCTTCAGAGCACCAACAGATACAAACTTATTCATTTCAAGAATTCTTCGAGCATCGGCGTTTGAAACAGCCAGTGTCTGAAAGTCTTCATCTTCAATAAAATCACCAAGCATTCTAACGCAGTACAATTCAGCAGTGTAATCGGGTGATGCAGCCGTCGAGCCGACAAGTGTTGATAACTTATTGTCAGGTACAAGCCTTACAGCAAAATTAAACTTAGCATTATCATAAACTGACTTAAAAAGTTTAGTATCCACTGTCGTTCCGTCAAAATTTAATTGAAACTTCACATCTTCGGATTTTGCGGAGTTGTCCTTCTTGATTGCCTTTAAATTAAATATCGAGTTTTGACTACTGGCTACATACGTCGTGTATTCACCAAGTAAAGCAATGTGCTCTTCAGTGTTTGATGGTGGTTCATATTTTGGGTGGTCCTTCGGAATTCTTTTTGGGAAAATAACCTGTGTTTCAAAAGTAAAAGAAAGGTTTGCTGGATACCTTTTGCTTATGCCCCTAATGTAAGATTCTGAATCAGAATTCGATGGGTCTTTCTTTGAATAAACAAGGGCTGTTTCTCTATCCGCATTATTGAAGTCAACAAACTTCTTTTTTATCGCTACAGGTCTTCTCGTGTCCTCAAGTGTGTAATCAGCGCCATCAGAATACATATTTATTTTTACAAGCTCGTCGTCAATACCGAAACAACGAATAAGATTTCTGAATGCTTTCTCTGTTCCCTTTGACTTATAGATATAAGAAAGGTTGTTATAAATGTTTTGGTAAATGGTGTTCTTTACGTCTTGAAGTTTTTCTTCAAAAAGAGCAGTCTCGCTTCGAGAAAGTATTTCTTCAAACGCAGATGCTTCTGTGAATAAGTCTGGTACAACCATGCCCTGAGATTCTAAGCTGTTTCTAATAATATAGAAAGGTTTTTCTGCTTCATTATCTAGCGAATAATATTCTTTTTCTTTTAAATTTGTTAACTCTCTGATTTGTACATGAGCGTTATCAAAGTAACTACTGATTACCTGAGAGAGTTCCTTTATGTTAGAGCCCTTCTGCTCATCTTCTTCTGTAATCCAAGCTGGCATTGTGTGATATATACTTGAGTTATTCGAGAGGTCGTGAACCATTCCCTTTTTTCTATATTCTTCTCTGCTCGATACAAACTCAGGATGCTGTGAATAAATAATATAATCTTTTTCTTCTGGTAGAATAAATTGACCGTATTCGTCAAGTGCTGATGTTGTGCTTCTAACTGTATTAGAATAATTTGTAATAGTTCCGTTTGAGATTCTGCCTGAATAATCCAAGACTGTGGCGTCTATTGTGTCATCTCCAGTAATGCCCTCATTGAACTTATAGTAAATACCAATATCTACATTTCTATTTTCTTCACTGTATTTGTCATCGTCAGTGTTCGTACCACCGTGGATGTTAGTATTCCAGTATCTTCCAATCTCCTCTGCTGTTCTCTTTTGTTTCCAAAAGCGAAACTCATCAATATACATTCCGTCAACAGTATTTACATCTAAATCGTTGCCATTAATATATAATTTCATTTCTGACTGGCTTACTGTTCCCAACTTCGAGCCAGCCGTTCTGCTAGTAACCAATTCGCCGTTTTTATAAATTTCAACAAAAACATCGTCAGTCTCGGCATTGATAACAGAAAAAGAATAATGTGCCCAGTTTGTGTCAATAAACGAGGGAATAATGAATCTACCTGCGCTCCCTGCAAGACCCGCAGATGTGTCATCAATATAATAGACAGCGAGCATGGATTGGCTTGGTACCCAAGCTATCATAAACGAAGCTGAATTTATATTTCCTAAACTAGAGAAATAACAGGTGCCAGTAGTATTAGCATCTATTTTCGCCCAGAATTCAATAGTATTTCCCAAGTTTGGGTCTATATGAAGGTTTGAATTTCTGTAAATAGAAGGATTCCAAATATTAGAATTTCCTTGCTTTACTGGAAACTGTTTTGACAATTCTTCTGGGTCTGTTTCTTCAACTCCTGGCTGATTGTTAGGACCACCTTTAACAACAATCTGCTGACCTGTACCGAGGCGTACATGACCTACTGATTTAGGATAAGCATTGTTTAGTATCCACAAATCAAGCTCTGAAGAACTGTTCAACCACTCTTGCTTTTCTTTGTGAGAACCGTCGTATGGATAAGTCTTATATACTCTGTCAAATGAATCTTCGTAGTATTTTTCTGCGGAGCCGTAAAAAGCAAAGTTTCCAGGCTTAGAGTAGTTGATGTGAGATAAAAATCTAGTATTAGACTTTACGACTTCAGCGGCAAGCTCGTCCGACTCCAAGTCTTTTTTTGCTTTATCTGCTTGACTTTTTGTCAGAGTTTTGTTATTTTTATTAAATAAATCTTTTGTGCTCATTTAGTCAACCCTAAACTTGAAAATTTCTTCCTGTTCCCTCAACTCTCCGTTGATTGAGAACATTAGCTTGATTCCATACATATAGCCCTTCTCTAAAAGGGACATATCAAAATCAAAGTAACTACCCAAAGCATCGTAAGAAACTAACGTATGTTCGTTATTCGTACCACTTGTTCCGATGCCATAGCCAAGAACATCTTTTCCGTCTACCATTCGAACAATCTTGTAGTATATTTTCTCAACAATTAAGTTTTCAATTTCTTTACTTGCTACCGTATAAATAGTTGGATTCCAATCTTTTTGTCTGGTGTAAATCCTGAACTTTGCGGTTTCCTGCCTTGTATAAGAAGTCTTCAAGTTAGTGATGTCTATTACATAATCTATTTCACCAGAATTGGTACTTGAACCATTCTGGATTATTGTTATCTCGCCCTCGTGAACAAGAGTCCTGTCTACCACTGCCGTACCACCGTTAGCAGCGAAGTACCACTGGTCGTATATTTTAGATACAGAAGACTCATCCAAAATAACGTCTACGTAATAGACGCCTGTAGACTCGTTTACTGCCTGTATAAACTGTACATCAGGGTCGAGTGTTGCTTGAGTTGTCCTTGCTTCGTCCGTATAAAATCTTACGTATAATTCTTCATCTGGTTCAGGAGCAGTGAAATCCGACCTTACGCCTTCAAAGGAGTTATACAAGTAAACTCTCTGCGTATTTTGCAAACTTGAGTTTGTTTTTCTCTTTGCATAGAATTTACCTCTGTCATCAGCAATTCTGGAAGCATCTCTTGCCTCAATCGCTGGGCGCTTGAAGAAAAATTCTGATGAGCGAGAGAAGAATTTCTTTGTGTAGAAGCTCTTTGTTCCCGCTGTGAGGGTAGTGTCAAGTGCAAGTACGACGCCGTTGTCAGTGTCACCATTGAAAATCCCTTCAATATAAGAAGTCACATCTATTTCAAGGTCTTCTAATCCTGTATCAAATACTTGTGTTCCCAAAAGAGTCTCAGTCCCTTGAATTGCCCCAGGTGTTGTCCAAGCTGTGTTAGCTTCTCTGTTATTCCAAGAAGATGGACCTTCGTCCAGATAAGATTCCATATCCAGCCCATGACCTTCTACGAAAGATTCTGATAGTGAAAATGCCTTTACAGAATAATTCTTAGGCAATGTAAACGGATGTTCTGCGTTTGTCAACTTCAGCACAAACTTAACTCCAGAAGGAAAAGAATTAGAATAATTCGCAAGAATAGCATCAGTGTCAAACTTTAATATAATTCTAGCCTCCTCTCTCTTCTGTTCCTCAGTTGCATCAGCATCTGGAGTTTGGGCATAAATAAAGAAAAGCTCCAGAGAGTCTGCCAATCCCATATTTGAATCTGTACCTCTTGTAGATATATCTTCTTTGTAGGCGTTTGTTATGGTTGTATCGGCGGTAGCATAAAACTTTTTTACAGACATTATACAATCACTCCCTTGATATCAAAATTTGGATACTTAACTTCATATACCACATTCCTTGGCATCTCAATATATCTTCCATCTGGTGACATTAACTTTCCAATATCTACAGAGGTAGCTGAGTAATTTCTTCCACCGTCAGAGGAAGCCTTAACTGAAATCTTCACATCAGTTACATCTACAACACCGTCTACATTTCTAAGTTCTTTATAAACATCTGTGATGAAAAATGGCTCTCCAATATCTGGTATTCTTCTGAACCTAGTGATTAAAGCCTGCTTTGCTGACTCAAGTACATCAAACTTTGATTTTTCCATCGCACCTACGGCTACAAATTCAATACCTAAGTTTATCATCTTTGCGTCTAAAATGTCAATTGTATCGTTTATCATTTTGTTTTTCTGTATCCAAGTCTTTACATTTCTCTTTAGTATGTCATTGGTTTTAACCAAACTTCCTCTAAAGTCTTCGGACACAACATATAAATTTAAATTTCTTTTTAGAGAATCATTGTCTCTCATTATTCGGCATCTTTTTATAGAACCAAATCTTGGAGGCATCTGATATATAAAAGATTCATAGTCCTGCTGGGTTACTGCTCTGTTCTGTGTTGCAAATACATCTCTGACCCTGTGCTTCAACTCTTCTGAATCCATTGTCGTAACATCCCCAATGATGGGCTCTTCGTTATCAACTTCTATAGATTGTGTAACTGTGACTATTTCTGCTGGGTTCAAAACTGCTTCGTCCTCAAAATCAAGCTGATAAGTTTGTACGTTACTAAGTTGACCTGTTCTAATGTTTACCTCATCAGAGGTATTTAATCTGTATGATACTGTCAACACAGTGTTTGAAGGAGCAACACCCATTTTATCACTTTTTATTAAATTTGTCGGGTCCAAGGAAGTGTCTTGTAGGTATTGTTTTCCATGTACTTCCAATATCGAAGTCTGAGGTTCTGTAATATAATCCCTTTCTATTTCATAGTCGGAAGAAGCTCCAAAAACTAATTCAGTCGTTCTTGCGTTTCTATTACTGATAAATCTTCTGGGGACTACAACGGGTTTTAATATCTCTGCTGCTTGGTCGCCTGGAGAGTAATCAAGTACGTTATTGCCAAGAGTCTTACTTCTGTTAGTGACACCTCTGTATAGTACATTCTGAGACATATAATCTACCTCATAGTATTCATTGCCCTCTGTATCTATTACAGATATGACCTCTGAAATGTCTGGCTCTGATAGTGTTACTTTTCTAAACTTTTTAAAATCTCCTATTTCCACAAATTCCGTATCTAATCTTCCAGAAACAACTTCACCTGTAGCTTTTACAGCATAATATTTAGGATTACCAGTTGTTTCGTCTACTCTAGCCACTCTTATCTTGGAACTTTCTGCTCCGAAATGTACGTCATGATTTAATATGAAACTGCTTCCAGATGATGTTGAAAATGTTGCACCTTTTTTCAGAATAGGCATATATCTCAGGTCTGGACCAATTCCTGTAGCCGATGCTGGTATGAGAATATAAAAGCAAGCTATTCCAAATGAAGATGGTGCTGCTCTAAACTTGAATCCTAGCTGACGTGCTAATTTTAAGATGTTATTGTATTCTGTTGCAGTTTCTAGAAAAGACTCGTTTGCCTGATAGTCTATGTAAAATGAAAGTACGTCCCCAATATAAGAAACAGTATCAATCATGAGAGAGCCAAATGAAGCCTCATTAAAGTCTCTATAAGTGTTGGGATAATATCTCTTGATATAATCAATTAAATCCCTTTTGATTGTATCAAATTCTCGACTTGTATATTTTACAGATACTATTCTTTTTTTACTCATTACTGGAAGTTCTCCAAAACTAAAATAATTAGTTGACTTGCGTATTTATTTCAACATACGAAACTACATCAATAGGAATAATCTTAAACCTTATTCCCACAAATAAAGAATTTTCCTGATTTTCAATCTGATTAAAGTCAATTCCCAAGACCTCCACGAATGGCATATACTTCTTGACTTGTTCGTCTATCTTTGAAGATATATCTGCCCTAATCTTGGGGTCATCATTTAAAAATAAGTAATTTCTAAGACCGACGCCAAAAGAAGGCTCCATTATTCTTTCCCCTGGTGCTGTAAGTACCAACATTTTCAGGTTTTGTATAATCATTTCCTTGTAAGTCTTGTTTAAGCTATATCCATCGACAGGATTTTTGGAAAGAGGTAATTTTGGTGACAGTCCCTTTGACATGTAAGTTTCTCCGTTTAACAATAAATAGTTAAATTTATTTTTCTATTAGTCTAACAACATTTCTTCACACAACTGAGGCATCTTGAGACCTGTGTTTTCTATCTTATTTGCTTTTTCTGCACCTTCTTCGGAGCTTGTGTCTATTTTATTCTTTATGTAAGAGCCCAGACCTAGAGCATGATAAGCAATACTACTAGGTGTTTGCGGATAAGCAAGTGGATTAACGAGAGACATTAAGACTGATATTTCAGTTGTCGATACATTCTTTCCAGCCAATTTTATTTGCTTTGAAAGTTTTTTTGAAAATACTATATTCGGGTCTGCCGTCTCAACAGAATCTTTAAAGGTCTTCATTGCTGCGTCTTTTATAGCCTTAGCTGCGAAAGAAAAGAATAGACCCTTAAAAGAATTACCCCAACCCAAAGGAAGACCAAAATTAAATGTATTGTCTGTAACTGGTGTGTCAAAAACTCCAAAATTAAAATCCCAAAGGGCTGTTAAACTTGCGCCACCGCCCATGCCTGTTGTCTCTCCCAGTTCTTTTAAGATGGGGCTCTCTTTTTTCCAGTCTTCAGCTTCGGGCTTGATGGAGTGAAAAATAGAAAATAAGATGTCTCTGGTGTTTCCAAAAGCCATATCAATATCGTCTATTCTTGATGCCGTTTCAATTTCGTGAATAAATATCGCAGAAGAAAAAACATCTACTGGGAAGCAAACATCTAAAATAATATTAAACTCTACAGAGTCGAATAGTTCGTCCTTACTTCCCCCAACCCTAGAACTGGCTATTGGAACAAGGTCATCGAACGAACTCTTTCTATAAAAATCTGTAAATTTAGGCTTGGCTTCTACGATTAATCCGTTCGGCTGTTCAATCGCAAGGCAAAGGTGTAACGAATCCTCCGACTCTACCATGACTAGGGGACTATTTACATTCACGTTATTAGTGGTAGATTTCATTATATTATCTTTTGGGTCGAGAGTCAGCTTAATAATTGGTATAGAATCAATAACTTTCTGCCTATAACTTCTTGTGTTGTTTCCTAAAAATAAAACTTCAAAAAGCAATCTAGAAATTTTATTATACTCCTCCTCCATCATATCTAAAATCACTTCCTCACCAGTGCACTTTGTGCCTTGATAAGACTGTTCAGCGAATTTCTTGAAATCATCATAGTAATGATTGCTGTATGTTTTCATGTTTCTCTTCATCTTTAGTAAGACATACCTTAAAATTGACCTATCTATCCTGCTCTTACCTTGAGTTACTGATAGAGAAGCTATTCCCTTCAACAGTGTTTCTACAATATAATGTCTCAAAATCAAGCCAACACAAGAAGACATCATTGCTCCTTCTAGGGGGTTGGTTTCTTCGGAATCGGAATTTGGAGATGCACACATATCATCCTTGAAAGAATTATAAATTTTATCCACCTCTCCACGAACATTTAAAAGATGTGGGTCGCAAGAATCGTTCGGTGGAGGACATACGTTAACAAAATCTAAAATGTATTCGGGGCTCTTAACTTCAGCATCAGCCTTTCCTATATCTTTCATGTAAGGAGAACTTTTAAGTTCGTTAAATATATTTGAAAAGAACTTAGTTCTAACTTTATTCTGAATCTCTTGAGATGATTCTTTTATCAAGCCCATTTGTTGTTCTGTTATATTTGTATTACTTGAATATGAATTAAGCAAAATCTTTTCCAGAAAACCCTTAGAAGTCACATATTCGTCCACTCCGTAACGAGCGTAATTGAGATATGATTGAGATATCTTTTGTTTCGTAAAAACTGCATTGTTCGACGGGAGTTGTATAGTATTTTGTATCTCTCCTGGCTGGGAGGATGTTTCCAATATCTTAATAGAAGATGCTGCGCTTGTACTGGCAAATTGTCGCAACTCTGCTGCTGCTGCGCTGTTTTCAGAAGCACCTAAATCTGGCAGTGTCTCTTCTATCGGTAGACTTATTTCTATTTGTTTGGAGCTTTGAATGTACGTTACGTGACCCTTGTTTGTACTTAATTTTTGTATATGTACTAGAGGTCGCCTACCTTTATCACCCTGATTACTAAACAAAGAATCAATAAATGTATCCGAGTCAGTTTTGAAAGACGTATACACTGGTTCAAAAGTCTTAATAACTGTTGATTGTAGTGTATACCTAAAATTGTCATCCATAAATGAGTTTTGTCCAGGCTTAACCTTTCCTTCTGGCGTTTTAGAACAAAAATTATTTGGTGCTTTAGAATTTCCAGATAATAATCCACTCTTCAATTGGTCCAACAAATCTTCTGCCAACTTTCTAGAGCGGTCTCGCTCACGCTCAAGCTGGTCTTTTATCTGCGAGTCGGACATTCCCTTTTCTTTTAATATGCCCTCCCTCAATGAAGAGTTTGGAGGGCATAAATAATCATCAGTTATATACTCTGGTATTTCCTTAGATATTTCATCACAATTATCGTAGTTCGAAAACTTTGAAATTGAAAGAAAGAAGTCTCTTATTTTAGATGAAGTATTCAGATGCATCTGAGGGTATGCTGCTCTAATCATTGACTTCGAGACATTCAAAGTTACCTCGTTTGGATTACCACTTAGCAGGTCACAAAACTCCCTGGGTGAAAGCAGATTTCCCACGTCATCTAAAACATTCTGTACATCATCAGAACTCACACTGGGTCCAAACATCTTTTCAACTAGGGGCTTAACTTCTTCTTTATTCACAGATACATCTTGATTCTCAAAAGTGTCACCTGGGCTATTGCCCTTTTTACCAGCATTATTACCGTTAGAGAATAATGCTGTTTCTGCTGCTCCCAATGCTGTCTTTACTAAGTGTTTTATTCTTTCGTTCAACATTGATGACATCGAGTCCATTAAGTTTTCGAAGAATGCCTCTGATATGTCATCTGTCGGCAACATGTCATCATATTTCATTTGTGGGAAGTGAGTTACCTTCTTGAAATCTAAGCTACCGCCTTTTATCAAACTCATTGCCCCCTCTTTTAATAAATTATTTGTCTGGTCATCTAAGCCACTTTTATTAGCAAAGTTATCTAAAACAGACTCATTTATCGTACCAGTGTCAAGAGAAAATTCAGAGACTTGAGCTAGTGTCTCAGATGCTTCGTTTACAAAATTTTCACCCCCAGGAAATCTAGACATGGTTTCAAACACAGGAGATTCAATATTTTTTATCTGTTTCATGTAGGCTTGCACTTCTTGTGGGTTTTGAATCACTTCTGACATTATGTCCATAGAACCAGCCACATCAAAATCAATATCCCCTGTACCTTGAATTTCAAAATCTCTTACAATTTTAGGAAAGTAATCTCCAGCATTTCTTAAATATTCTAAACCTTGTTCTACAGTATTTACCGCTTCGTCTTTGACATGCCTAGCTTTTTCTATTCCGTCCTCTATTCTTGCCTTATATTTATAAATGTCTTTTTCAATCTTTTCAGCCTCGGCAAGAATATCATCCATTTCTTTATTTATCTTCTCTGGTATTAAGCTCTTCACAGATTGAAGTACAATTTTTCTAAAGTCAACATTATTGAGAAATTTATTATATGCTTCCTTGGCATCTGAACTTATATTTTCTTTTAAATTACCTATTGTTGCTTCATCGAGCAGGGAACTTCCAGAAAATTCAAAATCAGATTCCCTAGTGTTTGCTTTTTCAAATTTTCTATCTAAATTGGCATAATAGTTCTGCTCCTTGTTATATTGCTCCAAAGTCTTAACTGGTCCAGCCTCTTTCTCATCCAACTGGCTTGTTGTGTTAGATTTTTTTGAAATTATTTCTACAATATCGTAAGAAACATAATCTTGAAGGAACTGTGTCCAAGGTTTTTCTAAGCCCTCTGATACAATCTCATACAGAGTATAAATCAACTGCTGTATCCTCTGAGATTCCATGTGTTCTTTAGAATTTTCCTCCAAAAGTCCTTCTGTAACTAAAATCTTCTGACTGGCATCTTCACTCTCATACTCAAGACCAATCATTTTAAAGTTAGCATCCCACTTCATAGTTATGATGCCACTTGTCTTTAAAACATCTCCATTAAATCCATTCTTTGAAAACAATTCTTTAACTGTAGAAGCCATTGACAACAAATTATCTTTTTCTCTTTTTGCATCAAAGTTTAGAACACTGCCATCGTACTTTTCAATATCATTTTGAATTAATCCTATTTTGGAGGCAACTTGATTTATTTGATTCAGCAAAGAAGATGAATCATAATCTTCACAATAATAAACAGATTTCGTTCTAGTCTCGTCTGGCAGTGTTGAAACATATCTGTGTGGTGCCTCTACAAGAACTAATATATTTGAATCTTTCCTATCGTTGACGTATATATCTGTGGCTCTTATAGATTTTTCATAGTAGTTATTTTCAATGATAGATTCCAAAGTAGATTCATCAGTTGACTTTCCTATGTTCTCAAGAATTAATCTTTTACCTTTATTAAACCCTTCTGTCAATATGTTAGAAACAGAACTCATCGTTTTAAATGTTGTCTCGACTGAAACTTTGTGCTTCGCATCAGAAGCATCGTAATATGGCACACCCACCTTCTGGGTGGTCCAATCTATTGACACTGCTGATGGACTTGGCATGGATTTTTTTAAGTCCATTTTCTTTGGGTGTTCTGAGACACCCTCTAATATCCCTATATCACTTCTTAAAACAAAAAAACTTCCATAACTAGGATACGAACTGGTCTTTGCTATTGCCCAACTACCGTCGTGACAATAATCGTCTATAAGTATAATTTCCGTATCCTTCGGCAACTCTCCAATCGTAGAAGATTTTTTTAAAGATGCTCTGGCGAGAGTGTTATTAATAATTTTGTGAGTATTATTCTCGCTTAAGGGAGGATACACATTATTTGAAGTAGCCAACTTCAATTTTACACTTTTTTCTAAAACTTTTGGTGCAGTGCTGACTTCACGACTCAGATATGAATCGCTCACAACAATATCATAATCAATACCGTGATGGCAACTTTTAGAATTAGATATAATATATGGCACCAAATCAGTAAACCACTCCCTATATTCATCTCTTGACATAAAAGAGTATTTATTTATTTCTTCACCCTGTGTGCTTAGAAGTTTAATCTTCGTTTCTTCGTTACTTTTTGATGCTTTGCTAGTTACTCTCTTTTCACTAGGTATAGAATTTCCTGACTTAAGGGCTTCTATAATTGCTCTTCTCTTTGATAATGGTGCTGCCACTTGCGGGTGAGACTGTTTGTAAGCGTAGATGTCCTCTTTCTTTATCAGTATGTCATTATTATACAAGCCTGGAGTGGGTACTAGATGCTTTGACGTTCTAATTCTTGGGTTTTTGAGAGATTTTTCGACTTCAACTTCAACAAGATTTTGAATCTGACTTTGAACTTCTTTGGAGTAATCATATCCAGTCCTCTGAATGTGTTCCGCTTTTTTCGCTAAATCTTCAAGTCTAGACTCTTCTATTGTCATCTTGGTCATTTTTTTAGTTTACCTTATTATATCTACTGTTTATATATCCAGCACCGCCTTCAGATAAATAGTT
>CENJ01130232.1_pt1 | contig 12646 bp, 14 predicted proteins | sample 356161 | NCBI WGS metagenome assembly CENJ01 (sample SAMEA2619531, study PRJEB7988) | marine metagenome | biome: marine biome (ENVO:00000447); feature: surface water layer (ENVO:00002042); material: "saline water (ENVO:00002010), including plankton (ENVO:xxxxxxxx)" | depth 5 m
TTAAATTTTAATTTTTATGCTTCAAAGAATACAAACCATCTATATAATATTGTTTTGCGCTGTTTTATTTACAGCCTCTTTTCTGCCATTTGCTTCCATAGTTTTAGAAGATCAATCTATTTATAGTTTTTATCCAACAGGTTGGGAAAGTAAATCTTCCTTAGAAGGATTTAAGGTTTATCCATTTTATTCTGGTTATTTAGTAGCTGTTGCTTTCGGAATCTTAATGTTGGTCAATTTTAAGAAAAGACAAAAGCAGTTAAGATATGGCATGCTTTCTTATTTTTTTGTTTTAATTACCCTTGTATATATGTTTTTAGAAGTATCAAGTGCCGAAGAATTTTTATTAGATAATGAAAATAATTCTTTACAGTTAATTAATTACACTTACAGCATGTATCTTTTAGTTGCTTCTTTACCAATCATTTTTCTAGCCAATAGAGCTATTAAGAAAGATGAGAAATTAGTTAGTTCGTTGGATAGACTTAGGTAAATCGCTTCTTTTCTTTAATTCTATTACTTCCAAATTCTTTATGGTTTCCAAGTGGAGTTCAAATCTAATTATTGTTCTTACTTTATGGAATCCTACAATCCCTGCTGCTCCGGGGTTTATATATAACATATTGTATTTTTTATCATAAATCACTTTGCATATATGAGAGTGTCCACAAACAAAAATAGTGGGCTTAAATTTTTCAATTTCTTGTTTGCAGTTTTTGTAATAATTGTAAGGTTTACCACCAATATGAGTCATTAAAACTTTGTGGTTTCCAAACTCTATGTATTGATTTAATGGAAATTCTTGTCTTATTTTATCATTATCTATATTTCCATAAACACCTTTTATAGGTGCAATTTCACCAAGCTTATCTGTGATTTTTAAATTGCCAATGTCACCAGCGTGCCAAATTTCATCACAATTTGAAAAATATTTATCAAATGAGTCGTCCCAAAAACTATGGGTATCAGAAATAACACCAATTTTCTTCATCAAATTCAATATTTTGTCTTAGAATAGTTAATTTCAGCTAAATATATAATTTATGAAATCAACATTGTTTAGATGCCTATATTTATTAATATTTTTACCATTTTATAATTGTCTTGGAAATAATAACAATGATTTAAAAAGTTTGGATATGCAAAATGAAAATTTAGATACGATTTATTTTGGCGCTGGTTGTTTTTGGTGTGTTGAGGCAATATTTCAGCAAGTAAATGGAGTAGAAGAGGTAATTCCAGGATATTGTGGAGGAGCAATTAAAAACCCAACTTACAATGAAGTTTGCTCTGGAAAGACTGGACATGCTGAAGTTGCTAAAATTGTATTTAATCCGTCCGTAGTTGATTTAGCACATCTTTTAGAAGTTTTTTGGAAAACACATGATCCAACAACTTTAAACAGACAAGGCAATGATATTGGAACTCAGTATAGGTCTGCTATTTTTTTTGTTAAAGATTCTCATAAAGATGAAGTTTTAAAATTCAAGGAAGAATTAATAGCTGAAAAAGTATGGGACCAGCCTATAGTTACTCAAGTTGAGAAAATAGATATTTTTTATCCTGCAGAAGATTACCACCACAATTATTTTAACAATAATAAAAGTCAAGGTTATTGCCAATTTGTAATTCAACCTAAAATAGAAAAGTATAAAAAAATATTTGAGAAATAAATCTTCAAGAAATAACAAGTAACTTTGTCCATACCATAATTTCTAAACTAAGTAAATTTAATGATCAATTTTACTACAATTAAAAAATCTATTGTTACGGCTGTAAATGCTTTGTTTGAAGGTGACAATATCCAAGATTTAATTGTTATTGAAAATACAAAGAAAGATTTTGAGGGAGATTTAACATTGGTAGTTTTTTCTTTGCTTAAGTTGAGTAAAAAGTCTCCTGAAAAAACAGCTGAATTTATCGGGGATTATTTGCTTGAAAACGAAAATTATTTTGAAGACTTTAATGTTGTCAAAGGGTTCTTAAATCTTAAAATAAAGCAAAAATACTGGCTCACTTTTTTTAAAGGTTGGTTAGATGAAGATAATTATGGTTTTGTTACCAAACCTACTGGAGAACTTTATATGGTAGAATATTCTTCTCCAAACACCAATAAGCCATTGCATTTGGGGCATTTAAGAAACATATTTTTAGGAGATAGTGTAGTATCCCTTTTAAAAGCAGCAGGTCATAAAGTGGTTAAAACTCAAATTATCAATGATAGAGGTATTCATATTTGTAAATCTATGGTTGCGTGGCAAAAATTTGGAAATGGAGAAACTCCTATGTCTAGTAATTTGAAAGGCGATCATTTGGTTGGAAAGTACTATGTTATTTTTGATAAGGTATACAAACAGGAGATAAAAGATTTAATCGAAAGTGGGATAACTGAAAAAGAAGCAAAACTAAAAGCACCTATTTTAATAGAAGCTCAAAAAATGCTTTTGTTATGGGAGAATGAAGATTCCAAGGTAAGAGCTTTGTGGGAAAAAATGAATGAGTGGGTATATAGTGGTTTTGATAAAACATACAAAGATTTAAATGTGAAATTTGACCATCTTTATTACGAATCAGAAACCTATCGTTTAGGCAAACAAGTGGTTCAACAAGGTGTTGAAAATGGTGTTTTTTATTTAAAGGAAGATAGTTCAATTTGGAGTAGCTTCACCAACGATAATCTAGACGACAAATTATTAGTTCGTTCAGATGGAACTTCAGTATATATGACACAAGATATTGGAACTGCTGTTCAAAGGTATAATGATTATCCAAATCTATCGGGAATTATATATACTGTAGGAAATGAACAAAACCACCATTTCAAAGTTCTATTCAATATTTTAAAAAAATTAAATTATAATTGGGCTTCAAATTGTTTTCATCTTTCCTATGGGATGGTTGAACTTCCTGAGGGCAAAATGAAATCTAGAGAAGGTACGGTAGTTGATGCAGATGAATTACTAAATTCTGTAATAAATGAAGCTAAATCTTTAACATCAGAGAGGGGGTTTTTAGAAGAATTATCAGAAAAAGAAATTTTGGACATCTGTAAAAAGATTGGTAACTCTGGATTGAAATATTTTCTTTTAAAAGTAGATCCAAAAAAGAAAATGTCTTTTAATCCAAAAGAAACTATAGATCTTTCTGGACATACTGGTCCTTTTATTCAATATACTTTCGTTAGAATTAAGAGTTTGTTAAATAAGTACGAGGATTTGAATATCGAATTTAGTATTGAATACTTAAAATTAAATCCTAAAGAACTAGAAGTGTTAAAATGGATTTCAAATTTTTCAGATGTCTTAGCTCAATCTGCCAAAGAGCTATCTCCCTATTTATTGGCCAATTACTTATATAGTTTAGTTAAATCTTATAATTCCTTTTACCAAGATCATCCGATAATAACAGAAAAAGAAGATGCACTCCGTAACTTTAGAATTCAAATGTCTAAGCTAGTTGCAGAAATAATTGAAAAGGGAATGAAAATTTTAGGTATTGAAATGCCTGAAAGAATGTAAGGACTATTTTTTCTTTGAAAAGTACTTCTTTTCTTTAATTCTAGCAGATTTTCCAGTTCTTTCTCTAAGGTAAAACAATCTAGTTCTTCTTACAGAACCTTCTTTATTTACCACAATTTTTTCTAAAAAAGGAGATCCAAGTGGAAATATTCTTTCAACTCCTGTACCACCTGACATTTTTCTAATTGTAAAAGTCTCTGTTGATCCTGAACCTCTTCTTTGGATAACAGTTCCTTGAAATGATTGCAATCTTGTCTTGTTCCCTTCTTTAATTTTATAGGTAACAGTTATTGTATCGCCAGAACTAAAAGAAGGCCATTGCTTCGATTCGTTAAGTTCACTTGAAATTTCTTTAATTATATCCATGAGTCTTGATTTAAGGCCTGCAATATTACAAAGAATATTTAATATTCTATTAAATGAGAACTTATAATTTTATTCCTTTTTATTTTCACCTAGATCTGGCCTTCTTTTTTTTGTGTTTTCTATGGCTTTTTCTTCCCTCCAATTCTCAATTGCTTTTAGATTTCCAGAAGTTAATATTTCAGGCACTTCCCAATCATTGAATTTAGCTGGCCTTGTGTATACTGGTGGCGCAAGTAAATCATCTTGAAATGAATCGGTGAGAGCAGAAGTTTCATTATTTAAAACACCAGGAATAAGTCTTATTATGGCATCACAAAGTACTGCTGCAGGTAACTCACCACCTGAGAGAACATAGTCTCCAATTGATATTTCTTTGGTAATTAAGTAATCTCTTATTCTTTGGTCTATCCCTTTGTAATGCCCACAAAGAATAATTATATTTTTATTAAGAGAAAGTTGGTTGGCATCACTTTGCTTTAGCTTTTCCCCATCAGGTGTCATGAAGATAACTTCATCGTAATTTCTATTTTCTTTTAGTTGATTTATGCATTTCGCAAATGGTTCTATACTTAAGACCATTCCTGCACCACCGCCAAAAGCATAATCGTCTATACTTTTTTGTTTGTTCGTTGAATAATCTCTAAGATTATGAATTTTAATTTCTACTAATTTTTTTTCTTTTGCTCTTTTTAAAATAGAATCATTAAATGGGCTTTCAAGAAGTGACGGTACCGCTGATATTATATCAATTCGCATTCCTATTGTTTTAAATTAATTTTAAGTCCATCGTATGCTAAATAAATATTTTCAGGTAGTTTTTTTTGAACCTCTTGATGAATTCCCATAAAATGGGATATATGGGTAAGTATTGCTTTTTTGGGCTTTAACTCCTTTATTAATTCTATGGCTTCCTCTAAATTAAAATGTGACATGTGTTCCTTAATTCTTAGGGCATTAATTACCAAAACATCTAGGTTGTTTAATTTATTTTTCTGAGAATCTTCAATTGTTTTTGCATCTGTTATATATGCAAACCCATCAATTTTAAATCCTAAAACAGGTAATTTATAATGCATTACTTCAACAGGTTCGATATTAATATCAGCAATTGAAATATTTTTATTTTTATCAATGGAGTATCTATTAATTTTAGGAATTCCAGGATATTGAAATTTAGGATCGAAAATATAATGAAATTCTCTTTTCAAAGCTTTAAAAACTTGGTCTGTACAATATATATCTATTGGTTTTTTTTGAGAAAAGTTAAAAGGTCTTACATCGTCAAGACCAGCAACATGATCTTTATGTTCGTGGGTAAATAGCACTGCGTCTAAAGACTTTATTTCCGCATTCAACATTTGTTGGCGAAAATCTGGTCCTGTATCTATAACAATTGATTTTCCTTTATAAGAAATATGAACAGAACATCTAAATCTCTTGTCTTTTTTGTCGTTTGATTTACAAACTTTACAATCACAACCAATTACTGGTACCCCTTGAGATGTTCCCGATCCAGTAATGGTTACTTGCATATTATTTATCTTTTAGAACAATAGATTTAATTTTATCCAATGTGTAATCAACTTCTTCAATAGTATTGTATCTACAAAGCGAGAATCTTACAGTTTGAAAGTTTTCCAGTAATGGTAATTCAGCCAGAACATGAGAGCCTTTAGTGGACCCTGAAGAACAAGCACTTCCGCCCGAAGCAGCAATACCAAAAATATCTAAACTAAATAGCAACATAGAATTACAAATGTCTTTGGGAAAGCCTACACTTAGCACGGTATACAAACTTTTATTTGGATCTGTTTCCCCATTAAAAATAATTCTAGAATCTATTTTATATAATTCTTCTTTCATATAATATTTAAGTTCCTCTACATGTTTTTTATGGGTTTCTAAGTCGGAAAATGCCAACTCCATAGCTTTTGCTAATCCTATAATTCCATACAGATTTTCCGTTCCTCCTCTATGATTTCTTTCTTGTGATCCACCAGTAATAATTGGGTTTAAATGAAGGTTTTTATTTACATAAAGAAAACCTATTCCTTTTGGTCCATGAAATTTATGGGCAGAACAAACCAAAAAGTCGATTTTTAATTTTTTAACATCGAATGGATAATGACCCATAGTTTGAACTGTGTCTGAGTGAAAATATACATTTTCATATTTGTCACACAACAAAGAAACTTCTTCTATGGGTAGTAAAGTCCCAATTTCATTATTTGCATGCATTAAGGAAACTAATGTTTTAACATCTTTCTTTAAAAGTTTCTTTAGTTCCTCAATAGATGGATTTCCGTTTTTATCAGTTGATAAATAGACAACTTCTACGTTGTGTGAGTCTTTTAAATTTTCAGCGGTATGCCCAACTGCATGGTGTTCAATTTTGGAGGTTATAATTCTTTTTACATTTAAATCTATAACAGCGCGTCTAATGGCCATATTATCAGCTTCAGTACCACCTGAAGTGAAAATTATTTCACTATTATCTGCATTGATAAAATCAGCAATTTTCTTTCTACTTATTTCTATAGCATTTTTAGTTTTTCTTCCAAAAGAGTGCGTGCTAGATGGATTTCCAAAATAAGTAGATAGATAAGGTTCGATTTCTGTAATAACCTCTTTAGCAATTGATGTTGTAGCTGCATTATCTAAGTAGACTTTCATAATAATATTCAAATATAATTAAATCAAACTTTTTAGTTCTTCAACAAATCTTTCACCAAGACTGTGGGCAGATTTTTCATTTTGACTTTCTGCATAAATTCGAATAATTGGTTCAGTATTTGATTTTCTCATGTGGACCCATTCGTTCTCAAACTCTAATTTTAGGCCATCAATTTTATTTTGCTTCACATTTTTATAGTTATTAGAAATTTTCTCAAGAAGCAAATCTATATTGGTGCTTTTTGTTAAAGCGAGTTTATTTTTACTAATTGTATATTGAGGAAATGAACTTTTTAGATCACTCATTTTTAATTTTTTATTTGCAAAGTAGGTTAAAAATAAAGCTATCCCTACTAGAGCATCTCTTCCATAATGTAATTCGGGAAATATAACTCCTCCGTTACCTTCTCCTCCGATTACAGCATTTTTTTCTTTCATCATTTCAACAACGTTGACTTCTCCAACTGCTGAGGCATAATATTTACCACCATTTTTAATTGTTACATCTGCTAGAGCTCTTGTTGAAGATAAATTAGAAACACTATTTCCAGGTTTTTCACCCGTAATATGGTCTGCAACTGCAACTAAAGTATATTCCTCTCCAAAAACTTCTCCGTTTTCACAAACAAAAGCCAAGCGGTCAACATCTGGATCTACTACGATGCCAAGATCTGCATTTTTTTCTTTTACCTTGTTGCTAAGGTCTTCAAGGTGTTCAGCAAGAGGTTCTGGATTATGAGGAAACTCTCCATTAGGTGTGCAATATATTTCTGTTATTTCTTTGCATTTTAATGCTTTTAACAATTTAGGAATTACTATTCCACCTGTACTGTTAACCGCATCAATGACAACAGATAATTCAGCTTCTTTAATTGCATTAATATCTACATGATTAAGTTCCAATACTTTATTAATATGTTCATCAATATAGTTATCGTTAAAAGTAACTATACCAAGTTCTTCTACGCTAGCGAATGAAAATTGATTTTTTTCTATAAAACTTAAGAGCTGTTTTCCATCTTCTGCACTAATAAATTCCCCCTTATTATTAAGTAGTTTTAGAGCATTCCATTGTTTTGGATTGTGACTAGCGGTTAGGATAATTCCTCCATCTGCATTTTCTAAAGGAACAGCAATCTCTACAGTTGGTGTGGTAGATAAACCAATATTTACAACATTAATTCCCATTGCTTGAAGCGTACCAATGCAAATATTCTCTACCATTTCTCCAGAAATTCTTGCATCTCTTCCAATAACAACTTTTATTTTTTTGTTAAGATGGTTGGTTTTCAACCAAGAACCATATGCGGAAATTGATTCCACAATATCAACAGGAGTTAAGTTTTGACCTGGATTCCCTCCAATTGTTCCTCTAATTCCAGAGATTGATTTAATTAAAGTCATAGCGTATAAATATTTAACGATTCGAAGATAAAATATTGAACCCTAAATCATCTATTATTTATTGATTTTTTCATTACTTCTAGCTATATTTTTTGAGATAGTTTTTTTTTGTTTAAAAAAGGTTTGCACATAATTTTCTCAAGAAAATTTATAGGGTATATTTGTTAGGAAGTGAATACATATTTTTATGCTTTTAGATTCTAACCCTGGTAACGACGCTGTTGAGAAGGTTGCTCTTTTCGAGTCAATGATTAAAGGCGAAACCTTCGCTTTCTTTGATGTTGAAGACTTTGAACTAATCATTGAATACTATTTAGAGCTTGATTTTAAAAAGAAAGCTAAAAAAGCGCTTGAGATTGCACTTGAACAGTATCCTATTGACTTGGCACTAACATTAATTAAAATTGAATTCCTTAACTCATCTCAAAGATTTGATGAATCTCTCAAGGCACTAAATAATTTAAATAAATTTCATCCAAATAATATCGATGTTGTTCTTGGCCTTGGTAGGCTATATTCCCTTATGGAAAATAAGTCACACGCTATTAAATATTTAAACCATGCTCACGATCTTATTTTATTAGATTCCTCTTATAACGACCATTTGCAAGATTTGTCTTATGAGTTTATTCAAATAGGAAAATTCGATTCTGCAATTAAAGTATTAAAACAAATTTTAAGTTTCAAACCAAATGATGAAACTGTTATGATGGAATTAGGAGTTGCTTACCATGAGTCTGGCAAGTTTCAAGAATCTGTAAATTACTTTAAGGAAGTGATTGATGGCAACCCATATAGTCATATAGCATGGTTCAATCTAGCTACTATATACAACGTTAATGAAGACTGGAAGGAAGCTATTTTTGCTTATGAAATGTGTCTGGTAATTAATGAGAAATTCACTGCTGCTCACTATGGAAAAGCCAATAGTTTTATTCATTTAAAAGAATATCAAAAAGCGATTGATTCATTTAATGAGTCCTTTGTTTATGATCGTCCACATGCATATGCCTATTGTAGTATTGGAGAATGTTATGAAAAAATAGGTGATTATTCAAAAGCACTTATGTTTTATGAGAAAAGTTTAGAAATTGACGATTCTCTTCCTGAGTCTTGGCTTGGTATAGGGGTTGTTAGAGATTTAAATAATCAACCTGTTCAAGCAATTAAGTTTATTAAAAAAGCAATAGATTTAGATGTTGAAAATCCTGACTATTGGTATTTATACGCAGAAATTCTTGCTAAACTCAATAAAAATTCAGAAGCAGAATTGGCTTTTAAAAAGGTAATCCAATTAGATCCTAAAAATATAGATGCATGGATAGATTATTCCAATTTTTTATTCGACAACACATCAAAGTCTACTGCAATAAACGAAGTTAAAAGAGCTATTAAATCCAACGACAATCAAGTAGATCTAAAACTTAGACTTGTGGCAATGCAAATTTCAACGGGTAATTTATCGGAGGCTAAAAGCAGTCTTTCTGAAATGCAAAACTCAGATCAAAATACTTTCAAAAAGCTAATTGACATTTATCCAGAAGTTTTACAAGTTGAGGAAATGAATCAATTTTTTCAGCCCTACAAAGATAATCCTAACAAATGACCTTATCTCACATTCCAAAAAGAACTACTATTCCTAGAGATACTGGCTTAACGATGATGATGGACAAGGGATTAAGCACAAGGCAAATGGAAGATTTCTTATCTACTAGTGCAAGCTATACAGACATTATAAAATTTGGATTTGGCACGTCAATTGTCTCCAATAATATCCAAGAAAAAATTGCTTTAATGAAGCAGATTGGTGTTAAGCCATATTTTGGAGGAACCATGTTTGAATTGTATTATGCGAGAAACCAAGAAGAGGACTATTTCAAGATAGTAGACAACTTTGGTATTGAAACTATAGAGATTTCAGATGGCTCAATAATCTTAGAACACGACGAAAAGTGTGAATTAATTTATAAATATGCTAAGAATTATACTGTTTTAAGCGAAGTTGGGTCCAAAGAAGAAGGAATTTTAATTAGCCCTGCAAAATGGATTAAAATGATGTCAGAAGAACTAAAAGCTGGTTCATGGAAAGTTATTGCTGAAGGTAGAGAAAGCGGATCTGTAGGTATTTTTAGACCAAATGGAAAACCGCATACTATGCTTATCAATAAGATAATTTCTAAAATTGACCCAAATAAAATACTTTGGGAGGCACCTTCAAAAAAGCAGCAGACTTGGTTTGTAAATTTATTTGATCAAAATGTTAATTTAGGAAATATATCTCCAACTGATGTTTTGCCTTTAGAAACACTAAGGCAAGGGTTGAGAGGAGATACTTTTTTTAATTTCCTTCCAAAAAATATTATTAAAAAAAGAAAGCCAACGTAATTTAATAATCCGTTATGAATTTAAATAGAATTTCTCCAAACGACTTAGATTTGCTATCGCAAAAAAAATCAGACTTTCTTCTTATTGACTTAAGAGAAAATTATGAATTAGAAATTGATGGAAAAGTAGATTATTCAATCCACATTCCACTTGGGGAGATTGTAGATAGGTTAAATGAACTTCCCTTAGATCGTCCAGTTATTTTTCATTGTGGTTCTGGTAAAAGATCAGAAAGTATTTTAAATTTTTTAATATTAAATGATTTATACAAGGAAAACTATCTCAATTTAGAGGGTGGATACCAAGCAATTTCAATTTAATGAAGCATTATTTGATTTTACTTCTTAAAGGTTTTGGAATGGGCGCAGCTAATGTTATTCCGGGTGTTTCTGGCGGAACAATAGCTTTAGTAACAGGAATATATGAGCAATTAATTAATTCCTTGAAATCCTTTAATCTAAAGGCTGTTAAGTTGTTGTTTTCTGGAAACTTTAAGAGTTTTATTGAATATACTCAACTGAAGTTTTTAGTTTCAGTTTTCTCTGGTACTGCATTAAGTATTGTTACTTTAGCAAAAGTCCTTGAGTTCTTCTTTACTAAAAATGAACAACTTGTTTGGTCCTTCTTTTTTGGTTTAATTATAGCTTCTATATATTATGTGGGTAAGATGATGAAATCTTGGAACATTTCCTCCTTTATTTCTCTAGCTTTTGGGGTTTTTTTTGCAGCCTCTTTAGCATTTTTGAAACCTGTTACTCAAGATGATTCCTTTTATTATCTTGTAATTTGTGGAATAGTATCTGTTGCTAGTATGATACTGCCTGGTCTTTCAGGCTCTTATGTTTTAATTCTAATGGGTAATTATCAGTTAATTATGCTTCAATCAGTTTCAGATCCTATTTCAAATTTGAATATTTTATTACCAGTTATCTTAGGGGCTATTGTTGGTTTTTTGGGACTGTCTCATGGAATAAGCTATGTCCTTAAAAAATTCTATAATTCTACAATTTCATTATTAACGGGATTTGTTGTTGGTTCGTTATTAATTATTTGGCCTTGGAAAATTCCTTTAGAAACTATCGTTGGAAGAGGTGGAGAGCTGAAAGTAGTATCCTACAGCTGGGTTATTCCTGATTTATCTCTTTCTGAAAACATTTTCTGTCTTATTCTAATCTTCTTAGGCATTTTTATTGTTTGGTTGATAGAATATTTAGGTTCAAAAATTAATTCTAATCCTACCAATTGAGAAATTTTGGACTTATTGGTCAGAGTTTGGTCCATTCTTTTTCAAAGGATTATTTTAACAAAAAGTTTAAAACTGAAAATATTGATGCACTTTATTCCAATTTTGAAATAAAAAATACTTTAAGTTTAAGAGATTTATTTTCCAATCATAACCTCTCTGGACTTAACGTTACTATTCCATTTAAGCAAAAAGTGATCTCACAATTAGATTCTTTAGATGAAATATCTCAAGAAATAGATGCGGTAAATACTATCAAGCCATTTTTTAAAAACAATAAACTGGTTTCTTTAAAAGGATATAATACAGATGTTTATGGTTTTAAACAAATGGTGAAACCATATTTAAAATCTCAACATTCCAAAGCACTTGTTTTAGGAACAGGAGGTGCTTCCAAGGCAGTTGCTTATGTTTTAAATGCTTACAATATTGAAGTTAATTTTATTTCAAGAAAGAAATTACCTACTCTAAATAATTATTTCACATGGAACCAAATAAATAGCCATATGGTTGCAGGACATTATCTAATTATTAATACTACGCCCGTAGGGATGTATCCAAATATTGATAAAGAAATAAAAATCGCCTATGACAGTTTGACCTCCAAACATTTAGTGATTGATTTAATTTACAATCCCGAGCAAACTCTTTTTTTAAAAAAAGCACTTTTAAAAAATGCTAAAATTCTAAATGGTTATCAAATGTTAGTTCACCAAGCACTTAAAGCTTGGGACATATGGGAATCATCTAATATTATTAAGTAATATTGAAGCGTGAAATTTAATTTAAAATCAGATTTTTCTCCAACTGGAGATCAGCCAGAAGCTATTGCAGATTTGGTTCAAGGAATTAACGATGGAATTGCAGCTCAAACGCTTTTAGGAGTTACAGGTTCTGGTAAAACTTTTACTGTTGCCAATGTAATTGAAAAAGTTGAAAGACCTACTCTAATTCTGTCTCACAATAAAACACTTGCTGCCCAGCTTTACCAAGAATTTAAAACTTTTTTCCCTGATAATGCAGTTGAATATTTCGTTTCATACTACGATTATTACCA
>CENJ01134954.1_pt1 | contig 12640 bp, 12 predicted proteins | sample 356161 | NCBI WGS metagenome assembly CENJ01 (sample SAMEA2619531, study PRJEB7988) | marine metagenome | biome: marine biome (ENVO:00000447); feature: surface water layer (ENVO:00002042); material: "saline water (ENVO:00002010), including plankton (ENVO:xxxxxxxx)" | depth 5 m
GGACAAAGTTATTCAGGCCATCAATACTGTTTGTTATCGACAAGGTTGAGTGAAGGAAATGTCAACTTTACCTACTCCCAATAACTCAAGAGTATTTGCGAGCCCATTGGCACGCCGATTGGCGCTTGAGAATAATCTTGAGTTGGCATTGATTTCCGGATCAGGACCGGCGGGTCGGGTAATTAAACGCGATATAGAGCGTGTGCTTGCCAACCCTGCAGCCAATCTCAATACAGCGCCAATAGAGACACAAGTCACAAAGAAGACAACTGAATTACCGGATCCAAAATTATTCTTCTCAGAGGATGAGTTTTCTTTGGAGCCTATTTCGCCAATGCTTCAGTCTATTGCGAAACGTCTCACAGCTGCTAAATCTGAGATTCCACATTATTATGTATCCATTGATTGCCATGTTGATGAGGCTGAGAAAATTCGCGCTAGAATTAATGCCGCGCTTAAAGACAAAGAGATTTCAGAGAAACTTACCTTAAATGATTTTATCATCAAGGCCGCCGCTGAGGCATTAATTCAAGTGCCGGAAGTTAATGTAGCCTTTGCAGATGATCATGTGATGCGATTTCACAACGCCGATATTTCTGTTGCCGTTGCTCTGCCCGGCGGTGGATTAATTACACCAATAGTAAAGAAGGCACATGAAAAATCGGTCAGGGAAATTGCAGCAGAAGTGAAGGAACTTGCCGCACGCGCAAGTGAGATGCGTCTCAAGCCTGAGGAATATGAGGGTGGCACATTCTCTGTTTCCAATCTTGGGATGTTTGGTATTAGTGATTTCACAGCCGTTATTAATCCACCTCAATCAGCGATTTTGGCAATTGGCGGGGCTGAAGAAAAATATCTCCCCGGTGCGTCAGGCCCTGAAATTAAAAAAGTGATGCGGGTGACATTAAGCAGTGATCACCGCGTCATAAATGGTGCTGAGGCGGCAAAGTTTGTTGCGACCTTTAAGTCAATAATTGAACAGCCTTTCTCGCTTCTGTTTGAATAGCTATTTTTTGTTATCTGAGAATTTAGCTGGGCGTTTTTCCATTTCAGCCATCACAGCTTCAATCTGATTGGGTGAGCCGATAACGGTTTGCTGTAATTCTGCTTCCATCATCAGTCCTTCAGCCTCTGACAAATAGGGGGCACTGGATAACAGCTTCTTGGAAGCTCTTATTGCATCGGGGTTTTTGTTGGCAATGGTCTGAGCCATTTCAAGAGCCGCCGCTACGGGGTCGTCAGCAATGTGAGATACAAATCCGATTTGTTTGGCTTCTTCTGCTTCAAACACCCGACCTGTATAGGTCAGTTCATTAATCACATCGCGTCTCGCGAGGTGATACATGATTGGGGTTGCGCCCATATCAGGTATCAGTCCCCATTTAATTTCCATGATAGAGAATTTTGTACCCGGCGCAGCAAATCGAATGTCACTTCCGAGGTAAATCTGAAGCCCACCGCCTATGCACGTATTATGTGCCGCGGCAATGACAGGCACTTCCAACTCATGCCATGCAAAACTGCATTTTTGAAACAAATTGGCAATACCATGCGTTCGCTCTGTCAACGGAACGCTTTCCACATTAGATTTCTCGCCACTCATCATGCTTGCAAAGTTTGAGACATCCAGTCCTGCGCAAAAGGCGCGCCCTTTGCCTGATAATACCACGGCGCGTATATCATTTTCTTGGGTCAGTGTCTCAGCGGCTTCAACCAGACCTTCCATCATGCCTTTATCAAGGGCATTCATTTTGTCTTCACGTATCATTTCGACATGGGCGACATGATCGTGGCGGGTAATGGAAACTCTATCTTGCATCATTCTAACTCTCATCAATTATCTGACTATACATACCAAAATTTCAAAACATCAGGATAATTTTTGTCTTAGCAGATTAAATTCTGCATGTTTCTCGGCGTAAAACGTCGCGAGGGATGTGTCAGGTTCAAACGTCATTATGGCGTCATTCGGTGCTGCGGATGGCATCTGGCCTGTGTGAGCAAGACAGGCAAGCAGACCGGCACCATAAGCGGCATCAGAATTAGGTTGAACGTGTATCGGGGTTTGCAGAATATCGGCAATAATTTGACTCCATAAACGGCTCTTTGCTCCACCTCCCAACAGTTTAAAAGTCTCAGCTGTTTTGCCCGTTAACATTTCCATATTTTCTTTAATGTCCCGAATGGCAAATGCGATACCCTCAAAACCTGCGCGGGCAATATCTGATTTATCGGTTTCGCGGCTCATACCGGAGAGGCTGGCTGTTAAGTCGGGATTCCAATGTGGCGCACGCTCACCCATGAGGTAAGGATGGAATACAACGCCCTTCGCACCCGCCGGTGCTTTGGCGGCGCATTCATTAAACGCCTGCAGGGAAATGTCAGACAGTACTTCTTTACGGAGCCAGTCCAGCGCAGTTGTGCAGCTATTCATGCCTGACGCCAGATACCAGCCATCTGAGGCTGTACAATGCGGATAGCAAGATAGCGGCGGCAGTGTGGTCTTATCCGGCACAGACATATAAACAACACCGGCAGATGCAAGCTTGATAGAAGCGGGAGCATCTGATTTGTAATCAGAGGGTCTGAGTAGTTCGGTAGAGGTATCTATGGCGCCTGTGTAAACAGCTGTTTTAGGGGAGAGTTTAAATCTCTGGGCTGCACTTTCAGAGATTTGCCCTGCATAGTCTTTACTGTCGGCGATTTCCGGCAACTGCGAGGCGTTAACCCCAGACAAATCGCAAAGCGTTGCACTCCATTCTTCTTTATGGGCATTAACAAGTTGCAAACCGATGGCATCAGATAAGTCCGTGCCAATATGCCCGGTCAGGCAATAGCGCAACCAATCTTTGGCAGGTAAAATCATATGTGTTTTGCTTATGGCGTCGGGGTCGTTTTCTGTGAGCCATGCCAGATGTGCAAGTGTCCATGTGGGGTTTGGCGCATGCAGACTTTCAGCCAAAATTTTATCTTGCGCCGCCAAGAGTTTGGGCATGATGCTGGCCGCGCGCTGGTCACTCCACATAATCGCATTGCGGAGCGGTTGCATGTCTCTGTCACATAAAACCGCAATATGCGTACCCGCCGTGATGCTGAGTGCCGTTATGTCTTCAGGCTTAACAGCGCTATTTGTGAAAAGATTGTCCAGCAAAGTTTCAAGCGTTATGAGCCAAGCATTGGGGTCTTGCTCGGCTGTCGCAGATGTTCCCACTGCGGGGCTTAGAGTTGCGATGGGCGCAGCTATATGCGCCATCGGCGAACCTTTAGCGTCGATGACGATAAGTTTGAGGGCGCTGGCGCCTAAATCTATGCCGAGAAATAACATGGCTGCATCATAAAGAAACAGCCCCGATAACACAGCAGAAAATGGAATGGGGGGTAATAAAAAGGGGGCTGCTAAAAAAAGCAACCCCCCGTGATGGAATTCAAGATTAAATCCCTCTTATTATTTCACTAAAGGCCGCCATGAAGGCTGCTCCACGGCTCCTGTGACAGATGGGATTTTATACCCTGAAAAATATCCTACACTAGACAATGGACCACCTCCTTTCAGTTGTTGATAACGAATCATATTTTACAGTATGAAACGAATCGGGGGAAGAAGAGGCTTGGCTAAAAGAGAAGAAATTTTGATTATAGGTTCAGGGCTGGCAGGCATGTCTGCCGGGCGCTTTTTGAACGCGTCGGGTTATCAGGTCACTATTCTTGATAAAGGGTTTAGATGCGGCGGGCGTTATGCTACACGCCGCGTTGACGATTTCAGTTTTGATCACGGGACACCCTATTTCAAACCGTCTCAAATCCCAGGTGAACTTAAAAATGTATTGTCAGAGCCTTATTTAAAAAGTTGGCCGGGTGACTTGTCTGAAAACACAGAAGCCTCAATTGTGAGCATACCGGCTATGCGAAGTTTTCCTGAGGCGCTGGGGCGTGGATTGGATATTAGGCAGGGTGTCCAAGTTGAAAAGCTAAGTTTTAGGGATGACGTTTTTTTTGCTGAAACGGTGGATACATCCTCTAAAGACATGCCCACATCAGATGGATTTAGCGGGCCTTTTGATGCCGTTCTTCTGACAGCGCCAGGGCCGCAAACGGCTGATTTGATTGAGGGTCTATTACCCATTGGTTCAGATTTATTGCAAGCCGCCAGGAAAGTTACCTATACACCTCAATTCTCTGTTCTTGTTGGTTATGACTTTATGCGTGATGCACCGTCAATAATCCATAATCCGACATCGAAAATTGCTAAAATTGTTAATCAGGCAAAAAAACCTGATAGACCGGAAAAATCGGCTTTTGTGGTTTTTTGTTCGCCGGAATGGAGTTTGGAAAACCTTGATAAATCAAAAGATGAGGTAGCTGAGATTATCCTCAAAGACCTTGAAAACATACTCTCAGAGCATGGTGTGGCAGTTGACGACTGGGGAAAACCCGCTTATCTGGCGGCTCATTCTTGGCGCTATTGTCGTCTTGAAAACCCGGCAGGTTTATCCCCTGAAACTCAAATAGATGCAACATCAACTCTTGCTGTTGCCGGAGATTGGATTATGTTACCTGATACACATGGTGCCTTGTCCAGCGGTATTAACGCGGCAAGGCAAATTGAAACAAAATTAAGCAATAGGTCATGACATGCGCTCAGTTATTTTAGGTTTCTTTTTGGCTTTGTTTTCCAATCAAGTCAAAGCAGAAGGTTCTGCACACGATTACACATTCAGCAATATTGACGGGGATCCCATGCCCTTTTCTAACTATAAAGGAAAGGCTCTCTTGGTAGTTAATACTGCTTCCAAATGCGGTTTCACCGGACAATATGACGGACTACAATCCTTGTGGGAAAGTTACCAAGATAGAGGGCTGGTTGTTGTTGGCGTACCATCAAATGATTTTGGTAGCCAAGAGCCGGGGTCTAAAGAAGAAATCAAAGAGTTCTGTGAAGTTAATTTTAATGTGAATTTCCCAATGACGTCCAAAGCTGTCGTAAAAGGTGATGAGGCGCATCCTTTCTATCAATGGGCTAAAGATGTTGCAGGTGGCCCAATGTGGAATTTTCACAAATACCTCATCACACCGGACGGTGAGATGGTCAAAGGATTTTCGTCTTTGGTCGGGCCCGAATCCAAAAAATTGACGAAGGCTATTGAGAAAGTTTTACCGAATTAATTCATAAGCTTTTCTCGATTATTTCCATAATCTCGATTAATGAGCCAAATGCTTCGCTATCAAATTATACCGGTAACCCCACTACAGCAAAATTGTACAGTTTTCTGGTCTCAGGAAACCAAGCGCGGCGGTATTGTGGATCCGGGTGGCGATTTAAGTCTCATTCGTAATTTTCTCATTGAGAACAACATCACGTTAGAGAAGATATTATGCACACATGGTCATCTAGACCATGTTGGCGCTGTCTGTGAACTTGCAAGGGAATTGTCGCTGCCGGTCATTGGGCCTCATATAGATGATTTATTTTGGATTGAAGGTCTCCCCGAAGCTGCACAAATGTATGGGTTCCAAAATGTTGAGACATTTGTTCCTGATCAGTGGCTTGAAGACGGTGACAAAGTTGAAGCCGCGGGAGCGATATTTGAAGTTGTGCATTGCCCCGGACACACGCCCGGTCATGTGATTTTCTACCAAGCGGATGACAATGTTGCGATGGTCGGAGATGTGATTTTTCAAGGGTCAATTGGACGTACTGATTTTCCAAAAGGTGACCATCAGCAACTTATCAATTCAATTACCAAAAAACTATGGCCATTGGGGCTAGATGTTACCTTCGTTCCGGGTCATGGCCCGACCTCAACATTTGGTGAGGAAAGGCGCTCTAATCCCTTTGTATCTGATATGGCGCTTGGTCAGGTTTCTTAAGTATTTACTTTACGTCATATTCAGAAAAATTCGGCTTTCGCATATTCATCATGTAGCGTGTCGCTGACATTGGCCAGATGGTGAAATTCTGCCCGTCGCTATCTTTATACCAGCTTGAGCAACTCCCCTGCCAAACAGTGCCTTTGAGTTGTTTTTGAATGAAGGTATTGAATTCGTCTTGGCTTCCTGCTTTTGGATTGAGAGACGTCCAGCCATTTTTACGCATTTTCTTGAGGCATTTGACGATGTAATTCACTTGCGCCTCAATCATTAAAATTACTGAATTATGACCTAAAGCGCTGTTAGGCCCAAGAAGCATGAAGAAATTCGGAAAGCCTGAAACAGCAACCGTTTTATGAGACTGGATATTTTCCTGCCAGCAATCAGAAAGTGTTGACCCGTCAGGTCCTTTTACTTCCATTGATGAGACAATGTTAAAGGGGTTGAACCCTGTGGCGTAGATAATCACGTCAAAATTATGGCTATCACCATCGGCATCAATAATGCCGTGTTTGGTTATGGCTTTGACGGCACGGTCAACCAGTTGCACGTGATCTTTTTGCAAAGATTTAAGATAAGAGTCGACAAACAGTACCCGCTTACATCCAACCGAATAGTCCGGAATGAGTTTTTTCAGAAGCTCAGGGTCTTTTACTTGTTGCCTCAAAAAGGCCTCAGCTCTTTTGCGCGCAAACTTTTGCATAAGGCTGTTTTCACGAAAAGCAGGATGAAGAACAAATTCCGCCCAAAGGAAAGTTCTTAATCTTTTCAATAGCGGTATAATGGGAAATAACCGCATAATTTTTAGGGCCCTGCCGGAATATTCTTTATTGTCCCTGTCCATCATCCAATTGGGTGTGCGCTGGAAAACGGTGAGAGAAGCAACTTTATCATCAATCTCAGGAACAGCCTGAACGGCGCTGGCGGCATTTCCGATAATGGCAACTTTCTTCCCAGTTAAGTCGACATTATGATCCCACTTGGCTGTATGGAAAGAAGCTCCCCGGAAATCCTCAAGTCCGGGAACATTTGGATAAGCCGGGCTATGTAAGCCTCCTAGCCCAGAGATAACATAGTCGAATTTTTCTTGTTTGTTTTTTCCTGATGCGTCAGTGATGCTGACAATCCATTCATCATTTTGATAAGTTGCCCCCGTAATTTCTGAGTGAAATTGACATAAAGGAATAATGCCTGATTTTTCTGATACATCTTCAAGGTAGGCCTGAATTTCTGCGCCGCCGGAATATAGTTTTGGCCAATCAAATTTTTGGGCGAAAGAAAACGAATATAAATGTGTGGGCACATCACATGACACTCCGGGATATGTGTTTTCGCGCCAAGTGCCGCCAACACGGTCGGCCTTTTCATAAATAACCAGATTTGTAAAACCAGCTTCTTTGAGCTTAATGGCCATACAAATGCCCGAAACGCCGGCTCCTAAAATAGCTATGCGTGGGTTATTTGTCGTCACAATGTCGCTCCTGGTGATTTGCTTTAAGTTTAAATGACCTAGTATTAACTGGGTATCAATCAAATAGAGACTGTAAAGACCAATGAAAAGTTTTCTACCAAATTTTCATGCTGTTGTTTTTGGTGCCGGTGGTGGCATCGGGGCGGCTATGGCGTCGCGGTTAGCCGACTCACCAAACTGTTCACGTTTGACTTTAATGGGCAGAAATATCTCTAAAATACAGGAGAATGTAAACGCCAATAGCACTACTGACATTCAAATGCTGCAAGCTGATATCTGTGACGAGGAGTCAATCGCTCATGTCGCGGCGCAAGTTGGTGAGCATATAAATGATGGAGCTCCGCTTCAGCTGTTTGTTAATGCCAGTGGAATTTTGCATGATGAAGAAAACAGCCTTCAACCGGAGAGAAGCATCCGGCATTTATCCAACGAGGCATTCCAAAAAGTCTTTGCAATTAACAGTTTTGGCCCGGCACTACTGATAAAGCATTTTTTACCTTTTATGCCGCGCGATCAAAGGTCTGTTTTTGCCTCTCTGTCGGCGCGGGTTGGTTCTATATCTGACAATAAGATTGGCGGATGGTATGCCTATCGTGCGTCCAAAGCAGCCCATAACATGCTCATCAAAACAGCTTCGCTGGAGGCACGCATGAAATATAAACAGGCTGTGATTGTCGGGTTACATCCAGGGACGGTGGCAACCAACCTTTCAGCTCCTTTCAGGGGCAATGTGTCGCCTGAAAAACTTTTTACCCCGTCGCAATCAGCAGATTATCTTTTAGATGTGATGGATAATCTGACAACCGCGCAAAGCGGATCAGTGTTTGCTTGGGATGGACAAGAGATACCGGCGTAAAAATAGCTTAAGCTAATCCTGAAGGTGGTGAGCTAACATCAGCCTCTTGAACGGCCTCCAATGCAGCGAGAGTAAGATCCTTCGCTAAAGAAGTTGTTACTTCAGGGTCAGCTACAATGACACGAGCTCGTATTGCCAATGCCATCGCACAGGCTTGAAGTACGTCGCCGTTTGCCATCCCGTCACGTCGTGCTTCCCTACTGACAACGGCAAGGATATCTTCAAGTAATTGATGAACCCGCATAGGGGCTTCTGTCGCCTCATGAAGTGGGAAATCTACATCAAATTTGTCGCCGGTATCGGTGATGGCGGTAAAGGGTAAGGGGCGTGCCATAATCATCTCCAGAAAAGTTATTTGCCGTTGCGACATCTGACTGAGCAATATTTTACTTGCTCCCAGTCCTTTATCCATTTTTTACGCCAGACAAAAGGCCGTCCGCAAACCAAACAAGTTTTTTCCGGAAGGTCAGTTTTTTTTCGCATCTTCATAGAATGTATGTGGCTTGAAAATCATAGATGTCAAATATTTGGAAAAATTGTGCCACGACTTCAAAAGGAAGTCGTGGCAGACCGGCTGAGGAGGGACTTATGCCGGTTTGCGTGGCGTAACTAAACAATAATCTTACGCTACGGGACTTGCTACTTCACACAACCTTGCCACGCTTAATCAATGTAAAGATAGGTTAAAGACAGGTTCAATAACTTTCTGTTTTTTATGGGTTTGTTTGTTCAAGCGTTGTCTTTTCACAACAAAAATAGTGGTATTACTATCTGTGGTTGTACAGATTTTGTCGATAGGTTGTCATCAGGGCTTAAATTTTGTTAATTAGATACTTAATTGAGGTGTTCATCAGCTAATCAAAAATGCATTTCAAATCATATCTCAGGAGGGTCGGATGGATCATGACAAACAATTTTATATTAATGGTGAATGGGTCGACGCAAGTAATGGTCTATCCCACGACGTTATTAATCCAGCTACCGAAATGGCCTGCGGACAGATAACTCTCGCCAGTGTTGAGGATGTTGATAAAGCCGTTGCTGCCGCAAAAGCTGCCTTCCCTGCTTTTTCAAAAACTTCGCGAGAGGAAAGATTGGCACTAATTGATAAAATCATTGAGGTTTATTCAGCGCGAATGGAAGACCTGATTGCAGCAGTCATGATGGAGATGGGGTCGCCGAGAATGCTGGCGGCAAAAGCACAAGTGCCTGCCGGGCTTGGTCATTTTATTCAGATTAAAAAAGTGCTTGAGGGGTTTGATTTTGGCGGTGAGCTTGGTGGCGCAAAAATTATCCGTGAACCTGTAGGTGTTTGCGGATTGATTACACCTTGGAACTGGCCGCTCAATCAGGTGGCCTGTAAAGTTGCGCCAGCGCTTGCGGCAGGTTGCACAATGGTTCTCAAGCCATCCGAGGTATCGCCTTTAAGTGCGATTATATTCGCAGAAATTATGGATGAAGCCGGTGTTCCTGCCGGGGTGTTTAATATGCTTAATGGTGATGGCGCAACTGCAGGGTCGCATTTATCATCTCATCCTGACATTGATATGATGTCATTTACGGGGTCAACTCGCGCCGGTGTGCTTATTGCTAAGGCTGCCGCAGATACAGTCAAACGTGTGTCGCAGGAACTCGGCGGGAAATCAGCGAACATAGTTCTAGATGATGCAGATTTGGAGCGTGCCGTTAGGCAGGGTGTCATGACATGCTTTACCAATTCCGGTCAGTCCTGTAACGCACCTACCCGAATGTTGGTTCCGGCCTCCAAACATGCTGAGGCGCTGGAAATTGCCAAGGCGACTGCTGAAAAGGTTGTTGCCGGTGAGCCGGACGCAGAAGGAACAACTATTGGTCCGGTATCCAATAAGGTTCAGTTTGATAAAATTCGTGGGCTGATACAATCAGGAATTGAGGAAGGCGCCGAGCTGGTTTGTGGCGGCCCTGATATGCCCGAGGGTGTAGATAAAGGATATTACATTCGTCCAACGGTGTTCGGTAATGTGACCAATGACATGCGGATTGCCCGTGAGGAAATTTTTGGCCCTGTGCTTTCTATTCTCCCCTATGAAACAGAAGAAGAGGCCGTTGAGATTGCCAATGATACTATCTATGGCCTTGCTGCCTATATTCAGTCCGGAGATAGCGATCATGCTTATGAAATTGCCGCGCAATTGCGTGTCGGTAATGTCAGTGTGAATGGCGCAAGCTCAGATATTGCCGCTCCGTTTGGTGGATATAAGCAATCCGGCAATGGCCGGGAGTGGGGGGTCTATGGGCTTGAAGAGTTTCTAGAATCCAAAGCCGTTGTAGGGAGCTAGCCGCTCAACTGATTCAACAGTCAGGCTGATTTACAGGTGATGTAGCTTACGAGATGCGACAAAGACAGGAATAATGCCTATCCCGACAATGATTAAGGCGGGTAGGGCGGCATCTTCAATCTGTCCTACAGACGCATAATTATAAACCTGTGTTGCCAATGTTTCGAAATTAAACGGCCTTAGAATAAGTGTTGCCGGAAGTTCTTTCATTGTATCTACAAAAACCAGAACCGACGCTGTTATGAGCGCAGGGCGCAGCATCGGTAGATGGACAAGTTTGAGAAGTTGAAGTGTCCTGGCACCAAGGGTGCTAGCGGCCATGTCAGTAGTTTTGGGGATACGAGACAATTCAGCCTCGAATGTACCAAAAGAAATTGATAGAAAACGGAGAGAGTAGGCAAATATCAAAGCAAACACACTGCCGCTTAATATTGGTAAAAATGAAATATTCAGAAGCTGGGACGACAAATTATCAAACTGAGACAGCACAATCAAAACACCAAGCCCTAGGACGGTTCCCGGGATAGCGTATCCCAATGAGGCAGTTTGAATTGATTTGTTAAACCATCCCGGTGCGTTTATGCGCGTCAGAAATGCCAGAAAAAGCCCAATACCAACAACAATGATGGCTGTCATGCTGGCAAGGAGAATGCTTCTTGTGGCTGCAGAGAGTAGGCCATAGGCATTCTCAAAACGCCCCAGAGAAAAGATGACAAGCAACACAACCGGCATCACAAAGCCGATTAAAAACGGCAGGCTGCTGATTATAAGAATGACACCTTGCATTAGAGGTGTGGGCTTATGCAAAACAGGAGCAAGGTTGTGTTTGGATTTTTGTTCAATGCCACCGGCGCGCAGATATCTTTCCACCAGTAATAAAAGCGCCATTAAGCCAAGCAACATCAGTGCAATTCTGGCTGCGCCCTCAAGACTGCCGCGTGACAACCATGTTTCATAAACCCCGACGGTAAGAGTTTTGACCCCAAGATGCTCAACGGCGCCGATATCATTCAGACATTCCATCAGTGCAAGGGCGACGCCGACAATTATCATGGGTCGTGAAAGGGGGAGGACAATTTGACGAAAACTCATCCATTGCGACGCGCCAAGTACGCGTCCGGCCTGCATTAATTCTGCAGATTGATTTATAAAACCTGTTCGCGCCGACATATAAACATAGGGATAAAGCACAGCAGATAAGGTAAAGACGGCACCGCCGAGACTGTTGAGTGACGGGTACCAGACATAGTCTCCAAAAATTGAAACCCATAGCTGATAAAAAGGTCCGGCTTTATCAAGAAATTCTGCGAACACATAAGCGGCGATATAGGTCGGCATTGCCAGAGGCAGTAATAGCAACCACTGTAAATGCCTGCGTCCGGGAAAGTCGATGAAAGTCACAAACCAAGCTGCCGGAACTCCGGCCAACAGGGTTATAACCGCGACGCCCAGCATGAGGCCAAGAGTTTGTAAGAATTGGTAAGGCAATACAGTCGTCATCAAAAATGACATTAAGCCATCATTCGCGCTGTCGGATATTTCGGGCGGGGCTATGGTGAGCCATGCAATACCCAGAATTGGTGCCAGCATGGCAAGGACAATCAAAAAACCGAGAAGGCGTAAGAGTGATTTTCCGGTCACCCGCTTTTGTCCTTAATTAAAGCAATGGCAGCAATCAATTCCCGCGTAATTTCTTCGGCCTCGTCCGGCGTAAAATCCATCGGCAAATCAATTTCCTCGGAGGTTATGTAAATGCGCACCATTCCCTGATCGGTAGGCCCTATGCTCAAATCCGCTATGATTTCTGAAGGCGTGTTAATACCCATGCGTCATCTCCTGATGGTTTTATACTCACTTTATAAGGCTTATTTATGATTTTGGGCAACTCTATAGGAAATTTAAATTATCCGCTTGAAACATCCGGCTTTAAGGATTAATTTCCCAACACTTTCAGTAAGTCATGAAAGCAGTGCAGATGTAGCTCAGTAGGTTAGAGCGCTTGATTGTGGATCAAGAGGTCCCCCGTTCAAATCGGGGCATCTGTACCATTTCACTGTTCAAGAAAACTGGCAGAGAGGAAGGGATTCGAACCCTCGATGGGCTATTAACCCATACTCCCTTAGCAGG
>CENJ01124730.1_pt1 | contig 12638 bp, 9 predicted proteins | sample 356161 | NCBI WGS metagenome assembly CENJ01 (sample SAMEA2619531, study PRJEB7988) | marine metagenome | biome: marine biome (ENVO:00000447); feature: surface water layer (ENVO:00002042); material: "saline water (ENVO:00002010), including plankton (ENVO:xxxxxxxx)" | depth 5 m
TCTTCTCAAAATCAATCAAATATAATAGATTCATTTTTTTTAATTTTCATTTTAATTTTTCTTTTTTTCTTAAATTTTAAACTAGCGATTATTTTTATATCTATTGTTTTAATTTACTTGTTTTTTCAAAGACAAAGTAATTTGAAAAAAAAGAAACTGTCTATTTTAAATAAATTATCTTCAGATGACAGATTAATAGTAAAAGACTTAGTTGAAAATTTTGATTTACTTAATTATTTAAATGCTAAAAAATACGTAAATTTTTTTCTAGAAAAATATCATGATAAACAACAAGATAATGATAACACTGTTTCATCAATAAATAATTATAGCATATCATACAATAATTTTATCATTTTAGTTTGTTCGATTGTAATTATTGGTTTTGGTTCTACGCTAGTTGTAAATGGGGAGCTTTCTATTGGTGCACTAATTGGTTTTAATATTTTTTCCTCAAGAGCGTTAATAATCGCTTCAAGTGCACAAAGATCTTACTTCAGTTTAATCTTAATAAATGACTATATTGTTAAGTATAAAAAGGTGTTAAATCAATCAATTAACACAACAGAAAAGCTTAAACTTAACAGAATTATAGGTGAAATTGAAATAAAAGACTTAGACTTTTCACATGAAAAAAGTAATTTTTATTTATTTAAAAATATAAGTTTTAAGGCTTCACCAGGAACAATTTTAAACATCTCTGGTGCTAATGGAACAGGAAAAACAACTTTAGCAAAAATAATTTTGGGTATATTGACTCCAAGTAATGGTGATATTTTTATAGATAAAACTAATATTGTAAAACTATCTTCGAATTGGTGGAGAGAACAGATCGGATATGTTCCACAAAACGCTGAATTAATTAACTCCTCAATTAAAGATAATATACTTCTTGCTAATGAAAAATTAAACCAGAATGAAGTTAGTCGTTTATTAGAAACTGTTGGATTAGGAGACAATTTAAAAAAAGCAAATTTATCTTTTACTGATGTGATTCAAGAGAATTTATCAAAAGGTTTTAAAAAAAAGGTTCATTATGCAAGAGTACTTTCTATAAACCCTCAAATTTATATATTTGATGAACCATTTGGTGATATGGATAAAAATGGTAAAGAGATGGCAATGAAACTATTAACGTCTTTAAAAAAGTCTAATAAGACTATTATCACGTTGACCGATGACAGTTTGATTAATGAATTTTCTGATAAAACATTTAAGTTAGGGGAGTCATTATGAATGATTGGATAAATTGGAAGTCTCTTGAAGGTGATGATAAGAGTTTGCACTCCAAGTTCATATTTTCAAAAAAATTTAAAATCCTAGTTTTTCTATTTTCAATACTATGTATTCTCTTAATTAACCTAAAACTAATTGAAGTATTAAGCTTGGCAGATGGTCAAGTTATTCCACAAGGAAGAATTAAATATGTACAGCATTTAGAAGGAGGTATTGTAGATGAAATTTTGGTAAAAGAAGGAGAATTAGTCCAAATTAATCAACCACTTGTAGTTTTATCTAAAGAAAAAGCTTCTTCAGATTTTGAAGAGATTGACACAAGATTAAAATCAATTGATCTTGCTATTTACAGAGTACAATCTGAAAAAAAATCCTTAGAAAAAATTATTATTCCTAAAGAAAAACTTAACTTTTTTGATCAAAATTTAATTAGATTTGAGAATGAGGTTCTAACAAGTAATATAAAATCTATAGCAAATGAAAGAAAAGGAAAGAAATCGACGATTAAAAAAGCAGAGACAAATCTAAAGAACTTAAATAAGAGGTTGAAGATTGTTAAAGAACAAGAGGAAATAAGTGAGAAACTACTTAAGGCTGAGGCAACTAACAGACTTAGACATCTTGAACTTCTAAGGGAGCTGTCAGATGTTGAGGCAAAAATTGATGAGCAAAAATCTATAATATATCTTAGTAAGAATGAATTAGAAAAAGTTAATTTTGAATATAATAAAAATTTAAACAATGAACTTTCAGGACTTAATAAAGACAAAGCTGAATTAAAAAAAAGAATTGGAAAATATTCTGATAGTCTTAAAAGGACAGTTTTAAAAAGTCCTGTTTCTGGAGTTATTAAACTCATCTCAGTAAACTCAAAAGGAGCAATTGTAGCGCCTGGGGTAACGGTTGCAGAAATTGTTCCAGAGGATGAAAAATTAATTATTGAAGCCAAGCTTCCTCTATCAGAAATTGGATATATATCTGTTGGATTAGACGCTAAAATAAAACTTAATACTCCAGAAGGTTCAAGATTTAGACCGTTAAGTGGAAAAGTAACATTTGTTGGAGCGGATAAAGTTTCAAATACCACTTCAGAAAATGAAGATTATTATTTAGTTAAGATAGAAACAAATGAAAAGTCCTTCATGAAACAAAATGAATCTTTTAAATTGTATTCAGGAGTGCCTGTAATGATTGGTATAATTACTGGCAAGAGAAGTTTCATAGAATACTTTGTATCACCATTTAAATCTAAATTCTCTTTTGCTTTGTCTGAAAGATAATTTATTTACTTTGAGGATTTTGAAATACTTTCATGTTTAAAAATGTAACCATTTTTTTCTGTAGACAGTTTTAAGTAATTATAAAGTTCGTCAAATATCAAATTACTTTTATTATCTTTAACTATTAAAGTTAAAATTTCAGCTTCACTGGCAGATCCAAACTGCTGTTCATCAAATATATCTGAAGCTCTTCCGTTTGCATAACCCACTGAAACAACATCTTTATTTTTACTAAACTTTTCGGTAACTCCATGACCAAGACCTTTTTTAATTAACCCGCCAATTTCAACAAGTTTTACCATTTTTTATCCTTTAGCTCTTTTTATTACATCTTTTGGAATATGCGTTGCCACACGATCAAGCTTCACCATCCACATGATTCCTTTACCTGGTGTATCTAAGTTGCCAGCTAAAAACATAGCTTCAAAAATTCTATTTGACTGCTCCTTAGAAACAATAATTCTAATTATTTCTTTTTGTTCGTCTATAGTAACTCCAAGGAGACCCATCCTATCTCTAATTCCGGTACCTCTTGCATAGTTGATGGTTGCACCTTGAGCTCCTACATTTGTAGCTGCATCAACAATCTTGTCTGCTAGGCCACTTTCAACAACACAGGTTATAAGGTATACATCAGAAAGATATGTGATTTCTCTAGCCATAATTTATTCCTTTTTTTTATTTTTTTGTTTAATTTGTATAAAAAGCCCCATTAATAAGACAGCTAGAATAGGACAAATACTAGCCATTGATAAAATACCAAAACCTTCTGTTGCTGACACAGCGTTTCCAAGACCAAGACCCATTGCTAAAACAAGAGGGACTGTAACGGGCCCAGTGGTTACTCCAGCACTATCCCATGCAACATTTACAAATTCTTCGGTTGAAAAGTAAGTTAAAACAACCGCTAGCAAATATAAGGGTAGAAGAACTGTGGCTAAATCAAATCCAAAAACAATCTTTCCCACACCCAGAGCTATTCCAAAAGCAACTCCTCCGGCAACACTATACATTAACATTGATTTTTTAAAAGCACCATTAGTAAGCTCTTGTACTGTAAGTCCAAGAGCATTTAAAGCTGGTTCAGCTAATGTTGCTCCAAACCCAAGGATCCATGCAAAAAGTATAACTATTGAAAGACCAACTAATTCGTTATAGATTGGTGAAACATCACTTGTTGTAACTTCCATGAACGCTGCTGGAAGTGATGAACCAGCTTGACCACCAATAGCTCCCAGTCCATAAGTTAAACCAATGTTAAACACACACATTCCAATTATTGATAATGTGAGCCCATAAGTGGTAACTAAGTTGTTTGGTAGTTTTGATCTAAGTATAACAAAAAGGACAATCATAAGATAAATAACTAAAGGGAAAATAGCCTGAACACCCCCTCTTATTTCTGCATATGGTGTTTGTGTCCAAATGGAGCTATCTAAATTTGTCTCTGCTGTATTTACTGCTGAGGCCATTGAAATAATTTGTTCAACAGTTGTTGTTTCTGAAATGTATATGGCTAGAATGAGTACAGCTATTATCGGAAATAAAGACGCCATTGTAACAACTCCAAACCCAGATAGTGAAGAATCACCTTTACCAGCTGAAGCAGCTATCCCAATTCCTAATGATAGGACAAGTGGAACTGTAACCGGACCAGTTGTAACTGCACCACAATCCCAGGCTAAACCCAAAATTGTTCTTAAATCAGGGTTCATCCAGGCATATATAGTCAAACCAATTGTTGGTGCTAGTGCTAAATAAATAAGTGGTTTTAGCGACCAACCTCTGACAAATCTGATTGTACCAACTACCGCTGCGATTCCAACACCAGCCCCAACCATAACGACAAGAGTTTCGCTTCTGTTATTGAGAATTTCGTATAGATAAGGAGCATCTTGGGGATTTACGGAAGCACCAAATGCCTTCAGAGCACCAATTGCAGGTTCTGCATACGTAACGCCAACGCCTAAAATAGCAATTATTATTAAAACAACAAAGAGGGAAGCTTTTTTTGGAAGGGTATCACCTATAATTGTACCAAAGGGCATGAGTCCTGTTTTTAATCCTTCCATAAAAATAGCTAAACCGACAATTACTGCAACTAAGCCTAGAGAAATTGTTGATGCTTCTGCAATTGGTTGTCTAAGAATTAATAGTTGAAAGAGAAACAGGTAGGCTGCTAATGGAACAACTGCCTTTATTTGTTCTAAAATTCTAACATATGTATAAGGTGCCAATAAAGAAATAGCTTTTGGAAAATCGATTTTAATTTTATCCTGTTTCACCTCTCCAGATTTAAGTGGTTTTGGTGTTACCAGGTCATAACTTATAGTATTATGCTTAATTTCCGACTCGTGAACAAAATCTGAATATTTCATAATTATATTTATAGCATATTGTTTAGAATAATAAAATGATTAATCTAAATGCGCAGTAGATCTCTCAAGTCTAAAATAGATCTGTTGAGCTAACTTTGTTATTATTTGATTTTCATGCAAAAGGGTTTCATCTAATTCCTTTTTGGTATAAGGGGGCTTCTGATATTCAGTCCTTTTTGATAATTCATTACACAAATTATTTATTAGTTTCTTTGTTTCGTCTGAACCGCTTGACATTAACTCATTTAGACTGTCTTTACTAATACTAACTAGCTCAGTTGCGGTTCCTGCTATAATTGTAGCGCTTCTCTTTTGATTCAATAACAAAGCAAGTTCTCCAAATAGTTCTCCATCACGCATTGATCCCCTTTTTTTATCATCTACAAGTACATCTAAATGCCCGTAAACAATCATATAAGCAGAGTTTCCTTCATCTCCTTGAGAAAAGAGTTTGTCACCTTCTTTTAAAAGGATTTTAGTAGTTTGACCTAGTTTGACTGTTTTCATTAATATATCCTTTCCGTTAACCTATGATGTAATTGAAGTGACAATGCTCTTATAACAGTAGGTGATTCTTCAACTAGTTTCACAAGGCCTTCATAAGAAATTGGTAACTTGTGATCATTTTTTTTTGCAAGTTCTTTAGATATTGCTTGAATAACCTTATGAAGCTCAAGATTTGAAGATAGCAATATTTCTTCTAATGCCCTTTTCTTAATTACAATAATTTCTGTAGGAACAACTGCTTTTACACTACATGATCGATTTTCTCCGAGTATAAGAGAGAGTTCCCCAAATATTTCGCCTGTTTCAATCTTCCCAATTTTTTTAGAATCTAACTCTGCGATTAGACCTCCTGATATTACAAGAAAAGCTGTATCTCCTTTCTCATTTTGTTTGAAAACGTATTGATCTGGAAGGATTCTTATTTTTCTTAAACTCATTTTATTTTGATGTTGCTATGTAAACACCATCCCAATTTTCAGGTGGAGGATTTTTTTCATATTCATTAATTCTTTCTGACAGTATTTCATAATATTCGCTCATGAGATTATTACAAAGCATTTTAGCTAATTTAATTTCATTAAAACAACTTTTCCATTTTTGATTGAAATAATATTCAAGAATTTTTTTATGCTTAGATTCTAAATTTTTAAATTCACTACTTTCTTTAAATACTTCGTCGCCAGCTAAAGTGAAAATAGTAACGGCTTCTTTTTTACCTTTAACAGCGATTAGATCCAGTTGAAGTGTTGCGTAATTATCTTTTACACTTTCATGAGTTTCTTGGCCGATAACTGTTTTAACACCATAACTTTTTGATTGTCCCTCTAACCTTGCAGCTAAATTAACAGAATCACCTAAAACAGAATAATCAAACCTCTGATCAGACCCCATATTTCCAACCACACATCCACCAGTATTTAATCCGATACCTATTTTTAGTTCAAGAAAGTTTTTATTCTGAGCCTTTGCCTCTTCTTTTCTAATAGCATTTAGTTCAGCCATTGCTTTATGCATCCTAAGAGTAGCATCACAAGCTAACTTTTCGTGCCCCTTGACATCTATTGGAGCATTCCAAAACGCCATTATACAATCACCCATATATTTATCGATTGTGCCATTAACATTAATAATTTCATTGGTTAAGGGTGTTAAGAATCTGTTTATTAGCTTTGTAAGCCCTTGAGGGTCAGACTTAAAAGATTCAGAGATAGTAGTAAAACCTCTTACATCACAAAAAAGGAATGTCATTTTTTTTGTTTCTCCCCCTAATACTAGCTTGTCCGGATCGTTGGCAAGCTGCTCAACTAAAGCTGGAGAAAGATATTGAGAGAATGCTCCTCTGATTTGTTTTTTTTCATTTGCATCTCTTAAATAATTTGCAAAAGTATTCCCAAAATATATTATGAAAGTTGAAAATCCTGCGAAAGTTGGATCGAATAATATTTTTTCATTTAAGAATAAATGATTACTATAATAAAAACCACTTCCAATTATTAACACTAAAAATGAAATATTAACTATTGGCCCAAACTTTAAAGCAAAAATAGTGATTAAGAAACCCAAGAAAATTGTAAAAATTGCTTCATAAAACTTCATATTAGTCCCAGCTTTTAAGAAAGGAGCGCCGCTTATTTTTACTTTACTCTTTTCGATTAGAGCTTGATTCTCAGTTTTTCCATCCTTAATAGCTTTGTTAAAAACAGCCTCTGCATTTTTATTTGAGGTATAGTACATAATTGCTGATATTACAGTATCTATAAGATTTGCGTGAATCTCCACACCTGGCATTCTATCTTCAACAGGTGTTGGTCTTATATCTTTTAAACCTGTTGCTGAAGTGCCTAGAATACCAAGTTTACCTTGCAATCTATCCTTACTAATTCTTCCTTTTATAATATCTGATGCACTAACATAGTATCTTGAATTTTCTCCTTTGATTGAATCTGATTCACCATAATATATCCATACTCTTCCATTCTCATCCGTTGGAATTGCTGCATTACCAATAGTCTTTGTTTGAATAATTATTTCTTCAAGTCCATTTAAACCTGTTCTTGCAGCAATACTATTTCCTTGAAAAGCCACTCTAATCATATCAAGTCCAAGAGTAGGTCTAATTGTATCTGCAACATCCGAAATAAGTGGTACTCTCCTTATAATCCCATCTGGCTCCTCAGCAACAGAAACTGTTCCTGCTCCAGAACTATTTTTTTCAAATTCAGTTACATTTGCTAAAAGGCCTGGGTATGATGTTAACCATTTCTTAATACCTTTATCACCTAAAAAAACCTTAACAGAAGTATCTTTGATATCTTTTCTATTTGCATCACCTGTTACATCCAATCCAGAGTGCCCAATCACTATTGGAAACTTTTTCATTTCATTGGCTGCAATTGATTCATTTGAAGGTAGTCTACTTAATTCTTTTGCCAAGTTTGGATTTCTTGACATTAAATCTTTTGATATTAGATCAGGAGATGTCCTATCCTTTTCAGCAAAAAGAACATCAAGCCCAAGAACCAACATCCCAGAGTCTTTCGACTTATTAAATAAATCAGCTAAAACTGTTCTTGGCCAAGGCCATTGACCAATTTCTCTCAATGATTTTTCGTCTATATCAACAATTACAGAATATGTGTTACCTTTTGTTGCTCGAGGATTTTTCTTTTGGAGTATATCAAAATATTTTAATCGCATAATTTCGATTATTTCTGGATCAGAAACTCTAGTAAGACCTAGCAGTACGGCAATTACTAAAGAGAGAAGGGTGACTATAGCTCTAAATGAAATCTTAATTTTCATGGTTCTGCAAAACTATTTCCGAGGGTTCTTATCAAAGGATAAATGAAATATGTAATAAGTTTCCTTTTTCCAACTCTAAATTTTCCAGATACTTTCATTCCAGGCATTAGATTAAATCCTGGGGGAATATCTTTAAGTTCTTGCTCGGTAATTTTTGCTCTAGCTCGATAAAAATTACCCGAATTCCCATCAACATCTTTATCAATTGTATCAGCAGATACGTAAATAAGTTTTCCTTTTAATTCACCATGTTTTTGAGCTGGTAAGGCATTGAGTTGTATTTTTACAGAAGTGTCTGGTATAAGTTTACTAATATCTGACGGGTCAACATCAAACACAGTAAGAAGTTCAACTCCGGTTGGAACTAACGTTACCACACTTTTGCCTTGCGATATCACTGCCCCTGGATATAGAGAATGTAAGTCAAGTATCATTCCATCTGATGGGGCTCTGACTGTTTCATCGGTTTGCTGTCTCTCAAGTTTTTTTAAATCTTCAAGAAGTGAAATTCTTTGATCTTCTAAAGTCATTAATTCATCATTTATCCCTCCGAAAAATTGGCTAGTATATTCCTTTCTGTTAGATTTCAATTCACCTAATGTATTACTTGTTTTAGTGAATTCTTTTTCGAGAGATAATCTTTTGTTTTTTTCACCTAAAACTTGAGCTTCGGCTACTAAATCAAGATCAAATAATTCCTTTTTAGAATCCTCTAATTGTTTTTGAATATCAAGTTGTTCTTTAATAAAAGTAAGATCATCTTCTGTTGAGGAAATTTTTTGATCAAGTGATGCCATTTTAGCTAAGTACTGACCCTTTTTATCCTTGAAAATTTTATTTTGACGATCATCAGAAGGGTTGCTCACAGAAGAATTGCTCCTTAACTCTGACTGTTTTTTTAATCGATCGATTTTTGAGTTTGTAACAGACAGTTGATAATTCAATTTTTTCATGTCAGCTCTTTGAAGTGTAGAGTCAAAAGCAACTAATGGTTCACCTTTTTCAACCTCTTGTCCTTTTTTAACAAAAATTTTTTTAACTACAGAATTATAATTTGATTGTACTTCAACATTTGGAACAACAGTCGTAATTTTACCTGTTGCTGAGATAGTTGTATCAATTTCTGAGATTGATCCCCATATAATTAAAAATAAAACTAAAAAACCAAATGAATAAACAGAATACTTTACAGACTTTGGAAGCACTTTAGATTTTAAACGATCTATATCGTCATCAAATTCATCAAGTAATTCATTCAAAATAAGTTTCTTTTTTCTCTTTTCTTTATTTTCTTCTGATTCCTCCTCAATTTCATCTGATGTATTAGATTCCTCACTACTAAATGCGTCAACAGATAATTTCTCATTTGCATTTCTTGCGTAGCTAGCAAGCTGTTGCATCATGTTGAAAGCAGTTTGAGGAGAATTCTTTAGATAACCTAGTAATGCATCTTTATCTATTTCTCTAACCGTTGCTTCATTAACTGCTCGTGCCATTGCGCTTCGTGGTTGTTTGTCAATTAACGCCATCTCTCCAAACAATGCTCCTTTTTCAAGCAAAGCTAAAGTTACGTATTCATCCCCATTAAACTTTGTTACTTCTATCTTTCCTTTGACAACTTGATAAGCAAAATCCCCAACCTCTCCCTCTCTAAAAATTACATCACCTGCGGCTAAATTTCTTAATGATGGTTTTATTTTTTTTTGTTCTGCCATTTAAACTACTTTTTTGGTTGGGTTATTAAAACCTAATACAGAAATTTGTTTGTTAAAAGTCTCTCCAAAAAAACCTTTAAGACTCTTTAATTCTTCAAAGGATCCTTGTTGAGTAATAACACCGTTATCCAATACAAAAATTTTATTACAAATTCTTAAATGCCATAAGCGATTAGAAACTATGATAACTGTTCTCCCAAGTGCTATATCTGAAAGGGCATCATATAGTTTGATTTCACTATCAACATCAAAGCCAGTAATTGCATCATCTAATATAATTACCCTTGGGTTTCTAATTAGCGCCCTAGCAATTGCAAGTTTTTGTCTTAGTCCGGTTGATAGGTTTGTGGCATTTTCTTCAAGAAATGTTTCATATCCATCCGGAAATGATTCTATTTCGTCGTGCGCGTAAACTTTTTTTGCCGCCCATGTAATTTTATCCATTGATGAATTAGGTGCTGCCCTAGAAATTGATTCTCTTATTGTACCTGGAAAAAAATAACTCTCTGATCCAACCAATGAAACTTGAGATCTTATATGACTTAGATCAAGTAAACGTAAATCTACATTATCAAGAGCGACTATTCCAGATTGAGGTCTATATAATCCTTGAATCAATTTTGCTATAGTACTTTTTCCACATCCACTCTTCCCAGTAAGTCCAATTACTTGCCTTGGATTGATTTCTAAATCAACATCCTTTAAGATTTTAGTATTATCATCATAACCAAACTCAACATTTCTAAAACTAATCTGACCCATAAGTTGAGGTTTTTGTCCCCTGGCTGTTGTTTCTGTATTTGCGTCAACAATTCCAGAAACTAACTGAAGTGATTGGACTAGTTTGCTTATTTCAGTTTTAAGTGTAACTAAATCAATTATTGGCCTAGAAACTCTTGAGGCAAGCATATTAAAACCCACTAAAATACCAGCTGAAAGACTGCCAGAAAAAACTAAATGTACCCCAACAAATATTACCATTGCAGTCATTAACTGGTTAATTGTACTGGAAATATTATTAAGTGTAGCACTTTTTTTTTGCATGTCCTCAGATGCAATAATAAAGTTTGCTTCCAGCTCTCTCCATTGTTCTTTAAGTGTTGGCTCTAAAGCTAGTCCTTTAACATTTTCAATACCATTCACTGAAACAGATATAAACTCCTGTCTTTTAGCTTCAGCTTTACTAACTTTACCCATAGAGTCACGCTGTCTTTTGGAATAAATAATTGAAGCAATGGCTCCTAAAATACTAAACGAAAAAACAACCATAAATAAAACTGGACTGTAAAAAAATAATATAGGAATAAAAACTAATAAACTAACAGAATCTAGTGCTGTTGAGAAAATCTTTTGAGTTAGAGTATTTTTAATAACTGATATTTGAGATGTAAAACGCAAAAAATTTGCTGATTCTCTGTGGAATCTCTGCATTGGTAGCGAAATTAATTTCTCAAATACTCTGACAGAAAGCTTTGCCTCAACTTTTTGGGATAAAAAGTCAAGTAGATATGCTCTTAAAAATCCAAGAATACCATTAAATAGATAGGCAACTATTACACCTGATGTTATTACATAAAGAGTCGAATATGCTTCATAATTTACCACCTTGTCAAGAACTAGCATCATGAATACAGCAGGTACAACTGCAAATATATTCAAGATAAGTGCTACAATAACAACTTGTACCATCACTGATCTATTTCTCAGAGACTCACCTATTAACCAACTTAACTTTAATTCACTTTGCTCTTCAAATGCTTTTAATCTTGCCTTTAAGAGAATTACCTGTCCATCCCACCCTTTTTTTAATTCCTTTATACTAATTTGTTGAGGCTTTGGAGTAGTTACACCAGTGTCAAGAAATAATATTGATTTGTCATCGTCTTTTGAATCAATGACCCTTAATGCAATAACATAACGACCATTTTGTAATCTTAAAATTTGTTGTTTTTTAGTTAGCAACTTTATTAATTCATTATCAGTTATTTTGGTTGATTTAGCTTTTAGATTAAATGAATGAGCTAATTCACACATTTCCTTTGGTGAAAGTTCCCTCTCATCATTTTTAAATCTCTCTGGAATGTCGTTTGGACCAATATGTATTCCCAGCTGTCTAGCAACTAGAATCAGTGATTTTTGAGATCCTCTCATGGCTTGCATAAGTTTATTGTATATGATTTTAAATTATTATCAAAAAAAAACCCTCATTACATTTTATAATGAGGGTTTTTGAAATTAGATTTTGGTTTGATTAAACTACATCATCACCGGGATTGTCATCAGGTGGAGGTGGAGGCATATCCCCATCCATAGGCATATCGCCTTCTGGCGGAGGTCCCATTGGTCCATCTGCTGGCCCGTGTGAGGCAGCATCATCCATATGGGTATGCATTTCATCCATACCTTCCATTCCTTCTGGTGGTGGTCCCATTGGTCCATCTGGTCCTGGTCCCATATCACCTGGAGGAGGTCCCATTGGTCCGTCTCCTGGTCCCATATCACCCATCATTGGATCTGATGGTGGCATCCCTCCATCTGGAGGAGGAGCTCCTGGCCCAAATAATGGATCACCGCCTTCTGGAGGAGGTCCCATTGGTCCATCTGGCCCTGGTCCCATATCACCTTCTGGTGGGGGTCCCATTGGCCCATCTGGCCCTGGTCCAGCCATATCTCCTGGTGGTGGTCCCATTGGTCCGTCTGGTCCTGGTCCCATATCACCT
>CENJ01051051.1_pt1 | contig 12635 bp, 7 predicted proteins | sample 356161 | NCBI WGS metagenome assembly CENJ01 (sample SAMEA2619531, study PRJEB7988) | marine metagenome | biome: marine biome (ENVO:00000447); feature: surface water layer (ENVO:00002042); material: "saline water (ENVO:00002010), including plankton (ENVO:xxxxxxxx)" | depth 5 m
AGCGTTTTAAAACAAGTCTTTCTCCCACATTTGTCAAGTATGGAGCAGGGGAAATTAATTTAGCTTAAAAAGTGGCAGGGGCGACAGGGCTCGAACCTGTGACCTACGGTTTAGAAAACCGTTGCTCTATCCAACTGAGCTACGCCCCCAACTGGGTCATGAATACAAAATAAATCTGATCTTTTGTAAAGTGATTTAAAATTTTATTTGTATTGGTAGGCGAGACCTTTAAAAGCTTTATATATGAAATGCTTATACTTACCTCTTCTTGTGCTTTTTGCCTGTTTTTTGAATGCTAATCCTAATCAACAGGTTTTAGACAATAGTGAAAATTATACCTTTAAAGAAACGTCTAGTATTGATCTTAAGATCTATGTTTTTAAGCCAGATGATTGGAAGGCGTCAGACAAAAATCCTGCTATTGTTTTTTATTTTGGAGGTGGCTGGAATGCTCGTCATATTACTCAATTTGTGGCTTATGCTCAGTACTACGCTTCAAAGGGATATGTCTGCTTTATTCCTAATTATAGAGTGAGGTCCACGGAAAACTCTCAAGCGATTGATTCAGTACGAGATGCTCAAGATGCTTTTGCCTATGTTCGGAAAAATGCCAATCAATTTGGAATTGATCGCAATCGGATTGCGGCTTCAGGGGGTTCAGCAGGGGGGCATCTAGCCGCTTCGCTTGGGACTTTGAAAGATGAAAAACATAAAAAATTATCGAAGCCTAATGCTTTAATCTTATTCAATCCGGTATGTGTTGTTGACCCTTTGAAGAACCCTAAACGATTCAATTTTGCGAGATTAGGGGTCAAAGGTCATGAAATCTCCCCTTATCACAATGTAGACGAAAGCGTCCCTCCAACGATTATCTACCATGGTACCGAAGATCGCTTAGTTCCTTACAAAACAGCAGAAATGTTTCATGAGAAAATGTTAGAAGTAGGGAATGATTCCACCTTGATTCCATTTGAGGGGAGAGACCATGGCTTTTTTAATCACGGTAAGCATTTGGCGGAAAGTGACTATCATAAAACGCTCAAATACACGGATGCGTTTCTTTCGAGAATGGGTTGGTCGGAAATCGAGTAGCTATTGTTTAACTGATGAATTACTTTTTAGGGATTGATGTGGGCACTGGCAGTGCACGCGTTGGAATTTTCGACGAGCGGGGTGTTTTAGTTGGGCACACAGTTGAAGCGATTAAGACATGGAAGCCGAAAGCGAATTTTGTTGAACAGTCTTCTGAAAATATATGGCAGTCGATTTGCTCTTGTTGCCATCGGGTGTTAGCCGAGACGGAAATAGATATCGCAACTATTAAGGGCATTGGTTTCGATGCAACCTGCTCTCTCGTTTTAATTGATGAATGTGGGAATTCCGTTTCAGTCGACCCTGATGAAGATGATGCTAAAAATATAATTGTATGGATGGATCATCGAGCAATTGAAGAAACGAATTTAATCAATGGTTTTAAAGAGGGTTATTCGGCTTTTGATTTTGTTGGTGGTCGTATTTCACCAGAGATGCAATTGCCGAAATTACTTTGGTTAAAAAAACAGTTACCTAAGTCATGGAAGCGAGTGGCTCATTTTTTTGATTTGCCTGATTATTTAACTTTTCGTGCTACAGGCTCTACTGTGCGTTCTTTGTGCTCGCTTTCTTGTAAGTGGACTTTTGATAAAAATTCTGAAAGTGATTCGGGCTGGGATGTGAATTTATTTAAAGCAATTGGTTTGGATGACTTATCTGAAGATGCGTTTGAGTCAATAGGTCGAAGTGATTTAGTGCGTTTGATGGGACGCCCAATAGGTCAAGGCTTGTCCGAGAGTTCAGCGAAAGAAATGGGTTTGCTTAAGGGTACCCCTGTGGGTGTCTCGATTATAGACGCTCATGCTGGCGGTTTAGGGATGCTTGGACTTAAAGAGTTTACTAAATATGGTGAGGCTGAGCCGATAAATTTTAATAAACGCTTGGCATTGATTGGTGGGACTTCTTCCTGCCATATGGCGGTCGCTGAGGAAGCACGTTATATAGAAGGGGTCTGGGGACCCTATGATTCGGCAATGATTCCTGGATTTTGGTTAAATGAGGGCGGGCAGTCTGCCACGGGTTCATTGGTTGATCATGTTATTAAAACGCATGCAGCCTATTCGGAAGCAATGAAAGAGGCAACGGCTAGGGGGCTTTCGATTTATGATTATTTAAATACATTTTTGAGTGATTTATTAACTGAAGAATATGATTTGGTCGATGGGTTGAGTGAAAGTTTGCATGTTTGCCCTTATTTTCATGGTAATCGATCACCTCGGGCAAATCCTGAGTTGGTTGGAATGGTGAGCGGTTTGAAATTATCGGCCACGGTGAAAGATTTGAGCCTATTGTATTTGGCTACGGTACAATCGATTGCTTATGGAACACGTCACATTATTGAAGCGATGAATGCGAAGGGTTACGATATTGATACTTTAATTTGCTGCGGTGGTGGTACGAAAAATACGTTGTTTCTTCAGCAACACGCAAATATTACGGGCTGTCGATTATTATTACCGAAAGAAATGGAGTCAGTATTACTTGGCTCGGCTATGTTGGGAGCGGTAGCTTCAGGGGAATATCAGAACTTGATAGAGGCTATGGGTGCTATGTCGCATTTGGGGCATGCTATTCAACCAGAAGAGGCCACTGCTGAATATCATGCTAGAAAATATGAAGTATTTCATCAATTATATGAGGATCAAATGCGATATGATTCAATCATCAAGAAAGGGATATAATTCAAAGCATATATTTTATAAAGGATAAGTAGTTATGAAGAATAAAACACTATTACTGATTGCCAGTGGCGACTTACGATTGAGTGCGAATCAAAATTGCTGGGCCGAGCAAGAAGCGATGGAAGCTGAGCTATGCAAATTGGCTGAGTCTATGGGTTACAAAATTGAACGTGCACATGCCTATGATCCTGTCGCTAAGCATGGCTTTATTTCGAGTCAGCGGCAAGGGATGGATATTTTCTCAAAGATTGATCGCGCTATGCCAATTATTGTAGCAGAAGCAGTTTGGCAGTATTCGCATCATATTTTGGCGGGTCTTATTTCTCATGAGGGTCCTATACTTACTTTGGCTAATTGGAGTGGTAAATGGCCGGGATTGGTGGGAATGTTAAATCTAAATGGATCATTAACCAAAGCGAATGTGGCTTATTCCAGTTTATGGAGTGAGGATTTTTCAGGGGATGCTCATTTTAAATCTCAATTAAACAGATGGTTTGAATATGGTACTATTGAACAAGACACCAGTCATGTTTCCCCGTATACGGATAATGAATCTTTATCAGATTCTGTCTTAGCATCTATTGACTCCATAGTTGAAACAATGGATAGAGAAAAATGCATCATGGGAGTTTTCGATGAATTCTGTATGGGGATGTATAATGCAGCGATTCCAGACGAGCTGTTATTTAATATTGGCGTGTATAAAGAACGGCTGAGTCAAAGTGCATTATTTGCAGAAATGCAAACCGTGTCAGAGACAGAAGCAGGTGAGATTTTTAATTGGTTACTTGAGCGTGGTTTTAATTTTCATTTTGGGTCTGACTCAGAAGCCGAATTAACAGAGTCGCAGGTGTTAGAACAATGTAAAATGTATATTGCGGCTTGTCGAATTGGAGATCGTTTCGGTTGTGATGCCATTGGAATACAATACCAGCAAGGGCTTAAGGATGTATGTCCTGCCTCTGATTTGGTCGAAGGGATGTTAAATAGTTCAGATCGTCCGCCAGTTAAGAATGCTGAAGGTAAAATAATTTTTGAAGGTGAACCTTTTACACATTTTAACGAAGTCGATGAATGTGCGGGATTAGATGCAATGATTACCAAGCGTTTGCACAAGGCCTTAGGCCAACCTTTAGAAATTACTTTGCATGATTTGCGCTGGGGCGATTTTGATGCAAGCGGTAGTACAGATGAATATGTTTGGGTATTGCTGATAAGTGGTGCAGCTCCTATTGAACATCATATTGATGGATGGAAGGGGAGTCATGGTTATCGGCAACCTGCAATGTATTTTCCTAAAGGTGGTAGTACGTTACATGGTGTGGCTAAACCAGGTGTCATTATCTGGAGTCGTATTTATATTGAGGATGCACGCTTAAAAATGGATATTGGGCAAGCAGAAGTGATTGAATTACCTGAAGCGGAAACACGACGTCGTTTGAATGAAACAACCCCAGAATGGCCGATTATGCATGCTGTTATGAAGGGTATTTCAAGAGATCAGATGATGGCACGCCATAAAGCAAATCATTTAAATGTGGTATATGCGAATGATTCTGAATCTGTACGAGAATGTTTATGGGCAAAGGCTGAGTTAGCTAAAAGACTTAATATCGAAGTTTTTATCTGCGGCAATTAAAGTTTTTTATCTAATTCATAATTAATGTTTTTAGGGTAATATTTAAATCGTTAAATATTTAAATTTCTTTTTGTCTCTTTATTGTTCCTTAATAAGAATTTATCCTAAGAATTTATCCCTATGCAGTTTCTCCTTTATTTATTTCTAATTATCAAAGCGTCTTTTTTACTCTACGGAGCAAAACCAAATATTATTTTCATAATGGCAGACGATCTTGGATATGGTCATCTTGGAGCTTATGGTCAGAAATTGATCCTTACGCCAGAAATTGATAAAATGGCAAAAGAAGGATTACTTTTGACTGATTATTATTCAGGTACTTCAGTTTGCGCTCCTGCTCGATGTTCACTGATGACAGGTCAGCATGTTGGAAATACGTATGTAAGGGGTAATTATGAAGTAAAGGGAACGGAACTTAATGAACAGGGACAATTACCAATACCTGATGAAACAATTACTGTCGCAGAAAGATTAAAAGAAGCAGGCTACGCAACAGCTTGTATCGGTAAATGGGGGCTTGGATATCCACATAGCGAGGGTGATCCGCTCAACCAAGGTTTTGATTATTTCTATGGGTATAATTGCCAGCGACTAGCACATAAATACTATCCAAATTGGCTTTGGCGGAATCATGAAAAAGTTAGTTTAGGCGAACGTGATACTCCGGAAGGGTACAGTCACTATAGCTTAACGAACGAAGGGTTGGATTTTATTGAATCCAATAGTAAGAATCCTTTTTTTCTCTACCTTTCTTACGCGATTCCACATTCAAAAATTGAAATACCTAAAGAGGATATAAATTATACTCAATACCAAGATCGAGATTGGCCAGATATTCAAAAAAGACTCGCTGGAATGATCAGTCTGATGGATCAAGATGTTGGTAAAATTATTAGGCTTCTTAAAAAGCTTAAGATTGAAAATAATACACTGGTTATTTTTACAAGTGATAACGGTGCTCATAATGCTGGTGGTATTATACCCGATTTCTTTAACGATAGCGGTCCACTTAGGGGCATTAAAAGAGACCTTTATGAAGGAGGAATACGAGTACCATTTGTTGCCTATTGGCCGTCAGTTATTGAGCCTAGTAGGAGAAGTGGCCATTTAGCGGCACACTGGGATTTAATGGCAACAGCTTGTGATATAGCTGGTCTAAAGTTACATGATGGTACTAATAGTGTCAGTTACCTTCCTTTACTAAAAGGGACTCTTGATAGACAAAAAGCTCATGATTTTCTTTATTTTGAGTTACATTGGCCGACAAAGCGTTCAGCAAGAAAAGGTCAGTGGGTGGCTGTTCAAAAGCATACTTCATCTGTAGATCCATCAGTTAATGAGATTGAATTATATAATCTAGAAAATGATCTATCGCAGAAATTTAATGTAGCTGAACAATTCCCTGAAAAAGTAGCCGAATTTAAGGAAATATTTCTAGCTTCGCATAAGCAGAGTGAGCACTTTGTATTCGGGCAAAAACGTCCTCAAAAAGCCCGCATCAAGTGGTAATTATTCTATAACCATTTTAAATATATGATGAATTTAATATATAGAACATTTAGTTTCTTACTTCCATTTATATTATTGGGTGTCAATTTATATGGAGAATCCCTAAAGCCAAATGTTGTCATAATATACGGAGATGACATCGGATACGGTGATGTTAGTGCTTATGGTGCTGAAAAGCTAAAAACGCCTTTTATTGATTCTTTAGCAAAGACTGGTTTGAGATTTACTGACGCACATAGTACGGCATCAACATGTAGCCCATCTCGTTTCTCTATGCTCATTGGAGAGTATGCATTCCGAAATAATATCTGGATACTTGGGCCTAAAGCACCTTTAGTCATTCCGACAGATTCTTTTACTCTAGCAGATTTATTCAAAACAGCAGGTTATCGGACTAGTATTATCGGGAAATGGCATTTGGGCTTGGGGACCAAAGATAATCAAGCTGATTGGAATGGTCGAATTGAGCCTGGCCCTTTAGAGCTAGGATTTGATTATGCTTTTTTCATTCCTTCAACGAATGATAGAGTGCCATGTGTTTATGTGGAAAATAGGTCCGTTGTGAATTTAGATCCTGAAGACCCTATTTCAGTCGGGCTTTATAAAGGCCAAGTTGATTCTAATAATACACAATATCCTGATGGAAAAACCAATCGTTCTGCTATGACTTATTACGAAAGTAGTCATGGTCATAATCATAGCGTTATCAATGGAATAGGAAGAATTGGCTATATGTCAGGCGGCAAATCGGCCTTATGGAATGATGAAACCATGGCGGATGTTTTTGTTGAGAAAGCGTCGGCATTTATTGAAAGCAATAAAAATAAGCCATTTTTTATGTTCTTTTCATCTCAAGATATTCATGTTCCCAGAACACCTCATCCTCGTTTTCATGGAGTTACTGAATTGGGCTATCGAGGCGATGCGATGATTCAATTTGATTGGACTGTAGGCTCAATCGTTAAGGCACTGAAAGAACATAACCTTTTTGAAAATACTATAGTGATTGTTACCAGTGATAATGGCCCCGCTTACGATGATGGTTACCAAGATGGTACTACGATAAAAACATCTAAGTCCGATAATGACCGCGGGCACTATGCTGCAGGGGAATTTCGTGGGGGAAAATACAGCATCTATGAGGGAGGAAATAGAGTTCCTATGATCATTCATTGGCCCGAGAAAATCAAACCTGGCATCTCTAAGGCTCTCATCAGTCAGATCGACTTCATAAACTCTTTTGCTTCCTTACTTAATATAGAGATACCAAAAAATTCTGCTCGAGATAGTATCGATGGTCTTAAGGCTTTACTTGGAAAAGATGCAAAGGGTAGGGCTTTCTTGGTAGAAGAATCACCGAGAGCAATTGCATTGAGAAAAAGAAATTGGAAGTATATTGAATTTAATGAAACAAAAGAGAATCAACGAATTAGCGAACTTTATGATCTAAAAAAAGATCCATCTGAAACTTTAAATCTTATCAATAAGTATCCTATCATTGCAGAGAATCTAAAACAGGAACTTGAATCTGTTAAAAATTCAAACCAAGAAATTCATTAATGATATTTAATTGGATAAAACATGATTAAAATATTCTACAAATCAGTCGTCTTTTTTTACATTCTCAATATTGGATATATAGTGCTCGGTATTGCTATAGAGAATAAAGAAAAGGAATCCTATAGGCCTGAATTTTCTACTGCAGGGTTTTATCAAACAGAGCCAGATATTCGTGAAGCAATAAATTTTAATGTTGGCTGGCGTTTTATCAAAGGTGATGTTTTGGATGCCTATACTAATGATTTTAATGACAGCGATTGGCCTGTCGTAAATTTACCACATGGTCTTGAAATATTGCCACTTAGTGCAAGTGGTGGGGCAAATTATCAAGGTCCAGCTTGGTATAGAAAGCATTTTATCGTCGATGAGCAATTAAAGGGTAAGAAAATTTTCATTCATTTTGAAGGAATAATGGGCAAGTCGAAAATTTGGATTAATGGAAAATTGATAGCGGAAAATTTTAGTGGCTATCTTCCAATACACTTAGATATCACAGATTTCGTTAATTATGGAGAAGATAATTTAATCGCTGTTAGAGCAGATAACAGTAATGATCCCGACTATCCTCCAGGCAAGAAGCAAGAGACTCTAGATTTTACATACTTTGGTGGAATCTACCGGGATGTTTGGTTGGTCACACACAATAATACCTACATAACAAACCCTATTGCAGCAGACAAGGTGGCAGGAGGTGGAATTTTTATTCATTATGAAGATTTATCAGAAGATTCAGCTCGGGTATTGATTGATGCAGATATTTTCAATGAGGGATTCGGTAGGTCGGTAGAGGTAAACATAAAATTAATCAATTCTTTAGGTAATGTGATTATTGAAGATTCGAATAGCGAGTATTGTTCTAAAAATACATCAATAATTTCATCTTTCGATTTATTGGTCAAAAATCCAAAACTTTGGTCTCCAGACGATCCCTACAGGTATGACTTACTTGTTGAAATAGTTGATGAGAGTGGAAATTGTTTAGACAGCTTAAGTAAAAAAATTGGGCTGAGGACAATTGAAATGAAAGGTAAGGATGGACTTTATCTCAATGGAAAACCTTATCCAAATCTCCTAATTGGTGCGAATAGGCATCAAGATTTTGCCCATATTGGGAATGCATTAACTAATAATTTACATTACAGAGATGCATTAAAGCTTCGCCAAGCTGGCATGAGAGTTATTCGTTCTGCACATTATGTTCAAGATCCTGCATTTATGGACGCTTGCGATGAACTAGGGCTTTTATTTGTTGCGACTACTCCTGGTTGGCAATTTTGGAATGACAAACCAATTTTTGAACAGCGAATGCTAGACGATATACGTAAAATGATCCGCTTAGAGCGTAATCGTCCATCCGTTTTGCTTTGGGAGGTTGTTCCGAATGAGACGAAATTTCCAAATTCGTTTGCGGATAAGGCTGTTACTGCGGCGAAAGAAGAGTTTCCATATAAAGGAATTTACACTGCTTCAGATGCACGAACGCATCGGGGAAATAACCAGCATTTTTTTGATGTCCTATATGCGGATGATACTATTTGGAAATATGAGAACAAAAGTGTATTTAAGCGGGAATGGGGAGATTTTGTGGACAATTGGGTGGATCATAATTCAGTCAGTCGTGTAGCTAAACAGTGGGGAGAAGTCCCACAAATAAAGCAAGCACTTCATTATTTTATTGAGGAATGGGATGACAAAGGAAAGCATTTCAAGTGGCCCTCTTTGACAAAAGCTTACGAGGCGAGTCGATCTTTGATAGGAGCCACTATGTGGCATCCTTTCGACCATCAAAGGGGATATCACCCAGATCCATTTTGGGGCGGTATAATGGATGCTTATCGTCAGCCGAAATTTTCCTATTATTTATTTAAAAGTTTATTGCCAACGGAAGGATTAGATAGAGTACCCTTAGTAGAAGCTGAGCCGTTTGTTTATATCGCTCATTTAATGACCCCATTTTCTCCAAAAGATGTGGTTATTTTTACAAATTGCGAGGAGGTAAGGCTTTCTTTATATGGAGATTCTTTAGGTGTTAAAAAAGCTACGGATGCAAGTAGCCCTGTGCCTAGAGTGCCTGTAATATACAAAAATGTTTTTAGACATGTAGATGTGAGAAATAAAAATAAAAAATCTTACGGAAAAATTGATCAACCGTTTGTCGACGGTGCAACTATGCATGCAGAAGGCTTGATAAATAATGAAGTTGTTGCTGAACATATTCGCTGGCCAGCAGGCAGAAAGAGAAGGCTTGTATTAAGGATTGATGAAAACAATGTGCAACCTATTGCCGATGGAAGTGATATTACTCCTGTAGTGGCTTATCTAGTGGATGCAGGTGGAGCTGTAAAACGATTAAGCGATGAATATATTGAATTTAGCGTGTCGGGAGAAGGCGAATTAATAGGTGGTAGAAAAAATGGAATTAATCCTCAAAAACTTCTATGGGGTGAAGCTGTAGCTTTGATTCGGTCAACTGAAACGCCTGGAAGAATTACTATTAAGGCTAAAGTTTTAAACGAAGGTATAAATTCACCATCTGAGGCAGAAATTGAATTTTCTACAAAGCGATCAAATCATCGGCTAATCTTTAATGAGAGTCCTCTAAGAGATTATCCAAATCTATTGGAAAACTCCAATATGGGTAATTCTCCAGAGACAGAAGAATTGATTAAAGAGTTAAGAATATTGAAAAAAGAGCTCTTGGAATATAAGTTAAATGAAGTGGGGCGGCAACAAGAAGACTTTATACAATAAATATTAATGCATTCTTATTGAGTCTATCCTTATAAATGCACCTTTATTGCCTTTAAACTGTAAACCCAGGGTATTCAGATTTTCAGCACGGTCAGAAATGTTTATGGGCAATTCAGCTATCTTAAGCTCTTTAGAACTTTCAATTTTATTTTTTCCAACAATGGTATTATTTATTATAGCCATAATTTCTAAGTCTTCAGAAGAACTTATTTTTAGCTTAATGCTAGAATTTGGATTAATTTTAAGATTCAGTCCATTTTTTTGGATTAAACCAAATTTATCATCTAATTTGAAATCTAAATAACCTAGAGGGCCGGCTATATTTGAGGAAAGATTATTGGAGTACCATCCTTCTGTTTGCCACCCACCACAGTCGAATTCAAAATATAGTAAACTGTCTTTTGGGTCTCTATTATTCACTATTTCCCACTTATCGGAAAGACCATCGCCATCGCTATCTATCCTGTATTTTTCATATTCAACATTTACTCCGATGCCCCATTTTGCATCTTCTCCATTGACCTGTAATTCGTAAATTGATTCTAATTCCATACCGCAATCGCCATGAGATAACCATTCATCAAGAAGTTTTCTATGCTGTTTGAGTATTTTATTAAAATTTGGATCGCAACTAAGATCGTTAAGCATAAAGGGATCGACTTTTACATTATAAAGTTCTTCATCTTTTCTCTCTCCAAAATAAATATCCCTATGGGTATCACTTAATGCTTCTTCTTCATAAAGTTTATAAAGAAGCTTAGTGTAATCCTTTTTATCCCTGTACTGAGGCTGGAGCAATATTCTATCGAGTTTGTAATTCTTGATGTATCGAAATTCATCTGTCCGAATGGTTCTCACTCTGTCTATAGTATGATCCATTCTATCTTTATGACCGCCTATGTATCTTCTTTCTTTGAAATTTTTGGCAAATAAATCTTGCCCTTCAAACCAAGAAGGAATTTTTATCCCTGCCCATCCTAAAGTTGTTGCAGATAAATCAATTAGATTTACGAGATCATCCCTCGTTGTTTTTTTAGGGATATATTTTTCGGGTCCTGATATAATTAAAGGAACATGAAGACCTCCTTCGGATAGCATTTGTTTATGTCGTACAAAATTATTGGCACCATGGTCAGAAAAATAAACAACTAGCGTATTTTTGTCTAATTCATAGGTCTTTAAAGCGTTTAGTATATCTCCTATAAGATCATCATCCATTCGTATGGCATCATAATGTTGTGCAACTAGTTTTTTATATAATTCATGATTGGGATAGTCTAGGGGTACGTTAACTGTATCGGGAGACACTTTTTTATTTAGTGGCAGTTTTGAAGTATTGTTTTTCCCGCCTTTAATTTGTATTTGCCCGAAGAAGGGTTGCATTTCTTTAAGTTTAGAAAAATCCGTATAGTTTTTCAATTTGTGGTTATAGATACTTGAGCTCCAATGAAAATTATAATCTTTTTTCCCGTAATTAAATGTAGTATAGCCGGCTTCTTGTAATATCTGTGGTATAGTCTTATAATCTTTTGGTAATTGGATTTTATTTTTAGTCCGAGAAGAACGATGGTTATGGGCTCCAAATCGTATAGCGCTTTGCCCAATTATGATTGCAGAACGACTTGTAGAACAAACTGGAGATGGAGCAAAAGCTCTTTTAAACAGAATCCCTGAATTTGCAAGAGAGTCGATGTTTGGAGTATGTTCCAAATTTATAGGGTCATTATAACAACCTAACCAAGGGGAAGTGTCTTCAGCAAATATCCATAAAATATTAGGAGATGGATCAGCTTTAGAAGAACTCAGTAAAGTTAGGCTTGTAAGAAGAATAAAAATTTTAAGCATTAGAGATTAATTTTTTTGATAGAGCTCGATATAATCGATTTCTAATTGGTTCGGCCATATAGTTGATGTATCAGAAGCGGGGGCTGCTGATCTTACTCCATTATTTAAGATGATATACATATCTTCATTTGGCCATAAATCGGGTTTTCTAGATTGGTTTTTATAAAGCGTATTTACGACTTTGCCATTGATCCACCATCGAGCGTATGTTTCTGTCCATTCCCATCCATACGTGTGCCAATTTTCTGCATTGTAGTTTAGGTCATAAGAATCAATCCAGGCCATATCCCAATATTGCGGATCTTGATTTGGCCACATATTGCCTGCTTGTTCGTAACCGGTCATTAAATGCATTCCCATAGCATCATAACCATTAATTGAATCTCTATATCCGAAATATTCCCATAAATCCCATTCGGGCCCCCAAATAAGATCTTCAGAAACTAGCCATATCGCTGGCCATACTTGCACACCTGATGGGAATTTTGCACGCACCTCAATGTAGCCTTTATTAAAGTTAACTTTCTGCATGGAGGTAACCCAGCCTGAAGTGTATT
>CENJ01007946.1_pt1 | contig 12627 bp, 12 predicted proteins | sample 356161 | NCBI WGS metagenome assembly CENJ01 (sample SAMEA2619531, study PRJEB7988) | marine metagenome | biome: marine biome (ENVO:00000447); feature: surface water layer (ENVO:00002042); material: "saline water (ENVO:00002010), including plankton (ENVO:xxxxxxxx)" | depth 5 m
TGAAAAAGACCAAGAACTTTTTTCTTGTGCTCAACATCTACAAACGACGTGTCAACCCGCTTTAAATACTCATTAGCCATTGCGATATAGTACGGCTTTCTTTGGTTTGCATTGAAAAAGACGCTGCATATATGTGATTTTTCATCATTTTCAACAGTATCATCAGCGATCTCCTGCAAATACTCCATCTCACTTTCAAAATGAGTTGATCTTACTTGCTTGCGGTCTTTTATTGTACGGTGTAAGGCGTTTATTTTTTCCGCACGCGCGTCAGCATCTTCCTGACCTTTTGCTAGACAGTAATTTTCCATATATGCTCTAGTAAATTGTGATAAGATTCCCATTACCCCCTCCATATATTTGACATAGATATCTTATAGCAATAAAAAGGGCTCTCAATCAAATTTTATAGAAAATAGAGCTATAGGGCGTTTTTTTTAAGCACTGAAAATATAATCGATTTTCGATACATTCAGCTTATTGATACGCATTCTGTCACGTAATTCCCGAGATTGAGCTAAAGCAATGTAGTATGGATTTCCATCTTTTGCTTCATTAAATACGCTGCGCACGTATGAATCTACGGCTTTCGAGGTGCCGGCCATTTCTTTTCTTACAGCCTCTAACTCTTCAATTTCTTCTTTTAAAAAAGAGTATTTTACTGGCTGAATATCAGGTTTTATAAATTTTAGGCTCTCTTGTTTACTTCTTATAGTCTCATCAGCCTCTTTCAGTTCTTCATCTGAAATAAGCCCATCCCCTATAAGTTTATCTACTTCGAAATAATGATCCATTTGGTTTTGCGCGCCAACATGATCGAGAAAACCTTTTTTAAGGGATTTACTGTATAAATATGAATGAAATAAGTGAACTAGACTCATCTATCTATGCCTTTTTATGTATAAGGATAAAACTAATACACCCACTCTTATGACAAGTCAAATTTTAGGCAACTAAGACTTCACCATCCATTTCTTCTGGCTTTTCTATGCCAAGGAAATAAAGCATAGTCGGGGCAATGTCGGCGAGCTTGCCTGGCTCCAGGCTAAGCTCTCCTGCTCCATCGATAATAAACGGAACAGGGTTTAGAGTATGTGCCGTGTGCGGTCCGTTTGTTTTTGGATCAAACATCTGATCAGCATTCCCGTGATCGGCCGTGACGATCAGAACCCCCTCTTGTGCCGCAACAGCAGAGCGGAGCTTACAGAGCGTACTATCAACAGCCTCAGCAGCCGCGCGAGCTGCCTCTATTGAGCCTGTATGACCAACCATATCGGTATTAGCGAAATTAACGATTACGGCATCATACGTTTCGCTTTCTACCGCTGCGAGCAGTTTTTCAGAAAGCTCTGGTGCGGACATTTCCGGCTGAAGATCATATGTCGCGACCTTTGGTGAGTTCACCAATATACGGTCCTCACCCTCGAACGGCTCTTCACGGCCGCAGTTAAAGAAGAAGGTAACATGCGGGTATTTTTCAGTCTCCGCTGTTCTGAGCTGCTTCAAGCCATTAGCAGCGATAACCTCGCCCAAGATATTTTTATGCTCAATCGGAAGGAAGAGAATATCCATTAATGGGTTTAGCTCATCAGAATATTGCACCATGCCTAGAGCCTTGCTGATTTGCGGCTTACCACTTTCACGTTTAAAACCATCAAAATCATCGACCAATAACGCTTGTAAAATTTCACGTGCGCGGTCATTACGGAAGTTTGCGAAAATAATTGCATCTCCATCTTCAAGCCCTTCATAACCGTTTAAGATTACAGGCTCGATAAATTCATCTGTCTTACCTGCATCATAGCTGGACTGTATCGCAGCGATCGGATCAGTGGCAGCTTCGCCTTTTGCAAGAACAACCGCATCATAAGCTTTTTGAACGCGCTCCCAGCGATTATCACGATCCATTGCAAAATAACGTCCGCAAAGGGTTGATAGCATTACATTTCTTCCAAGAGATGCGAGAGTTTTCTCAATAAAAGCTTTCCCGCTTTGCGGAGCACAATCACGACCATCAGTGAAGGCATGAATATGAGTTTTCACCCCTTCCTCACCCATAATATTTGCCAGACCTATTACATGATCCATATGAGCATGCACACCACCATCGGAAACAAGCCCCATGATATGACATGCTTTTCCACTTTCTTTAAGCTGCGCGATAAGGTCTTTAACCGCATCAAAATCCTTAACCGTGTTTTCTTTAAAAGCTTTGTGAATGCGCGGCAGAAACTGCATCACTACGCGACCTGCGCCAATATTCATGTGCCCAACTTCGGAGTTCCCCATTTGCCCATCGGGCAGACCAACTTGCGCACCGAATGTCGTGAGCGTTGTATTAGGACATTCCGACATTAATGCATCAAAGCAAGGTGTATTCGCACTCGCGATCGCGTCGTAATCACCACCATCCCCTATACCCCAACCATCCAATATAGTTAGAACTACAGGACGTTTTTTCGGTGTAAAATCAGACATGCTTTTGGGCTCCTAGATTTGCTCATATAGTTTTTATAGATGCTATAAGGGGTTTTATATTTTTTAGCAATGTTGGAAAGCAAATACTCTTGTGAACCAAATAGATCTTTGGCATTTTTTCCTTGCAGTTTCAGGCATAAGTAATTACATAACACACCATGAGCGCGTTTAAAAATAATCCAAATAAAGAAATCCCCTTCGACCAGCTCGAAGATGGAATACTCGTCCAAGTGGATATTTGCCAGTATAAAGACAAGATTGTAAGGCTTAGTGAGCATAAAAAAGGCGAATTATATAAGGCCTTAGACCCATATACTCTACAGCCTTTAGACTCGGCGATAACTATTAGTGAAAAAACAAATGTAAAACCCATCACTCAAACAGATCAAAATGAAGTTGAAAGTGCGTTGGCCGCCTCCCACTACAGCCTCATGAAATTTGTTGTACTCAGAGATGACGTAGATGAGTCACCAAAACTTTGGAAAGTTATAAATATTACAACTGACCTTAGCGCTATCACGATTCAAGCTGTTGATCCGCAGTACGAAAATGAAGAACTTAAAATAGAACGAGCTTTAGACCTTCGGTATGCGAAAGATCATGAAAAACCGACAACCTCTCGAACTGTTTCGGCGCAGACTACGCAAATGGAGACTAACACCGGTTTAGGCCCTAAAAGCTCAATACTCGACAAAAAGCCGCAAACATCTGCGTTCAAAAGACATGCTGCTATCCAGAAACTCTCCGAGCTAATGAATGAAGCTACGCAGAACATTGTTAAGCTAGACCAAACTAAGACAAAAGAGATTGCCGCATTACTGAACCTTGTTCCAGAGGATAAGCGAGAAGAAGCCGCAAAGTTACTTCAGCCTATATTTAACATTAATGCTCAACAAGCAAAGCTGATGTTAGAAGCTGTGCCGGAAGCAAACCAAAGTGTAGAAAGTCCTATATCGCAAGAGCAGCAAACGCAGCTCGGTGAAATTTTAGAAAATTCTAATGTGCCTTTACATCGTTTTCACTAAGCTCATACGGGCACAAGACCTTTGACAACTCTATATAATCGGCGTATGAGTATATCTGGTATGCGGGAGACGGTGTGAGGTTGACTGTAAAACATATACAAACTGAACGTTTATTTTTTACTGTCCACCCCACATCCTCCTATAAATTTAACCCAGCGGATTGATATTGGCATAATGGCCAAAACACCCAGAATCCGCTTATTTGAAAGGTAAACATTAATGTTTAACGTATTTCGTAAAGAAATTGATTTTGCAGGTCAGACACTGACCCTTGAAACTGGTAAGGTTGCGCGTCAGGCTGATGGCTGCGTAATTGCCACAATTGGTGAAACAAGCGTACTTTGTGCCGTAACTGGTGCGAAAAACGTAAAAGAAGGGCAAGACTTCTTCCCTCTTTCTGTTCACTACCAAGAGAAGACATATGCCGCAGGTAAAATCCCAGGTGGTTTTTTTAAGCGCGAAGCTAAGCCTTCTGAAAAAGAAACGCTTACAAGCCGTCTAATTGACCGCCCTATTCGTCCTTTATTCCCTAAGGGTTTTTTGAACGAAGTTCAGGTTGTTGCGACTGTTATCTCACATGACCTCGAAAATGATCCTGATATGGTTGCAATGTGTGGTGTTTCTGCTGCGCTAACAATTTCAGGCATTCCATTCATGGGCCCAATTGGCGGTGCGCGCGTATCGTACAAAGATGGCGAATATGTAGTAAACCCACCAATGAGAGAGGTTTCAGAATCTGATCTAGATCTTGTTGTTGCCGGTACACACGAAGGTGTATTGATGGTTGAATCTGAAGCACAAGAGCTTTCAGAAGAGATCATGCTTGGTGCTGTTCGTGTAGGTCACGAAGCTTACCAAAGCGTTATTAACGGTATTATTGAGCTTGCTGAAATGTGTGCAAAAGAGCCTTGGGATGTTCCTGAAACACCTGACGCAATCAAGAAACTGGAAGCTGATATCAAGGCGAAGTTTGCTGGTGATGTTGAAAAAGCTTATGGCATCAAAGACAAGCTTGAGCGTCAAGCCGCAGTTGGTGAAGTCCGTAGCGCGGCTATCGAAGCGTTTGCAGATGAAGACGCTGGTATTGATGATAAAATCATTACTGCTAAGTTTAAATCTCTGGAAGCGGATGTTGTTCGCGGTTCTATCCTTAAAACAGGTAAGCGTATCGATGATCGTGACACAAAGACTGTTCGCCCAATCGTGGCGGAAGTTGGCGTGCTACCACGTACACACGGCTCTGCTCTGTTCACACGCGGTGAGACACAGGCACTAGTAGTTACAACACTTGGTACAGGCCAAGATGAGCAGATTATTGATGCTCTAGAAGGTGAATATAAAGAGCGTTTCCTACTTCACTATAACTTCCCTCCATATTCAGTTGGTGAAGCTGGCCGCATGGGTCCTCCAGGACGCCGTGAAATTGGTCATGGTAAGCTAGCATGGCGCGCCGTTAACCCGCTTCTTCCTGCTGCTGAGGACTTCCCATACACAATGCGTACAGTGTCTGAGATCACAGAATCTAACGGTTCTTCATCTATGGCTACAGTATGTGGTACATCACTCGCACTTATGGATGCTGGTGTGCCGCTTAAAGCGCCTGTTGCTGGTATTGCTATGGGCCTGATTAAAGAAGGCGAAGATTTTGCTGTTCTTTCTGACATTCTTGGCGATGAAGATCACCTTGGTGATATGGACTTTAAAGTGGCCGGTACTGAAAAAGGTATCACATCTCTACAGATGGACATCAAAATCACATCTATTACAGAAGAGATTATGACGACTGCGCTTGATCAAGCAAAAGATGGCCGTATTCATATTCTTGGTGAGATGAGCAAGGCCCTCACAGAAGCCCGTCAGGAAATGAGTGCGCACGCACCTCAGATTGTGAGCTTCCAAATCCCAACTGACAAGATCCGTGAAGTGATAGGTACAGGTGGTAAAGTGATCCGTGAAATCATCGAAGTAACTGAAACAAAGATCGACATCGAAGATGACGGTACAGTGAAGGTTGCAGCTGTTGGTCAGGAAGCGATTGATAAAGCCGTTCAGATGATTAAAAATATCACAGATGAGCCAGAAGTTGGTAAAGTCTATGACGGTAAAGTTGTTAAGACTGTTGATTTCGGCGCATTCGTAAACTTCATGGGCAGTAAAGATGGTCTTGTTCACATCTCTGAACTTCAAGATGCACGTACAGCCAACACAACAGATGTTGTGAATGAAGGCGACATGGTGAAAGTTCTTCTGATGGGTATTGATGACCGCGGTAAGGTTAAGCTTTCAATGAAGCGTGTAAATCAGGAAACTGGTGAAGAAATTCAAGTTGAAGATAAGAAGAAAGAAGCTAACGGCTAAGTCTTTTTTGAATTAAATTTTATTGAAGAGGCGGCCATTTTTTGCGCCGCCTTTTTGTTTTGAGTACTATTAATAATTGAGGCAGAGACAAATGAGTCAAGAACATGATGATATCAATGACGTGCAAGAGCCCAAACGCTGGCAAGGTTTAGCACGAGCCAATGTCCTAAATACGACAACCCTTAAGCTTTTTGGCTATATTCAACTTGCCGATCAAAAAGCTATGGGACTTATCCTTTTAAACTCTGCGATTATTCCTCTCGCTATGAACTGGCTTCATAAAGGAAGCTTAGACCTTCCTGCTACTATTTCGGTTATCACTGGGGTCGCAAGTGTGTTTATGGCGATTTGGTGCATTTTCCCAAAGCGTGGGCGACGCGCTAACAAAGAAATTAATCCGCTACATTTTAATGATATAGGCGGCGTCAGTGAGGAAGAATACCTTAGAATTATGATGCCGGTTTATAACGACCACCAAGAGCTTGCAGAGCATGTTTTAAAAGATGTACATGCCATTAGCCAAAAGGTATTAATCCCTAAATTCAGGCTTTTAAAAACGTCATATATTATCTTTTTTATAGGAAACCTTATCGCAATCTCTACCTATCTTCACTTGATTTGGAATTCACAAGTACCATTTGAATAAAAGAAGGTGGTATAATGAAATATGTTTATTAAAAAAGATATGCATCCCTTGCGAAAGGCTATTAGGTTATTTCTATTAATGTGCCTTGGGCTTAGCTTTGGCTTTTTTGCCACTATTGTTTATCTGAGAATTTCTTATAAAGATAAACTTATGGATAAAGATATGCGCGATCACGTCTTTACGGCTGATGTGCTCCAGCATCGTGCAATGGCCTATATCAGTGATGATAAAGGCGATTACGATATCGCAATCAAGTTACTTAAACTCGGCTTTTACTCCCCTATCTATACTCAAGGGGGCATGAAACTTCTGCAAGAAAAAGCGGATGAAGGCTATGAGCCAGCGAAAGAAATGCTAATTTCTATAAATAATCCTCAGAAATAGATTTAGTAGATAGCCACTAGCATTCAGTTTAAAACGCCATTATCATAATTACACTTAGGTGACTAAGTCCGTTTTAAACATTTTGTAAAAGTACCATCTATCTATGAGCATTAAACTCCCGCAAATTATAGGACATAGAGGCTGCGCCGCTTATGCCCCAGAAAACACGATTACCGGCATCCACACGGCTGCAGATATGGGGCTAGAATGGGTTGAACTGGATATTAAGCTTAGTAAAGATCAAGTTCCCATACTTTTTCATGATAGTACGCTTGAGCGCACCACAGACGCAAGCGGCAATGTCGCTGATTTTAATTATTCCGAACTTAGAAATTATGACGCTGGCCTATGGTTTGGAGAGAGTTTTTTTGACACACGCATAGCGTCACTAGAACAAGCTATTGACGCGCTAATAGAAAGAGAACTTGGCGTTAATTTTGAGATTAAACCCTGTGAAGGACGTGAGGTCGAAACGGCGGAAGTAGCCTTGGACATGCTTTCACAATATTGGGATGATCATAAACGGATATTGATTTCATCTTTCTCTATCCCTGCTCTCGAAGTTGCAGCTGATATGGCGCAAGATTGGCCCCGGGGTCTATGCCTTGGCAGTGAAGACTGGCCAGACAATTTAGAAGAGCTAGTAAAATCTCTTGAGCTTTCAAGCCTCCACATAGATGGCAATCACTGTACGCAAGAACAGATAGAGGCAGCCCTAAACCTTGGCTTACCGCTTGCAGCTTTCACCATTAATGATGCCGATAAAGCGCGTCAGCTACAATCCTTAGGCATTCGCAGTTTCTTTTGCGATGATCCAGATGCATTAGAAGACGGTATATTTATGGTTCACTAATCATGCTTAGTTTTTTCGGTAAGCCCATTCGCTTTGACTTTTTATTAATGGCACTTGTCTGCATGTATTCAGCGTCACTGTGGCTTATTGCAACGTATCATGGTTATGGTGATGAGTTTTCTCCAATGATAAGCTTAGGTGCGGCGATTAAAGTCAGCATTGTCATGGGGATTTTATATGTTTTCTATGTAATCTTTAAACTCGCTGCCAATTTCATTATATACCTACCAGGCTACCCCATTGAGGTGAATAAAGAATATCTCATTAATGGGCCATTTAATAAGAAGCGCTACACACAATCAGCCATAGTTTTCTTTGCTTATTTTGTCTTTATATCCAGCTTCTCAAGCTTTAAGTCGCTTATAGGCAAAATGCACCCATTTTCATGGGATATGTACTTTATGGAGCTGGATCGAAAAATACATTTTGGTGTTGATCCATGGCGTCTTATCCATCCATTTTTTTCAGACCCCAGTATATTACAGATCGTTGCCTTTCTTTACATTGCGTGGCTCCCTATTTTCTTTTTCATTCTCTACAAACAGCTATTTGGTTTGAAAAATAGGGTATTGAGAGCGCAATACCTGCTCGCTTTCTTCTTAACATGGGCGATTAATGGTTCTTATTTTGCCTTTATATTCTCTTCCGCGGGACCATGTTATTTTAATTTTATTACTGGTATTGATCATTATTCGGAATTAATGAGCTATCAATACGAACTCAATAAAACACGTGAAATTCTCTCTGTTAATATTCAGAGTAACTTATGGGATATTTTCATCGGCAATCAAAAGAATTTAATCGCGGGTATTTCAGCATTCCCAAGTATCCATGTTTCTACGACGTTTTTGTTTGTACTACTCTCGCGGCATGCACGTAAAAGAACGTTCATAACTTCGGTTGGTTTTTTATTAGTGATAATGATGGGTTCGATTTATTTGGGCTGGCATTACGCTGTTGATGGATATTTTGGTATACTGACAACTCTAATTATCTGGTTGGTTTCAGGGTATATAGCCAGACGTATTAAGGTTTAGAGCACTACTATTGTAACGTTAGTATAAGACCGACCTTGCCATTACTGGGCCCTTTTCTGTGATAAGATCTTTTATCCTTATTACCAAACCATACGCACCTATGTCCCCACACATCTCCGAGATCAGGTGTAAATACGCGGGCGCTCTCTCGAACAGCGGCTTCTGCAGTTCTTCTAAACACTTGAACCACGTCATCTTTGTGAGCTTCTTGGACTTGCGGACCAGCATAACGACGCCCTATTAAGCTTGCTCCATCTTCATGAAAGACACTATCTTTATTTTGGTGAAAAGCTCCCTGCAACCTGAGCTTCATGTAGGTGCCGCCAAGAGACTTAAACGCATCTATATCAGCACAGAGAGTATCCAAAGATCTATCGTATAGCCCCGTTTTTCTTGCGCTTTTAAATAAAGATTCGCGCTTAGAGAAGTTTACTGAGCGCAATAAATCAATTCCATCTTCCCTGCGAAGGTTTAATTCGCTTGCCCAAAACTCAGCGAGGGCCGAGAATTCTTCTTTTAAATCAGGGGAAAGTGCATTGCGAGCTAAAAGACGGTTAGCGCCTTTTTTTAATTTCTCATTCCAAACAGATTCAAGGCTGTCAACGATTTGAATTTGATCGCACCAATCACCAGCCTCGAGCGTGTCTTTGAATGTATAAATTTCCATAGCAAATTTGAATTACACCAGTTTACTGGAAAAGTCAAAACTCTATGTATAAGGCTTAATTCCCGAACTCTTTAAGAGCAGCATGCGGCGGCATGCCTACAGCGTTGAAACCACAGTCAACATAGTGAATCTCACCCGTTACAGCGCTTGAAAGATCAGATAGTAGATATAAACCTGTCCCACCAAGCTCTTCTAGCTCCACAGAGCGTTTTAGAGGCGCAGTGAGTACGTTATACTTAAAAGTTGTACGTGCACCACCAATCACAGCACCAGCGAGAGTTCTCATAGGGCCAGCAGAGATTGCATTTACGCGAATACCTTCAGCCCCTAAATCTGCCGCCAAATAACGTGTAGAAGCTTCAAGTGCCGCCTTTGCCACGCCCATAACGTTGTAGTTCGGCATAACTTTTTCTGCACCATAATAGGACAAAGTTACGGCACTACCACCATTTTTCATGAGATCTTTGGCACGGCGCATAACAGATGTAAATGAATAGCATGAAATATGCATAGACATCAGAAAGTTATTCAACGTTGTATCAACATAGCGACCTTGTAGCTCATTTTTATCTGAGTAAGCAACGGCGTGAACCACAAAATCTAATTCACCCCACTCTTCCTTTAGAGTATCAAAAACAGCATCAATGCTCTCTTCGTTTGTAACGTCACAATCTATCAAGATTTTTGCGCCAATTCCTTCAGCTAAAGGCTTTACGCGTTTACCAAAAGCCTCGCCTTGGTAAGTAAATGCAAGCTCAGCACCAGCATCACTTAAAGCTTTAGCCATTCCCCAAGCGATTGATTTCTCATTCGCCACGCCCATTATCAGGCCTTTTTTACCCGCCATTAACTCTGGCATTGAACTACTCATAGGCTTAATCCTCGTACTTGCTCATGGCAAGACAGCAGTTTGTACCGCCGAAGCCAAATGAATTTGAAATAACTGTTTTATGCTCAACATTGTCGACACGCTGGCGTGCTATAGGCATACCTTCCGCGCCAGGGTCAAGATCTACAATATTGATAGATGGGCACACAAAATTATGCTTCATCATCAAAAGACTATAAATTGCTTCCTGTACACCAGTAGCGCCGAGCGAGTGACCTGTCATAGACTTGGTCGCGGAAATATGGGGTGTATCTTCAGAACGCTCAGTCCATACGCGCTTAATTGCATCAAGCTCACCAATATCACCAACAGGCGTTGATGTACCGTGTGTATTAATATATGTCACAGGCCCTTTCACAGTTTCAAGAGCGACACGCATTGCGCGTTCACCGCCTTCACCGCTTGGAGCAACCATATCATGCCCATCCGATGTTGCGCCGTAACCTGTGACCTCAGCATAGATTTTTGCACCGCGCGCTTTTGCGTGCTCAAGCTCCTCAAGAACGACGATGCCACCTCCAGAACCAATAACAAAACCATCACGGTTTGCATCATAAGCGCGTGCAGCCGTTTCCGGGGCATCATTATATTTTGAACTCATTGCGCCCATTGCATCAAAAAGAGCAGACAGTGCCCAGTCTAATTCTTCACCGCCACCAGCGAACATAACGTCTTGCTTACCCCATTGAATTTGCTCTGTTGCAGCGCCAATACAGTGCGCAGATGTAGAACAAGCTGAAGTAATAGAGTAATTAACACCCTTAATCTTGAAGTTCGTAGCTGCTGTTGCTGATGTTGTTGAAGACATCGCCTTTGGTACAGCAAAAGGCCCAATACGTTTTGGCGCTCCTTTTTCACGTACGATATCCGCGGCGAGAACCTGATTACGTACAGAAGGCCCTCCAGAGCCAACAATTATGCCTGTGCGCTCATTCACAACATGCTGCTCTTCGAGGCCAGAATCCTCAATGGCTTGCTCCATAGATAAGTGCACATAACCAGCAGCGTCGCCCATAAAACGCCATAAGCGCTTATCAATTGCTTCTGCTAACTCAAGGTCTGGCTTGCCTGATACTTGTGAACGAAAGCCTTTATCTGCATATTCTTGATTAAACTTAATACCAGATTTTCCAGCTTTTAAGCTTTCCAAGACTTCCTCTTTGTTATTTCCTATGCAAGAAACAATCCCGATACCGGTTATAACGACGCGGCGCATATTACTTACCCTTCTTTTGAATTATCAAATAAGCCAACTTTCATGTCTTTGGCTTCGTAGATGACCTGACCATCAGCTTCGAGTTTGCCATCAGCAATCCCCAATACCAATTTACGGTTAATCACGCGTTTAAAGTCAACGATGTAACGCACCAACTTCGTAGATGGTAGAACCTGATCCGTGAATTTAAGCTCACCCAAACCAAGTGCACGGCCAGAACCCTTTGCACCTGTCCATCCAAGGAAGAAACCTGTTAGCTGCCACAGCGCGTCTAAACCTAGACACCCTGGCATAACTGGGTCGCCCTTGAAGTGACATTCAAAGAACCAAAGATCAGGATTAACATCAAATTCTGCAATAATTTGTCCTTTACCGTATTCACCACCATCTAAAGATACATGCGTTATACGATCAAACATTAGCATTGGCGGCAATGGCAATTGAGCATTACCCGGGCCAAAAAGTTTGCCCTCACCACATTCAATAATTTCTTCGTAAGTATAGCTGGATTTTTGTTCGAAACTCATGACAGCCCTTTATTTTGTTTTAAAGATTATGAATTTATAGGGAGATTCCAGTAACGGTGCAAGCCTATCTAACGTCTTTTCGCACTGCAAATTTGTTGCTGCGCACCAAAGGGTGGCTGTAACTATAGCAAAGTCGCCATTTCGTGTTTCATACAGACTGATTTATAAGTTTCTGTAATGGCCGCCATTGCAAGTGGCTTAGCAATAGCCGGTTCAATTTCAGGCAATTCACCACCAGCAGCAACCGCTAACATACGGCCTGCAGCTTTAGCACAGGACACAGCTTGATCGTAAGTACTATTCATACGCACGACATCAAAGAAATGCTGACAGAATGGTTCTATTCCGAACACTAAGTCCAATGGTGCATTCACAGGCATATCATTTGCAGCCAAACCAAATCGCCAATCTGTACCAGCGGGAACGCCTAAGCGCACAGCTTCTTGCGTCATAACATGAACAACATCATCAAGCGCGTCTGGAATATGCGCACCATTAAAGAGCATGCATGCATTTGAATTTAAAGATAGTGCCAACCTGCGACCTG
>CENJ01167276.1_pt1 | contig 12624 bp, 10 predicted proteins | sample 356161 | NCBI WGS metagenome assembly CENJ01 (sample SAMEA2619531, study PRJEB7988) | marine metagenome | biome: marine biome (ENVO:00000447); feature: surface water layer (ENVO:00002042); material: "saline water (ENVO:00002010), including plankton (ENVO:xxxxxxxx)" | depth 5 m
CTTGGCCACAGCTCCAGCTGCAGACTGGGCCCGCCCTCTGCCCCTCGGAGAAGCGTGGACTTGGACGACGCCTGAAGCGGGACGTTTCATCGTGACCGACCTCTCTGGCCGTGTGCTTGAAGCGTGTGACGCCAATGCAGGACAACAACTCGACTGGCCCGCGCAAGGCATGACTGTGGCCGTCTACGTGACAGACCGCGGCCAGCGTCAGACGTGGAAGCTCGCCGGGCGTTGAGCGAGGCCTCAGACAAAAAAATCTACACGCTCTCCCAACTTGGGGAGAGCCTCAAACGCACGCTTGAACAGGTCACGCACGGCAGAGACCTGTGGTTCAAGGCGGAAATCGCCAAGCTCTCCACAAGCCCTTCTGGCCACGTTTACCTGGAACTCGTTGAAGAGCACCGCGGACAGCGCCTGGCGGTGATGCGCGGCACCTTGTGGAAAGGCCAGCTCGCCGTGGTGCGCGAAGCCTTGGGAGAGGCTGCGGACCAAATCCTTGCACGCGGCACGGAAATCGTGTTTCGCGGCAAGGTGAATTACCACCCTGTCTACGGGGTGAGCCTCATGATTGAGGAGATCGACGTGTCGGCCATGATTGGCGAAGCAGAGCGGCGAAAGCAAGCGACCATTGCGACCCTGAAAGCCCAAGGCGCCTTTGAACTGAACCGCAGCCTCCCCCTGCCTCGCTTCATCCAACGCGTCGCCCTGATTGGCTCTCCAGGGACGGCGGGCTTCCGGGATTTTGGGATGCACCTGTTGCGCAACGAATGGGGCGTGGGCTTTGACGTGGAGGTGTTCGCAGCCACCGTGCAAGGCAAAGACGCCCCACCAACCCTGATCGACGCGCTGTCTCGCGCGCAGGCTTGGCAACCCGATGTGGTGGTCATGGTTCGGGGTGGCGGCTCCGCCTTGGACCTCGACGCCTTCAACGACCTGGACCTGTGTCTCGCCATTTCCAATTCCACCCTTCCCGTGTTCACGGGCATAGGTCACGAAACCGATTTGTGCGTGGCCGACTTGGTGGCCCACAAGCACTTCAAAACGCCTACGGCTGTGGCGGACGACCTCGTCGACCGACTTGTGACAGAGCGCTCCCACTTGGCAGAGTGGAGCTTGGCCATGGGACAGCGTACCCAACATCGTTTGGCGTGGGAGCGCACGCGAATGGCCAAGGACCTGCAAACGCTCGTGCTTCAACCCCGCCAGTTGCTCGCAGCGGAGGGGGTGCGATTGGCCCATGCCCGCGAACAGTTGGCAGTCCAGGCACAACAAGCCTTGGCACAACAACTGCAGCACATCAAGCATCTGGCCACCACCGTGCACACCCTGCAGCCGGAGAACACCTTGGCCCGTGGGTTCGCGGTGGCCCGAAAGGACGGCCAAGCCATCCGAGAAGCCGAGGCGCTCGCCCTCAACGACACCCTTTCCTTGCAATTTCACCGCGGCACCGCGGACGTGACCGTCACCCGCGTAAATTCGCCTTCTGATGAGTGATGCCCCCCTCCCTGAAAACACGTCCTACGACGACGCGGTGCGTGAACTGCAAGACATCTTGCAGCAAATGCAGAGCAGCGAACTGGGCATCGATGCGCTGACGTCCAAGCTGCAACGGGCCAGTGCCCTCCTCGACTTCTGTCAGCAACGTCTGACAAAGACCGAGGCCGAGGTTCAAGCGGTGCTCAAACGACTCGGCCTCGAAGACGCGGAATGACCGCGACGGTTAGAATGCCGTAATCAGGACTCCTTCAATTTGTTCAACACAGCGTTGGCGCCCTTGACGCCATCGAGGTCTGTGGCTCGTTCTTGCTCCGCCTCTTGGCTCACACGGGCTTGCACTTCGACTTTGACTTCGGTCATGACCTCCGTCAATGCGGCAAAGCCTTCGCACTGTCCCATCGCCCGTGAATACTCGCGGTCAAGGTCCACATTCCCCGTCGGCTTCATGCAAGGCAACATCATCTGTGCGATTTGAAGGTTGATTTCCTGGGCCGTCACGCGTTCGGTGCTCTTCAACGATTCGAGCAATCCCGCCATGGCTTCTTGGTTTTCAGCCACACAGTTGCATGGCTCTCCACGGTCGGCAATCGCTTGTTCCAAAGTTGGGGCTTCGGGCTCTTGTGCCGGGGCTTTTTCCGTTTCCGCGCCACCGCAGCTGGTCAAAATCAGGGTGCACACCAATGCTCCGGTCTGCCACCAAGGGGTTGAATTGTTGTTCATTTCAGTGAATTTCTTGAGGTTTCAATTGTTGGGGGAGTTGATGGTCTTCGCCGCACCGTGACCCTGCCCAACAAGAATTCGAGCCACAGAAATACCTCAGAGAAGGGCATCAACGAGGTCTTGCGATTGTCCATGGTTCAAAAATCACGCAATCCCTGTTTGAATGTGCGCAGCCCGTCCAAAGTTGTTCCGCTCTCCATTGTGCACGAGGCGCGCTCAAACACGCGGTGCACAGGCTCGTGACAATCACTCACACGTGCTGTCCCACAATTGCAGGAAGTTCAGCAGGTCGGGGGTGTCGATGGCCGCGGAGTTGTCCAAATCGTAGGGACCAGTCCATCCGAGCCCAAAGGCCGTCAGGAACAAGATCAAGTCCCCTGAGCCGCGCGCCCCATCTCCGTTGAAATCGCCTTCACAATCACCCGATGGCAAGAATCCATTCCCGCCAAACTCCTGCGCCCACTGCGGAAAGACGATGGTCTCCGCATAATGGAAGGCGTTCCGTCCCACGCGCTTGCCAATGCGTCGGCCAGGGGCGTCGTCAATGGGTGGGTGAATTCCGCCCCACATGCGACTCAATGCACTTTCATTGGAGGCATCCATGAAGGTGGCCCACTGCAAGTTGAAAGTCATGCTTGGCCCCTCCTCGAACACCAAAAACGTATTCATGGGAGCACTCCACTCGGCCAGTCCTCCTGGCCAGTATTCCGAACCCGTCAGCAATTCAAGAAGCTCGGCTGCGGCACGTGAATACGTGCTGTGTCCACTGACGTAACCCGCAAATGGTGGGGTCACAAAGCTTGGACGCTGGTAGGGCCACCATCGGTCGGCCATGATCCAATCCACACCCGCTTCGTCGATGAGGGGAACCTCAATGTAATCGGGCCCCTTCCAGCATCGCACCTTCACTTTGCCCGTTTGGTCTTCTCCAGCGAAAAAGTTCAATGGATCTGCGTCGTCCACCATCTCGATGAAGCCCGGAATAAGAGGCAATCCGGCGGGATGGTAGCTAGGGAGCGAAGGGTCGCTGCTCTGGCCGTGCTCCGCCATGTATCGGATGGCTGAAACGGGGCGAGAGTAGTCGTAGTAGCCCTTGGCACTCCAAGCCGCAATGGCACAATCGTGCATCGCCCCGCCCAAGGCGAGGTAGGACTTCACGTCAAATTCCAAATCGGGAATGATGGGCCCCTGTCCACGCCAGCGGTGCTGACCGGCTTGGCCGTCCAAAATGAACTCATTCAGGAGCGTGTACCAGTGCCCTGGTGGCGTCTCCGAGTCTGGACCGTCTGCCCAAAACTCCGAAATCACCCGCGCGTAGTCGCCGCGTGGCACCATGTTGACCTCGTAGGGCGCCCCCGTGAAAGGATTCACCTCATGGCCTTGCCCGCCAAAGTTTCCATTCTCGTCGTACCATGCCGTCAGCCCGCCGTTCTCCCACTCGTAAAAGGAGTCCAAGTTGTCTGACTCAGGAAGGCTTCCGTCGTACTTCAACGAACCGGGACCAATGTCCCACATGACCCCATCGTCGGGCGACAGGTGCTCACTCCAACTCAACACCATGCCGTGGTTCCACTTCCAAGCATCGTCAAATCCCGAGAAGACATTGGTGTCCAAGTACACGGGCGCTCCTGGGTCGTGCCACAAATTGTACGTGCACCCATCCCGCTCCAATTGGGTCAGGTTGGAATCACGCAACGCGAATCCCGGCACCTCACCCCATTGGGGGCCAAGGAATGGCGGTGTTTCGGTAAGGAGCTCGCCACTTTGGTCAATGGCAAAACTGAGCTCCACAGCCTGCCAGCGGTTGGGATCCACCAACCCGTTGGTGCCTGGCACCTCGGGAAGGATGTTGGGCTCAAGCTGCACGTAGCACGTGTTGGCGTAATCGTTGGCTTCGTTGGAGCCATCCGTCATCCCGTAGGAAATGAGTTGTTCGGCCAGATAATTGCCCAAGGCCGGCGCCCCATGCGTGGCGTAATCGGTGGAGGTGAACGACGTGTCCAACTCCTGGATGATCATCTGCACGTAAATGTTGGCCATGGTTGACTCTGCCTGAGGACTGGCCTGATAGCGGTGACGAATGAGCCTGTATGAGGCATAGCTCAAGGCGATTTCTTGCGCCTCCTTGCGCGCATCAAGGTCTGCGGGAATCTCCAACGCTCCTTCGTCAAACGGGCAGAAGTACCCGTCAAATTCTTGTCCCAAGAAAATCGTTTGCGACTGCGTGCTGTCGAAGGCGGCCCAGCTGTCGTACATCAAAATGGAGGCATGATACAAGTTGCGGGCGTGCACCGTGGGACGGGCAAAATCGTTGCGAATGGCCTCGAGCACGTGCTCGTTCCATTGGTGGGCCACCGTGTGTTGTTGCGCCAGCGCGGAGACTCCCAAGGTCATCCAGCTCAAGCCAAACCAAATGCGTGCAAAAGCGTTCATGTGCGTTCGTTGTCAGGCCACCTAAGGTACAAAGACGATGTCAACCCCTTGTGAAAGTGAGGTCACCAAGGCTTTGAATCAATGCATAATGGGTCGCTGCCAAGCTCGAAATGAAAACCCACCCCAAAAGGGGGATTAAGCCGCACAACCCCTAACTTGGGGTCATGCTGTCGAAAAAAGCGCAATACGCCTTCCGTGCTTTGAGCACCCTGGTCCGACGTGATTTGGCCCGAAGAAATGAGCAGAACAATCCGGATTCTTCCGCCTCTGACGCCCCGACCTCCATCAGCCACATGGTCCAAATCCACCCGATGAGCACCAAGTTTTTGGAGACCATTTTGCTCGACCTCAAACGCGGGGGTATCCTGGGCTCCAAGAAGGGCAAGGGCGGCGGATACTACCTTCTGAAACACCCCGAAGACACGCCGCTTGCGCAGGTCATTCGCATCCTCGACGGCCCCATCGCGCCCCTCCCTTGCGTCAGCCTTCACTTTTACGAGCGCTGCCACGATTGCAACGAGGCCATGTGCGGATTGAACCGGCTGATGGCCGAGGTGCGTGACGCGAATTTGGCCGTGCTGGAACAGCGCACATTGTCCGACCTGGCCGTGCATCCAGAGGGTGCCGCCGCGTAGGCTTGAGTTGCCTCCAAAATTCTTTTTCCTATCGGATAGGTAGGAATTAAAAATCGAGGGCGTATCTTCGGGGTATGTCTACGATGCCTCACCTCGTCAGCACCGATGCCGTCACGGCGTTGCGTCAGCTCTGCGAGCAATACCCTGAACAGGTCGTCTTCACGACTTCCTTGGGACTGGAGGATCAGGCGTTGACCGACCTCATCGCCCAGCACGACTTGCCTGTTCGGCTGGTCACGTTGGACACGGGTCGGCTCTTTCCTGAGACGTACGATCTCATCGATCGCACCCGAAGCAAATACCGCAACCTCGACTTGGTGTCCTTCTTTCCAGACACCGCATCCTTGGAAGAATTCGTGAACGAGCAGGGCATGTCATCCATCTTTCGGAGCATCGACGCCCGCAAAACCTGCTGCCGCATTCGCAAAATCGATCCCCTGAACCGCGCCTTGGAAGGTGCGGCTGTGTGGGTCACTGGCTTGCGTGCAGCCCAAAGCGACAACCGCGCCTCCCTCCCCCGCCTCGAGCGCGATGGCATGACCGGGCTGATCAAATTCAATCCCATTGTGGACTGGACCGACGCCGAGTTGGACACATACATCAACTCCCACGGCGTCCCCACCAACTCCCTGCACCGCAAAGGCTTCCCGTCCATCGGTTGCGCCCCCTGCACCCGTGCCGTCCTCGACGGCGAGCACCCGCGCGCCGGACGTTGGTGGTGGGAGCAGTCCTCGAAAGAGTGCGGCCTGCACAAGGGCTAAGAATGAGAGACTCTGGGGCGGACTTGCCTCGGATTACGCTTGTGCAACCATGCAACTTTTGGGGTGGGTGGCGGTTATTCTTTTAAGCTCCCTCTGAATGACAAACCGGTTGATCCAAATCCTCGCATTCGTTGCCAGCCTGTTTTTTGGCGTGGTTGCATACGGCCAAGCCCCCACAGTGGGAGTGGTGTTTCAGAGTGAGCAGTCCTACGACGGATACACGCTGTTGCCTGTGACATCGTCCACAAACACGTACCTCCTCAACAACTGCGGAGAAGAGGTCAACCGTTGGACAAGTGAATACAAGGCGGGCATGATGGCTTACTTGTTGGACGACGGCAGCTTGATTCGTGCCGGGCGTACCAACAACCCCAACTTCGGCACCGGCGGAGCCGGAGGCATCGTTGAACGGTTTGATTGGGGAGGCAACCTCACTTGGAGCTACCTCATCTCCTCCCCCACACAATGCCAACACCACGACATCGCGATCTTGCCCAACGGCAATGTGTTGGCACTGATCTGGAAAGCTTATCCTGCAGACAGTTGGATTGCCAAAGGCCGTGATCCCGAGAAAACGGCAGATGTGGTGTGGAGCATGTCCATTGTGGAGATCGAACCGCAAGGCATCTCGGGTGGAAACGTGGTTTGGGAATGGGAATCCATCCATCACCTCATCCAGGATTTGGACCCTTCGCTGCCCAATTACGGGAACCCTCAAGACCACCCGCGTCAATTGGATGTCAACTACCAGGCCACGGCGAATGACAAGGATTGGTTGCACTCCAATTCCATTGCCTATCACGAAGGGCTGGACCAAATCATGGTGAGCTCCCGTGATTTCAATGAGCTTTGGATCATTGACCACAGCACGCCAAGTGAGTTGACCCACACCCTCCAGGGACACCTCCTTTACCGTTGGGGCAACCCTGAAGCTTACGGACGCGGAACCGCCGCCGACCGCATGCTTCACAGCCAACACGACGCCCGTTGGATTCAGGACGGACGCGTGATGGTGTTCTCGAATGGCAACGAACGACCCGACGGATTATACAGCACTGTGGAAATCATCACGCCACCCTTGAATGCCGGTGGGACGTATTCCATGACTTCAGAAGGCCAATGGGGTCCCGAAATGATCGATTGGCGTTACCCCACCATTCTCGATCCCGATTTTTTCTCCCAGAATACCTCAGGCGCACAACAACTCCCCAATGGCAACATCCTGATCACAGAAGGAGCGAGCGGAGACGTCCGAGAAATTGACGAAAATAAGGAGGTGGTTTGGAATTACCGCAATCCCATCGGGGTGTTTGGTGTCGCGACGCAAGGTGCACCAGCCCCTGAGAATGCCGTGTTCCGGTCAGAACGTTATGCTGCGGCCCACCCTGGACTCGCCGGTCGTGAACTGACCGCTGGTGAGGTGCTTGAAATCACCAACAAGGCACCGACGTGCATGGTGTTTCCAGAACCTTCCTGCCCTGCGGACTTCAATGGCAACTACTTCGTGGAGGTCGAGGACTTGCTGAACATGCTGACGTCCTTTGGGTGCACCAGCAATTGTGAAGGCGACTTGGACAGCGATGGCACCGTGGGCATTGGAGACCTTCTTGTACTCCTGAGCAGCTTGGGCGCCCCTTGCCCCTATTGAATGCATGTTTTGTGGAAGACGGGATGTCCGTGAGGATGTGCCCTAGCGCGTCTCGCCCTTGACAAACCTTGTGGTGCACGGCGCGCCGCGCTTGGGAAGGAGTTGCATCACGTAACCACCTGACGGCCAGCCATGCATGCCCCACTCGAGTGTGGTGCCATGGATCACGCCTGTGGCCGTGACCTTGCCGTTCAAGTCGTGCACCGACCACGTTGCGCCCTGCCAGGCGGGATCCAATTGTGCCCTTCCACGGTTCTCAAAAGGATGTCCCAACAACCGGAGGCAAGAAGCCCCAGGCGCGTTGAATTCCCCCACGGCAATGACGTTCGTGTCCACCGGCTCAACGACCGTGGGTTCAGGCAAGAGGCTGTCAAGAGGGAACGTCTGAATGCTTCGCGCGAAGGTGGCTGCCACCAACTGAGAGGCCGCAGTGTCCACGTCGAGTTCAAACACCGGAATGAAGGGCATGTCACCCACACGCTCCCAATGCTGTCCCCAATTGGCGGTGTGGTACACCCCAAAATCAGTGGCCAAGATCCACGTGCTGTCGTTCAAAGCGCGCCAATCGTTGGCCGGATGGTCCGGCAAATCGCCCGTCACATCCTGCCATGCGCCCCCCAATGCAGCCCTGAACACGTGGGGCGTGTACACCGCATCCTTGTAGCCATTCAGTGTGACCGTGATGGAATCGGCATGGAAGGGATCGAAGGCGATTTCGGTCACTTGACGTTGAGGCAGGTCGCCGACCATCAAGGTCCAGTCCCCTCCTCCATTGGTCGTGAACCACACCTGTCCATCAGAAGTTCCCGCAGCCACCCAGTCGGGATTGAATGGACTTCCAGACAAGGAGGTGACCACGCGAAAGCTCAGACCTGGACTTACAGCCAACGTCAAGTCTTCACTCACAGGTTCCCAAATGCCAAAGGGGGCACCCTCCATGCGATACACGCGCTCAGTCGCACACCACGCAACATCGGGGTTTGCGGGGTGAAACATGATGGGTGCATCCCAAGGCTGGCGGTCTTCGGAATCAATGCCTTCAGTGAAGTCAGTCCAATCCGGTTCCACATCCCATGACGTAAGGCTGTAGGCAAAATTGGCATATTGCACCGTCGCGACTCTCAAGTTCGAATCATTGGGATGGTACAACGCGGTGAAGCCATCGCCGCCACGGTCTCGCGTCCAATTGGCCACCACAGAAACGTTGCCCGTACTCGTGCCGTTGTCCTGCGCGCCAGCCGTATACCAACCAGGAGCCCATGGAATGTGGGTCACATGGTAGAATTGGCCAATGGGCAAGGCCTCGATGTCCTGCCACGTCTCGCCATGGTCCGTGGTTCGATAGGCCCCACCGTCGGTCGCCAAAATCAATTCATTGGGCCCCAACCATTGGAGGTCATGCTTGTCTGCATGGACCTCATACGTCCACCACTCTGGTCCCATTCTCTCCCAGGTTTCGCCACCATCAAGGGTGTTCCAAAGCTCGACACCCAGCACGCTGATGTCGTCGAAATCCCAAGGGTTCATGCGCACCTTGGAGAAGTACCACCCAAATCCCCCAAGAACCCCTTCCGGCATGGCTCCTTCCGGCACAATGGACAGCCATGTCGCCCCATCGTCACCCGAGCGATACAGGTTGCTGAATTGCAGATCCGCGCCGACAGGGTTGATGACAAAGCGCCCTTGCGATTCGTCGATGCCAATCCGGCAACGCTCGCCCTCGCCCCAAGGACTTGGGAGGAGCTCCCAGGTGTCGCCGCCGTCCAAACTTCTGTACACCTGGTTGTCAGGACTGACGAGGTCGCTTGTCGTGCTCGTGCGGATGCGATGCCAAGAGGTGGCCAAAATGGCGCCCGTCACGCTCGAAATGCGCACGTCGTTGATCCCCACTGAATCGCCCACAAAGAGGACCTGCTCCCACGTCGCACCGGCATCTTGGCTTCGGTACAACCCGCGATCGGGTCCAGGCATGCCAGGGTTGCCCATGGTGGCTACAAAAACCACATTGGGATCAAAGGGATCGAGTTCAATGCGACTCACGATGCGGGTGTCTTCCAACCCAATCGAAGACCACGTCTCTCCTCCGTCGAGGGATTTGAACGCACCTGCCCCAATGCGCGGGTGGCCGCTGATTTGGGGGTCGCCTGTGCCCACATACATGATTTCTGGCGTGAGCGGATGAAAGGCCATGGTGCCAATCGCCATGTGCTCAAAGGACTCGGTGATGGGCTCCCATGAGGCCCCGTTGTTGTTCGAACGCCAAAGCCCGCCTGCCGCGGCACCGGCATACATGGCAGGCTGCAACGGGTTGTCTCCTTGGTGAATCGCGTTGATGCGTCCGCTCAAGTTCAACGGTCCGTGCTGTGTCCAAGTTCCCTCGATCACGCGCTGTTGGTTTTGGGCATCGTGAAGGCGCGCTTCTCGCTCCGCCGCATCGGCATCTTCCGGATTCCAAGTGGCATCCGGGAAACTCCATTTCCATTCCTGCCAAAGGTTGGGCGCCAACTTCCCCTCAGGCACAGAGACCTGTTCGGAAACGCCGTTCGTCAAGGGCACGATTTCCGTCATGTGCAAGAAACCGCCCAACAACACCAGTCCAGCCAGCCAAGTCCAACGTGAATCCATGACACGAAGTTAGGCGTCCCCTCAGGTTCTCAGGAGGTTGCGGTCCTTCGGGCGAAGATGTTCCACTGCCAGTGCCCCAGAACTCCAAACAGCCAGTGCATTTCAATGGGGTTGGGCGCAAATGAAAAGCCCGATGCACGAGGGTGCACCGGGCTTGTAGTAGCGGGGGCAGGACTTGAACCTGCGACCTTCGGGTTATGAGCCCGACGAGCTACCAACTGCTCCACCCCGCGATGTGGGTCCCGTTGTTACTGAGAGCAAGTCATGACCTTGCGAACAGCGGAGGGCAAATGTACACAAGGTTTTGGCTCACGCAAACTTCTCGACGCGCTTTCGCAAGCGAAAACGTACCTTTGAAGCCTCTATCCACCGACGGTGCCTGACAATCAATCCCTTCCAACTCCTGCTGCACAAAACGGCCATCGCGCTGGCTTCGTCAACATTGTGGGCTCCCCCAACGTGGGCAAAAGCACGTTGATGAACCGTTTGGTGGGGGAACGTCTGAGCATCATCAATGCGAAGGCCCAAACCACACGTCACCGCATCATGGGCATCGTCAACGAAGATGCCTATCAAATTGTCTACAGCGACACGCCTGGCGTCCTCGACCCCGCCTACAAGTTGCAGGAGGGCATGATGAAGTTTGTCAAGACCGCCTTGCAGGATGCGGACGTGCTGCTGGTGGTGACCGACGTGAATGAACGCGGGATGGCCCATCCTGAAACGCTTGAGAAAATTGCGGCGATGGACGTGCCCACGTTTGTGCTGGTCAACAAGATTGACCTCGCCACAGACCAAACCGCCGTCGAAGCCAAACTCGACGAGTGGGCTTCCAAGTTGCCTCGTGCTTCCGTGGTGCCCATCAGTGCGTTGCACAACTTCAACGTGGACACCTTGCTCGAGCGCATCGTAGGGCAATTGCCGGAGAGTCCCCCCTTCTTCCCCAAGGACGAATTGACCGACAAGCCCATGCGCTTCTTCGTGTCTGAAATCGTGCGAGAAAAGATTCTCACGCACTACAAGCAAGAGATTCCGTACAGTTGTGAAGTGGTGGTGGAAGCCTATGAAGACAGCCCGGAGATCACCCGCATTCGGGCCGAAATTCACGTGGCACGCGAATCCCAAAAGCACATTGTCGTCGGCGCCCAAGGTCGCATGATCAAGCGCGTGGGCATGGACGCTCGAAAAGACATGGAGGCCTTCCTTGGAAAGAAAGTGTTCCTCGATTTGTACGTGCGGGTCGACAAGAACTGGCGTGACGACGAGCGCAAGCTCAAGCGCTTTGGCTACATGGACTGAATCATGGTCTTCTTCCCTCCAGCCAAACTCAACCTCGGTCTCCACATCACCGGAAAACGAGACGACGGTTTCCACGACTTGGAAAGCGTCTTCCTCCCCATTGGCTGGTCGGACATCTTGGAAGTGGTCATTGACGAAGAGGTGCCTCAAGGGCAAGCCCGCTTCGAATGGACCGGCCTCGCGATTCCGGGAGACACCGTCGACAACCTCGTGACGCGGGCCCACAAACGGTTGGCCGATGCGCTTGAATTGCCTGGCGTGTCCATCCACCTGCACAAAGTGCTCCCCATGGGCGGAGGCGTCGGCGGAGGCAGTGCGGATGGCACCTACACCCTTCGGGCCCTCAATGAAGTTTGCAAGCTCGGACTGAGCAACGATGCCCTGATGACGCACGCGGCCGAATTGGGCAGCGATTGCCCCTTCTTCGTCCAAAACGCACCCGCGCTTGTGCGCGGACGAGGCGAAATCGTGGAGCCGCTGCGGGACGAACTCCCTTTGCGGGGGTGGTGGGTGGTCGTGGCCAACCCGGGCATCCACATCCGCACCGCGGAGGCATTCGCAGACGTGACTCCCGCTCCACGTTCCACGGACTGGAATGCGCTCTCAACTCTGCCCGTCAAAGCGTGGCGAGAGGTCATTCAGAATGACTTTGAAGTGGGGGCGCGTCAAAGACACCCTCAAATTGGGCAGTTGATTGATGCGATGTCGAAGGCAGGTGCGGCGCACGCACAGATGACGGGCAGCGGGTCCACGGTGTTTGGGCTCTTTGAACACGAAGGGGTCGCCCGCGAGGCCACGCGCCTTGCCCAAGCCCAATTTTGCGGGCCCATTTTCAGCGATTTTCGAGGCGCTTTAAAAGATGTTTAATGCATCACCCGGACGGCCACATTGACCTGCATGTCCATGATTAGAAGGCAAATCACTTGGGCGCCTTGACGTAGAGCCACCATCCCAAGGCAGCGAACAACGCATTGGGAATCCATGCAGCCACAAGCCTCAATCCCGA
>CENJ01036797.1_pt1 | contig 12621 bp, 10 predicted proteins | sample 356161 | NCBI WGS metagenome assembly CENJ01 (sample SAMEA2619531, study PRJEB7988) | marine metagenome | biome: marine biome (ENVO:00000447); feature: surface water layer (ENVO:00002042); material: "saline water (ENVO:00002010), including plankton (ENVO:xxxxxxxx)" | depth 5 m
TGAGGCTGAATCCCTCGACAAGGCCCGGACACTCCTGACCCGGTTGCGTATTCCTGAACAACTCTGGTCACTGTCGCCGCTGACCTTTTCGGGTGGTGAGCAGCAGCGGGTCAATATTGCCCGCGGGTTCATCCATGACTACCCGGCCCTGTTGCTGGATGAACCGACAGCCAGCCTTGATGCTGTCAATCGCGCAACCGTGCTGGACCTGATTACCGAGGCCAAGGGGCGAGGGGCCGCGATTATCGGGATTTTTCATGATCAGGCGGCGCGTGATGAAGTCTGTGATCGCAGCATTGATATCAGCCAGTTTGCGGCAATGGCCTGATGCCGCGCCTGATCGCCATGCTGGGGCCATCCGGTGCCGGTAAGGACAGCCTGCTCGATTACGCAAGGGCCAGAATGCCCGATCTCTATATCCAGAAGCGTGTCATCACCCGGCCACCCCATCCTGATAGTGAGGATTATATCTCGGTGGATGATGCCGGGTTTGCCGCCATGGATGCGGCGGGGGAATTCCTGTTCCGGTGGCAGGCGCATGGTGTCGCTTACGGTATCCCCAGCGCTTGTCTTGATGCCATGGCGGATGGGCGGGTTGCGGTGTTCAACGGGTCACGCTCGGCCTTCCCCCGGATGCGTGAAGCCCGCCCTGATCTCGAAGGTGTCTGGATTGAGGTGAGCGTTGATATCCTCGCCAGCAGGCTTGCCGAACGTGGCCGTGAAAGCCTTGACGACATCACCAAAAGGCTCCTCCGTCAGGCCCCGCTGCCGCCGGAGGGGGCCACCGTGATCAGCAATAACGGTGCGCTGGAAGACGCTGGCAACGCGCTGGTTGAATTTCTCAGCCCGTGAGGGCAAAGCGCCGGATCAAGTGAAAGCGGCCATCGCTGGCTTCACCGGCCAGCGCAACATCGGATACCCTCAGCGGCACCCCGATAATGCCCTTCAGCGCATCATCAAGCGCTGGCATGAGGGTACTGATAGTGTCATCATCCAGCCTCCCCGACAGGGTCAGGTGAAACCGGAATTCGTCCATGACATAGGGATAGCCCCATTTCTGCAACAGCACCTCCTGCGCCGGGCTTAGTCCGGCGGCGCGGCGGCGGGCCAGTTCAGCATCATCAGGCAGGGCGCGGAAATCATCCATCCCTGCCACCAGGGTTGCGGCCAGATCAGCCATCGCGCCATCATTGCCATCGGTGGTGAGGGCGAGGAAGCCGCCCATCCGGGTCAGGTGCAGGGGGGCCAGATCAAACGGAGCGATCCGGGCGGTGAGGACCTCGGCGGCGCTCATCAGCGCATCGTCGGTTTTGCCCTGACGCAATCGCATCGGCGGTTTCAGGGTTCCGTGAAATCCGTATTTCCGGGGAGTGGCGGTGATGGCGGCGATATCCACAGGGCTGAACCCGGGCAGGGCAGGATGCGGCATCGGCAGGGATTGCAGGGCGCTCCACCCCAGCCATGCCTCCCCGAATTCCGATAGCGGTGTTCCCCCCTGGGGCATATAGAAAAAAGCGTAACGTTGATGCATGAATTCAGGCCCCTGCCATTCGTTCCCGTGCCATTCGGTCTAAATGAAATGTGTCACTTAATTTTCACATTACTTGCTTAAAAGAATTTCCTGTAAATATTATGACCATAATTCCCGGATATGACATGACCATGACTGAAACCATCCTCGCCAATGCCCGTATAATCACTGATGACGATGATTTCATCGGCCATATCCGTTTCAATGAAGACGGCATCATTGATCTGGGCAAGGGGGCTGATGTGCCGGCGGGGGCGGTGGATTGCCTCGGTGATTACGTCAGTGCCGGCCTGATTGAGCTGCACACCGATAATCTGGAACGCCACATGCAGCCGCGCCCCGGTGTAACATGGCCCAAAAAGGCAGCGGCACTGGCGCATGACCGGGAGCTGGCAGGGGCAGGCATCACCACGGTTTTTGATGCGCTGCGGGTTGGCTCAATGAGCGATGAGAAAGAACGCACCCACGGCTACAGCAAATACGCCCGTGAGGTAGGGTCGGTGATCCTCGATCTGGTGGATAACAAGGTGCTGAAGGTCAGCCATTTTCTGCATCTGCGGGCCGAGCTTTGCACGGAAACCCTCGCCGATGAGATGGAGGAATTCGGGCTGGAGGACAGGGTCGGCATCGTTTCCCTGATGGATCATACCCCGGGCCAGCGCCAGTTCCGCGATATCAAGAAACTGCGCGAATACCTCAAGGGCAAGCATGGATACAGCGACCAGGGCGTTGATGAACATTTTGCCACGCTGAAACATCAACAGGCGATCTATGGTGAAAAAAATCGCCGTTTTGCGATTGAAAAAGCAGGCCAGCTTGGCTCCATCCTCGCCAGTCATGATGATACGACCGAAAGCGATGTCGCCTCATCCGCGTCTGACCGGATCATCATTGCCGAATTTCCCACCACCATGGAAGCCGCCCGAAAATGCCGTGATCATGACCAGATCATCATGATGGGCGCGCCCAATATCATTCGCGGCGGATCGCATTCAGGCAATATCGCGGCGGCCGAACTGGCGGATGCCGGGCTGCTTGATGTGTTGTCATCGGATTATATCCCGTCATCCCTGCTGATGGCCGCAGTCAATCTCGGCCAACGCTGGGGCAGTATTGCTGAGGGCATGGCAACCGTCACCTCACACCCTGCCCGGGCCACCGGGCTTGATGATCGGGGCGGCCTGACCCCCGGCAAGCGGCCTGATCTGCTCCGCTTTGCGGTCATCGATGGCATGGCAGTGGTGCGCGGGGTCTGGACCCGGGGCATTCAGGTTGCCTGATCCAGTTTTACCCTGACCCGGTTTTGCCTAAAGGCTTGCGCTCATCCCGCCATCAACCGTCAGTATTGAGCCGGTCATGTAGGAATTGGCCGGATCAAGCAGCAGCATCAGGGGCGGGATCAGTTCAGCGGCATCGGCAATGCGGCCAAGCGCTGTACGCCGGATCAGCTTTTCCCCCGCCGGGCTTTCCAGAAATTCGCGGTTGATATCGGTTTTGATGTAACCGGGGGCAAGCGCATTCACCCTGATGTTCTTTGCCCCCAGCTCAATGGCGGCACTGCGCGTCATCTGGATCAGCGCGGCCTTGCTGGCGGCATAGGCTCCCGTTCGGGGCAGAGGACGATGCCCGAGGGTTGAGGCAATGTTCACCACAACGCCGCCGCCCCCGGCCTCAAGCGAAGGGGTCGCCGCTTGCAGGACCCAGAGCGCGGCCAGTATGTTGACCTCAATCAGGTTGCGGGTTTCATCCTCATCACTGGTGTGGAGGGGGTCGCTCATCGCCACCCCGGCATTGTTGATCACGCCGGTGATGCTGCGCCCTTCCAGTGCGGACATCAGGCCTTCACGGTCGGTGACATCAGCGATCACGGCCTCATGCACCGCGCCGTCATGATGCGGCAATTCAGCCAGCAGGCTTTCCATCACGTCCCGGTTTCGGCCAAGGCCCAGAACCGAGCCACCCGCATCAGCCACAGCCCTCGCAAAAACCGCACCCAGCCCCCGTCCGGCCCCGGTGATAAGGATACGCTGGCCCCTCAGTCGGCGGCCCGCCTCACCGCTGGTTGAGGGTTCTGCTGATGGATGATCATCACCTTTGGTCAACATGGCCTGCGCTCCCTGGAACCTGAAGTCAACATCGTTCAGGGGTGAGCATAACGTCTTGATCAGGGCAAGGCCAGTCCCTGACCTTATAAGGGGGCCTGACACAGTGATGGTAAAATTGCCGTCGAACCAGCCCGGCATCAGATCCGGTCAGCGGCTGATAATGCAATGCTGATTTATGCTGGAACAAACCTTGCGATTATATAAGAAAAGATTAATATACAGCCCTATACAAATATGAACAATTCTTTCCCCGGAGGCTGTCTTGAAACATTTTGTTGTTCCTTTGGTCATGTCCACCACGTTGTCAATCGGGGGGTGTTCCTATGTTCAGGGCTATTTCAGCACCACTGATGAAGCGTCGATGAAACAGGCCGCGGAAACGGTTGCCGAAACCGTGAAAACCGCTGCCGAAAACTCGGATAATGCTGAACAGTCCACCATCAGCACGATGTACTCGAAAGCATCCGAGGCGATTTCCCAGACCTTGTCCGAAACGCTGACCGGTGAGGGTTCCAGAACCAAGGTTTCCATCAGCGCCCAGGATAATGAAGACACCAGCGGCAGTATCCTGAATGTGTCCCGCCTTGGCACTGATACGAAATACAAGACCGATTTCATTCAGTCGTCCCTCATGGTCAAGCCAAAGCGTTCAACCGTCAATCTCGGTATGGGTCGCCGCTATATTACCGAGGACGAAAGCACCATCTACGGTGCCAATGCCTTTGTTGATTATGCCCCTGATTACGGGCATCAGCGCGCCAGCCTGGGGGTTGAGGTCAAGCGTTCCGCCATTGAGCTGACCGCCAACAAGTATTTCCGCCTGTCGGGGTGGAAATCCGGCAAGAACGGCAAGAATGAACGTGTCATGGATGGCCATGAAATCGAACTCGGTGGCCAGGTCCCCTACATCCCGAGCGCGAAGGTGTTCATCAAAAACTGGGAATGGAAGGGTGTATCCAAGATCAAGGGCTACACCTACAGCATGGAGCTGTCGCAACTGCTCAGCAATCACATCACGGTTGAGGCTGGTGTGAAGGATTTTGATGGCAGCACCGATAGCGAGAATTTCATCAAGCTGTCCTACAACTACCGTTTCGGTGATGATGGCAAGAGCGCGGAACGGAGCCGTTTCATCTCATCCGAAATGTTCGAGTCAAAATCAATGCGCCCGCATCTTCTGGATGAAGTGAGGCGCAGCAATGAAATCGTTTATGAAACCGAATTCTCCACATCCGCCGGAGGGGTATAAGATGCGCATTCTTCTTTCTGTTTTCCTGACCGTATTTATCCTCGGTTTCAATCACGCTGATGCCGCTGTCTTAAAAACAAATGCTGATGACGGTGATGCATGCAGTGCATCCGCGCCCATGATGACCTCGGGTTCAAGCTGCCGTGCCACACCCAGCCAATACACCGTTACCATTTATGAAATGGGTGTTTGCACCAGCGACCCGTTCAACGCAGGCACCAACACCGCGATGGACAAGTCAAGCTGCAACACGGTGTTTGAAAACTCATCCGGTTTCACCAATGATTACGGTGCGTCCATCGGGACAACCGTTGAAATGGAAGGAACCAGCTCACGCCCTGAAGCCGGCACCTATAAATACCCCTATATGGTGATGGGGATCACGTTTGTTGTGGATGGCTCCTTCACCTCAAACAGCGTGACCTATTACAGCGATGGTTCAGGGGGTGTAACAACAACATCCGGCAGTGCCGCCAGTTACACGGACAACCTGCTGAATTTCGGTGGGCCGAAATGCGTTTCAGGCTACATGGATGCACCCATCAGCGGGGTCGGGACCATCAGTGCGTTCCTGACAAACGCATCACTCACCCGGCCTGATGAAGACGACCGCACCCTGTCATCAGGCAATTATGTCTGCACCAACACCACCAGGCTTGTCGGTGTCATGAACCTCGATAATCCGTTCACAATCACCGAAGACACGATCGGGTTTCAGTACAACTTCATCCTGACGGATTACGGGATACAGTTTTTTGATGACTCCTCGCCAAACAACATCCCCGACGGGTTTGGCAGCGGTCCGTTTTCAGGTTCGTTCACCATTACCAACCGGTAAAACAGGCATAACAGGGCATGATGCGGGGTGATGCTGCATCATGCCTCAATTTCGCTTGCAGGTGATACCGCCCTTCGTCACTATATCCATGATCATTTGCCTATCCAGCCCCCCTTATGCTTCGGGGCCGGGGTATCCAGGGTCAGTATCAGTGCTGCCAATTAAAGTGTAGTTGGGGAGGTTCGGGTTATGGAAATTCAGCAATGCACGCCGGTTATCGGTGCCGAGATTTCGGGTGTTGATTTTTCCCGGCCGCTCTCAGCCGAAACCCATGATGCGATCTATCAGGCCCTGATTGATCATCTGGTGATTTTTTTCCGTGATACCGAAATCGCCCCTGAGGCGCATATGGATTTTGCCGGGCAATTCGGCCAGCTGGATGAACCGCATGTCCATTACCCCCATGTTGACGGATTTGATCGCATTGTCCGGCTGGAAAACAACGCCGACAACCCGCCCGATACCAACAGCTGGCACACCGACCTGACATTTAAACAGCATCGGCCTTTTGCCTCGGTGCTGATCGCGCGTGAAATTCCGCCGGTGGGTGGTGATACCCTCTGGTCGAGCTGTTATGCCGCCTATGACCGGTTGCCCGAGGGCATGAAAAACGACCTCGAAGGCATTGATGCGATCCATGATCTGGGTGATTTCAGGAATGATTTTGCCGGAACCAAAGGCAATGAGCCGGGTGAAGTGCGGCTCAACCAGGCGGTCAGCCGGTTTGGCCATTCGGTCCAGCCGCTGATCAGCACGCACCCGGTCACAGGACGAAAATTCCTCAATTTCAATGAGAGCTTTGTTACCCATATCGCTGGCATGACCACGAACGAATCCAACGCCCTCAAGACCATGCTGGCCAATCACATGAACAAACCCGAGGATCAGGTGCGGTGGCGCTGGCGGGCCAATGACATGGTGATGTGGGACAACAGGGTGACGATGCATTACGCGGTGGCGGATTACATGCCGCATTACCGCCTGATGAACAGGATAACCGTGGTCAATGATCGCCGGGAGCAGGCCGGGGTTCACTGATTACAGCCTTTACATGGTATTGGCTTTCGGCATCGTGGGGATGGAAGTATGGCAAAGATACTTGCGCTTGGCGGTGATGGGATCGGCCCTGAAATCCTCAACGAGGGGTTGAGGGTTCTTGCCGCTGTCTCCCCCCTCATGGATCTTGAATTTGAGATTGATCACGATCTGCTCCACGGTGCATCGTATGACGCGCACGGGGTTTTCTGCACTGATGCCGTGCTGGAAAAGGCACGATCGGCTGATGCTGTGCTTGTCGGCGCGGTGGGCGGGCCTGCATGGGATGATATCCGGCTTGATGGCGGGGCTGAATGCCAGGACGGGCTGATGTACCTGAGGCATCATCTCCAGACCTATCTGGGGCTGCGTCCGGCCCGTGCCTGGGACCCGCTGATCACGCATACCCCCTTCCGGGATGAGGTTATCAGGGGCGCCGATGTCATGATCCTGCGGGAGATGTGCGGCGGTGCCATGTTTGCAACCGAACGGGGGCAACGCTGTGTTGACGGCAAGCAGCAAGGCTATGATATGACCGCCTATGATGAGGCTGAGGTCAGGCGCTTTGCCCGTGGCGGGTTTGAGCTTGCCCGTCAACGCCGGGGGCATGTTGTCAGCTGCGATAAATCCAATGTCATGGAAAGCTATAAGCTATGGCGGCGCATCGTCAGCGAGGTTGCCCGCGATTACCCCGATGTGACATGCGATCACATGCTGGCGGATCATTGCGGCTATCAGCTGATGATGCGGCCCGGTGATTTCGATGTGGTGCTGTGCTGCAACCAGCTGGGGGATGTGTTCAGTGACCTGACCGCATCCTATGCCGGATCGCTGGGGATGCTGCCCTCAGCCTGTCTTGCTGCCTCCCCCGATGATGGGCCTGTCTTTGGCATTTTTGAAAGCACGTCCGGTTCCGCCCCTGATATTGCGGGGCAGGGTATCGCCAACCCGGTGGGCATGATCCTCTCTGTTGGGATGATGCTGTTCTACGGGTTTGGCCGCCCTGAGATGTGCCGGATGATCGAGGATGCTGTCATGCAGACGCTGGCTGATGGCATCACCACCCCTGATCTGGGGGGTGAAGCCCGGTCAGCCGAGATGACCGACGCGATTATACAAAGAATGAATGTGAAGGGGAATGGATGGGGAGGGCTGGGCCGATGACCAGGCGCGTTGATTACATTATTGCCGGTGGCGGTTCGGCCGGATGCGCGCTGGCGGCGCGGCTGGCGGAGGACCCCGATACCTCGGTCATGATTATTGAGGCCGGGGGCAGGGGGCGTGATCTCTTTATCCGCATGCCTGCCGGAAACGGGTTTGTTTTCGGCAATCCGCGCCTTGACTGGGGCTATACCTCAACCCCGCAGGAAGGCATGAATGGTCGTCAGATTTACTTTGCCCGGGGCAAGGCCCTTGGCGGTTCCTCTATTGTCAACGGCATGATCTACATGCGCGGCATCCCCTCCGATTATGAGGGCTGGCGACAGATGGGGCTGGCGGGATGGGGCTATAATGACCTGTTGCCCTATTTCAGGAAGGCCGAGGGGGCGCGTGATCGCAGGGATGATTTTCACGGCAATGATGGCCCGCTCAGGATTGAGCCAGCCCGGAATTTTGGCATCATGGACCGTGCCTTTATAGATGCGGCTGTTGCCGCTGGCCATCAGGAAATTGATGATTTCAATGGTGTCAGGCGAGCTGGTGTGGCCCGGGTGGACAGCACCATTTCACGCGGGGTCCGGCAATCCTCGGCGATTGCCTATCTCAAATCACCGCCGCCGAACCTTTCCATCAGGACCAACAGCCAGATTGCCCGTATCCTGATGGATGGCAACCGTGCCACCGGGGTTGAAACTGTGACGGGGGAGGCCTTTTACGCTGATCGTGAGGTGATTGTCTGCCAGGGTGCTTTCGCCACGCCGCATCTGTTGATGCTGTCCGGGATCGGGCCTGCTGATCATCTGGCCAGCCACGGCATCACGCCGGTTGTCGATCTGCCCGGGGTGGGTGAGGACCTGGCCGATCATGTCGATGTATCGATGCAATACACATCGAAAAGAATGGATTTGAGCCCGGCCCGCTATCAGCGGCTGGATCAGGCCGCCATGCTGATGGGCAAATGGCTGATGAACGGATCAGGCCCAGGGGGCGGGTCGCTGTTTTCAACGGTGCTGTTTCATGCCATCGAAGACCCGGCCCTGCCTGAACTTGAGGTTTACATGACACCGATGATCATTGATGAAAACCTTGGCAGCGGCAGTGAGGAAAAGGCCCCCCTGCTTGACCGGCTTGGCAGGAAACTCCTGGTGCGGGGCCGAAAGGTTGCCCGCCCCGGGGTCCAGATCGATATCAATCAGGAACGGCCCCGGTCACGCGGCACGGTCAGGCTGGCGAGCGCTGATCCTGTGGTCTATCCCCTGATTGATCCGAATTACCTGTCTGATCCGGGTGATGTGGATGAGCTGGTGCAGGGTGTCAAGGCCATGCGTGAGGTCATGGCACAGCCGCCCATCGCCCAATATGTTGATGGTGAAATCGGGGCCTGGGCCAATGCCAGAACCGATGCCGGGATCATCCACGCGATCCGGGAGACGGGGTACACCGGCCATCATCCGTGTTCAACCGCCCGCATGGGGGGCGACCATGACCCGATGGCGGTTCTCGATGATCAGCTGCGCGTCCGCGGCACCGAGGGCCTGCGGGTCTGTGATGCGGCGGCCATGCCGACACAGATTACGGGTAACCTCTATGCCACGGTGGTGGCGATGGCTGAAAAGGCTGCTGACATGATGCTGGGTCATGCGCCCTTGCCAGCCGAATATCCTTCCGGTCATGATGGGGATGCAGCATCATGATCATCATTTACCGTCAACCGGTATCACTTCAATCAATATGCTCTCAACATGGGGTTAACCTGATCGCAAGGGGCCGTGACCAATGACCGATATCAGAACCTTTCAGTATTTTGCTGATAACCAGTTTCACGATCCGATTGATGATCAGTGGATTGACAGCGAAAACCCTGCAACCGGCCAGGTCTGGGCGCGTATCCCCGATTGCCGTGAGGGCGATATCAATCGTGCGGTCACCGCCGCCAGAACAGCGTTTGATGAGGGCGGATGGGGCCGGATGCACCCCGCCGAACGCGGCCGGATCATGCGCCGCATCGGGGATGTGATCTCAACCCATGCCGACAGGCTCGGTTCCATCGAAACCCGTGATAACGGCAAACTGCCTGGCCAGATCAATCCAGCGCTCCAGCCCGGGGCATGGCTGGTGGACAGCTGGCATTACTACGCCGGTATGTGCGATAAATTTGAAGGAAGCGTGATCCCGGCCGAGGCCCCCGATATCCATAATTACATGACGTGGGAGCCGTTTGGCGTGGTGGCGCAGATCCTGCCGTGGAATTCCCCCCTCGGGACACTGATCTGGAAACTCGCGCCGTGCCTGGCGGCGGGCAACACCGTGGTGATGAAACCGTCCGAGCAATCCAGCGCCTCAACGCTTGAGCTGATGGATGTGTTGCTTGAGGCTGATCTGCCCCCCGGTGTGCTGAACGTTGTGACCGGGTACGGGCCGACCACTGGCGCGCCGCTGATCGATCATCCTGATGTGCGGATGGTATCGTTCACGGGCGGCACCAATGGCGGCAAGGCGGCGGCGGCAATAGCGGCAAGGCAGGTCAAGCCCATCGTCATGGAACTGGGCGGCAAATCCCCCCAGATCATCCTGCCTGATGCTGATCTTGATCTGGCGGTTCATGGCGCGGCATCAGGGATTTTCCCCGCCGGTGGGCAGAGCTGTATTTCCGGCTCAAGACTGCTGGTCCACCGTTCGATCATTGATGAGTTCACGGACCGGCTGGTCAAGGTTGTCAGCAAGGCCAGGGTCGGCCCCCCTGATGATCCGTCAACCCGGATCGGGCCAATGGCGAACAAACCGCATTATGACACCGTGCTGTCACGGATCGCGGCGGCGGTTGAGGCCGGCCATGATTTGAGGCTCGATGGCCGTTCCGCCTGCCGCGATGAAGGCTACTATATCGGCCCGACAATCTTTGCCAATGTCCCCAACAGCGCTGATCTGGCCCAGCATGAAGTGTTCGGGCCTGTCGCCTCAACCGAGGCCTGGGACGATGAGGATGAGGCGATCACCAAGGCCAATGACACTATCTTTGGGCTGGCCGCTGGCGTGTGGTCCCGGGATGTGGCGAGGGCCATGCGGATGGCCGCCCGGATTGATGCCGGCACGGTCTATATCAACAATTATTTCAATGCCGCGGCGCAAAGCCCGGTGGGCGGGTTCAAGCAATCCGGGTATGGCCGCGAAAACGGCTGGGAAGGCATGCGGTGTTTTCTGCAAACGAAATCGGTCTGGCTGTCCACCAACCCGGACCAGCCTGACCCGTTCGCCTGAACCCGTGGCCTGAACAACCCACAGGACAAAGTACAAGACAGGGGGAGATTATAGGGGGGAGATGACGCTGGATACGATACCTGATCACCACTCCAAGCTGGATTACAGGGGCAAGCGGCTTCAGATCCCGCAGCAGCAGGCGCATGATATCATCCGCGCTATCCTGAGCGCGATCGGATGCGATGCCATGACGGCGGAGGAGGTGGCCAGTCACCTCACCGAAACCAGCCTGCACGGTATCGAAAGCCATGGCGTGATGCGGATTCTGCAATACGCAAGCCAGTTCCAGTCAGGCTACATGACACCATCGGCAACCGCCGAATTGCTCAGGACCGATGCCGGGATATGGCAGGTCAGCGGCCATGGCGGGATCGGTATTCCGGTGATGCGGATGGCGTTTGATCAGGTCATGACACTGGCCGGTGAAACAGGCATTGCCGCGGTCAGCATCCACGATGTCGGGCATACCGGCCGCCATGGTGCCTTTGCCGACAGGGCGGCTGAGGCGGGGTTCCTCACCATCACCATCGGCGGCGGCAATCGCGCGACATGGCGGCAGGTGGCCCCGCATGGCGGCGCCCGGCCGATGCTGCCGACCAACCCTTGGTGCATCGGTATTCCCGGCGGGAATGATGGCCCGGTGGTCATCGATTTTGCCACCTCAAAAATTGCCGGAGGGTGGATTTACGCGGCCCGTTCGGCGGGGGCATCCCTGCCGGAGGGTTGCCTGATTGATCGTGACGGCAACCCCACCACCGACCCTGAGGATTACTTTGATGGCGGGGCGATCCTGGCTGCCGGGGAGCATAAGGGCTATGCCCTTGCGCTGATGGCAGAGCTGATCGGTGAGGCGCTGCTGGGCGCGGTTGCAACCGAGGCCAACTGGCTGGTCATCGCCATTGATACCCGAAAGTATCAACCCGCAGACCGCATGACGACACTGGCTGAGGAGATACTGGCCGATATCCGCTCATGCCCGCCCCGCCCCGGTTTCAGCAAGGTCGAAATCCCCGGTGAACGCGAACGGCAACACCATGCCGATGCAGGAGGCATGATCCCCCTGCCCGAGGAAACCTGGCAACAAATAAAAGCCCTCGCCCACAGTCTGGGTTGCGGGTAGGGGTGCTTCTCAGCTTGTCAAAATCAGGAAAAGCTATGCCCCAGAATGATTTCCATCACGTTGCCCAGAACCAGCATCATCATCAAAACCAGCCCGTTGCAGCATCCAAGATGCAGATATCGCCATAATATGGGCGTCAGGTTGGAACGGGTAAAAGTGATCATTCCAGCCGCAAAAAAACGCCAGAGTACCGACGACAGCATGAACCCTGAGATGAAAATAGTGAAATCCTGCAAACTGGGGTTTTCTGAAGTAAAAGCAGCGATGGTTCCACCAAGAGCAGCCCAATAAGTAATATTGAGTGGGTTGCTGATCGAAAGAGCG
>CENJ01127291.1_pt1 | contig 12621 bp, 8 predicted proteins | sample 356161 | NCBI WGS metagenome assembly CENJ01 (sample SAMEA2619531, study PRJEB7988) | marine metagenome | biome: marine biome (ENVO:00000447); feature: surface water layer (ENVO:00002042); material: "saline water (ENVO:00002010), including plankton (ENVO:xxxxxxxx)" | depth 5 m
AGTACACCTGATTTTCTCCATAGCCTGGCGTAAATAAATACAGTTAGCATTCCGGTCAGCAAAAAAGCCCACCAAACCCAATTGCCAGCCACCCCATTTGTTCTCACAATGTCTGTAACAAGATTTGGGGTGTCTGCTGAAAAAGTTGTAGCAACCATTGAAATACCTAAGAGCCACCATGGCATCTTTCTACCAGAAAGGAAAAATTCATCTGGATTTTTGCCTGCAGTTCTTGACGACCATAAACCAATTAATAGTGTAATTACAAAAAACACAAATATTATAGACCAATCTACTAACTCAAGTTTCATTTTCGCCTTACTTTTTTAATTATTTGAATATAGTTTAAAATCATAAAAAATTAATTATTTCTCCTTTAAAATAATTAGGTTTGATAAATGAAATTTTATTTGTCTCTTATTGTTTTTTTTGTATTTATGATCAATCATTCCTTTTCTCAGATAGAAACAAGACCTTTAGAAAAAAAAATTGAAATAGATAAAAATTCTAAATCAATTCTCAAATTGCCTGAAAACAACCTACCCGATTATCTTAAAAAAGATTTCTTTTCTAAAAGTCCAGCTTTAGAAAATTCCAAAGGATTTGAAAAAAATATTCAAATGGAAAACGAAGAAGCATTCATTAACCCTGGAGATGCTTATTTAAAAAAATTAAATTCGAATAAAAGTGAAGGGAATGCCCCAAAATTTAAGGCTGACCAGTATCTCGGTGATTTTATAAGTTCAACAGAAAATGTTAGGATAGTTTTTAGAGACCATCAGGAACCCGATGGAGATAGAGTTCAAATAAGATTTAATGATGACATAATTTACCCAAATATACTTTTAACTCAAAGATATAAGAAGATGGATGTTGAACTTATGGATGGTTTTAACAAAATTGATTTTGTTGCATTAAATCAAGGTGAATCAGGTCCAAATACAGCAGAGGTAAGAGTTTACGACGATGATGGAAATGTAATGATGTCAAATCTATGGAATCTTGCCACAGGGTCAAAAGCAACTTTTATTGTTGTAAAACAAGAAGATTAAAATTGTTATTTTAAATATTAATTTTAATTATCTGAAAAACTAAAAATTTGGATAAGCTTACATTTATTATTAATCAACTTATAGCCCCTTTGGAATGGGCTATGCTTATTTTAATTATTGGTGGAGGCTTATTTCTTCTTTTTGATTCAAAAGGATTTTCTCTTAAAAAAATTCAAAAGGGATTTTACCTTTTACTGAAAAAAAATTCAGAAAAGGGGATATCTCGGTTCGAAGCACTAACGGCTGTTTTAGCGTCGACTGTAGGGTTAGGAAATATTTCAGGGGTGGCAATTGCAATTCATATGGGAGGTCCGGGTGTTCTACTTTGGATGTGGATAACAGCTCTACTTGGATCTGTGATCAAATTTTATAGTTGTACACTGTCAGTGAAATTGAGGCGAAAAGAAATAAATGGCGAACCATTGGGCGGCCCTATGTACTACATGTCAATCGGAATTCCCAAATATGGGCCATTTCTAGCAAATTGGTTTTGTATTGCTGCACTCTTCGGAGTATTACCTGCTTTTACTGCAAATCAATTGACTAAAACTGTAGTAAGAGTAGTTTATCCACCAAGTTTTGATGCTATGGACAAATTTATTTACGAAGGATCATTTGGGTTATTGTTGATTTTAGTTTCTGGTTGGGTTATTTTGGGGGGGCTAAAAAAGATTGTTAAAACGACATCCAAACTGGTTCCCTTGATGGTTTTAATTTACTTATTGATGGGTGGATGGGTCGTTGTGGATAATATCACACAAATCCCATATGTTTTTAAAACAATCATATTTTCTGCATTGGATTTAAAAACTATGTATGTGGGTGGTTTTTGGGGTCTTGTCTTGCTCGGGATAAGGAGGGCTGTTTTCTCTAATGAAGGTGGTATTGGAAATGCTCCTATGTATCACGGTCAATCTCAAACAAAGAATCCTTTAAATGAAGGGTTAGTCGCGAGTTTGGGACCATTATTGGATACGATTTTGGTCTGTTCAATCACAGGAATTGTAATTATAATTAGTGGTTCGTATATAGACACAGAATTAAATGGAATACTTCTAACGCTAGAGTCATTCAATCGTCTTTTTTACGGTCTTGGTGATATATTCTTAGTCTTTATGGTACTTATTTTTGGAATTACCACTCTTTTCACTTACTCATACTATGGTGTTAAATGTTTAGATTTTTTAACCAAAAAGAAATACGGTTATTTATATAATTATGTTTATTTAATAAGTATTGTTTTTTCAGCTATATCATCAGTTGATTTTGTAATAAGTCTTATTGACTTGTCATTTGCCTTGATGGCAATTCCTAATATGATTTCTGTGATTTACTTGTCAAAAATTGTCAAACAAGAAATTGAAAAAATTAATTCTTGATAAATAGGTTAATAAATGCTTTATATTTTTACTTTAAATTCAACTTTTTAGAAGAAATTGCATTTCATTATACATAAAAACTTTATTTTAGATATATGGAAAACAGTGTTGTTTTTAAAGACATCAAGGGAAATATAATTGACCCTATTGATCATACAAGGGAAATAATAAAAAAAAACCCATTCGTTGAAGTACATGTAGGAACTGATTCTCAGAGCTTAGCAAAAATGACACAATATATAACAGTGATTGCTTACAGGTATGGTAATAGAGGTGTTCACTACATTTTAAAAAAAAATGGGGTGCCCCAAATTAAAGACCTTTGGACTAGACTCTGGAGGGAAACAGAATTAAGTATCGATATCGCTGAATCAATAAAAAAATCCCTGAATGTAATACCGGAGATTGATTTGGATTATAACGAAAATGAGAATTTTAAGTCAAATAAATTGGTAAATGCATCTAAAGGATTAGCCAACTCTCTTGGTTATAAAGTAAATATTAAACCTCATATTCAAATTGCAACTAGAGCTGCAGATTATCATTGCAAATAAATATTTGATTTGAAAGCATTTATTTTTGATCTTGACGGAGTTATCGTTGATACGGCTAAATATCATTTTAAATCCTGGAAAATTATTGGAAAACAACTAGGTTTTGAATTATCTAAAACTCAAAATGAACTTTTGAAAGGGTTAAGTAGAGAGGAGTCTCTAGAAAAGATATTGAATTGGGGAGGTGTTTCAATTGACAGAATGGAGAAGAAAAAATATTTGAAAAAAAAAAATGAACTATACAAGGGTTTCATTAATAATCTAAGTCAAATGGATATTTTACCTGGAGTTTATAAATTAATCGATTTTGCAATGATTAAGGAAATTCCAATTGCATTGGGATCTGCGAGTAAAAATGCTCACCAAATACTAGAGAAATTAGGAATTAAAAAAAAATTTAAGGTGATAATTGACGGAAACCTAACAAAAAAATCAAAACCTCATCCTGAGGTTTTTCTTAAAGGAGCAGAGATGCTTGGAGTAAATCCAAAAAGCATTATTGTGTTTGAAGATTCAATCGCTGGTATAAACGCTGCTAATAAAGCAAAAATGATCTCAATTGCTGTATGTGACAACAGGATGATTGAAAATGCAAAATTTAATTTTAATTCCTTGGAAGATATATCAGTTGAATTTTTAGAAACCTTGAGTTTAAATGAAAGCAAGTAACTATAAATTAGATCCTTGGAAAATAATTGAATATGGTTGGGACCCCAAAAAAATATTAGGTTCTGAGAGTATTTTTAGCATTGGAAACGGATCCATGGGCCAAAGAGCTAATTTTGAAGAGGGTTTCAGTGGAAAAACACTCCAAGGAAGCTATATAGCTGGTATTTATTATCCTGATAAAACAAAAGTTGGTTGGTGGAAAAATGGTTATCCAGAATACTTTGCGAAAGTTATTAATGCTCCTAACTGGATCGGTCTTTCAATCAAAATTGACGGTGCACCACTGGATTTAAATAAAGTTGAAAAAATAGACCGGTTTGAAAGAATATTGGATATGAAAAAAGGTTTGTATCAACGTTTTGTTTCATTCAAAATGAAAAATGATCTAAAAGTTGAAATAAATTCAAAAAGATTTTTATCTATGAAAAGAAAATCTATAGGTGCAATTTCTTACAGTTTAAAGTCTAACCAAGATATAGAAATTCATATAACCCCCTTTATCGATTTTGACGTATCAAACAATGATAGTAATTGGGATGAAAAGTTTTGGGAAATACAAGAGATAACTAATACTAAAAAAAAGTCTTTAGTAAGATCTAGTGTAAGAAAATCCGGTTTTAACGTCATCACCTATATGAAAGCAAATTTGTATGACGATAATATAAAACTGGAAAATCCTTTTCAAACAAAATCTACTACAAAAAAAATTGCTCTCGAATCAAAATATTCATTGAAAAAAGACCGCACTTTAAAAGTCGAGAAATTTGGAGGATATGTTACTTCAAAATGTAATAACTGGGGGAAAATTGAAAGTGAAGCAAACAAAATTTTAAAACTTTTAGGGAATAATTCATTTGAAAGCCTTTTTCAAGAACATAAAAACGAGTGGGCTAAAATATGGGAACAATCCGATATAGAAATTAGTGGGGACAATAAATCTCAACAAGCTGTTAGATTCAATATTTTTCATTTAAATCAAACTTATAAAGGTGACAACCCTAATTTAAATTTTGGCCCTAAAGGTTTTACAGGAGAAAAATATGGAGGAAGTACATATTGGGACACAGAAGCATATTGCATCCCATTTTGTTTAGGAACCAAACCTCCTGAAGTAACGCTAAACCTGTTAAATTATAGATATAGGCACTTAGATAAAGCTATTGAAAATGCAAAAAAACTTGGGTTTAAAAATGGTGCTGCATTATTTCCAATGGTTACGATGAATGGAGAAGAGTGTCATAATGAATGGGAAATCACCTTCGAGGAGATACACAGAAATAATGCAATTGCGTTTGCAATCTTTAACTATTCAAGATACACCGACGATTATCAATTCTTATCTGGAAAAGGTATTGAGATTTTAGTTGGGATTTGCAGATTTTGGGCACAAAGAGTTTCTTATTCTTACAAAAAAAAGAGTTATGTTATTTTGGGAGTTACTGGACCAAATGAATATGAAAATAATGTCAACAATAATTGGTATACAAACTATAGTACAAAGTGGTGCTTTGAGTTCACTATAGATTCTATAAATACTATAAAAAAAAATCATATCAAATTATTTGATAAATTTTCTAAAAAACTAAACTTTAAGGAGAATGAAATGGATTATTGGTTAGAAGTTTCAAAAAATATTTACTTACATGAAAACAAAGAATTTAAAGTTTTCGTCCAACAAGATGGATTTTTTGATAAGGAGTTGACTGAAGTTGATAAACTAGATTATTCTGAAAGACCATTAAATCAAAATTGGTCATGGGATCGAATTTTACGATCTCCATATATAAAGCAAGCAGACGTCCTTCAAGGAATATATTTTTTTGAGGACGAATTTAATATTGAATCCATTAAAAGCAATTACGAATTTTATCAAAAATTTACAGTCCACGAATCTTCTCTTTCTCCATGTATTCACTCAATTATTGCGAGTAAACTAGGAAAAACTGAATCTGCGTATGACCTCTTTAAAAGGGCATCTAGACTAGACTTAGATGATTATAATAATGAGGTAAATGAGGGTTTACATATTACCTCTATGGCAGGTAGTTGGTTATCAATTGTTGAGGGTTTTGCAGGAATGAGAGTTAAAAACAACTCACTTCATTTTACACCACGACTCCCCAAAAATTGGGAGGAATTAATCTTTAAAATCCATTTCAGGAAGAATGTTTTTAAAATTAAAGTAAAAAAGAACTTATTCCATTGCTCATCATTATTAAAACATGGACTTTATATCCACGTAAATAATAAAAAATTAAAATTTAATAACAATGGGAAAGCGTATATTTCTATATAGTTTTATGTACATCATTAATATTAAACTTGAGATTTATTGTTCAAGAGTAATTTAAAATCAACTAATTAATCTTAGTAACTTTGTTGAAAAGTAAAGTTCCTAATAATCATACGCAATATATAACTTCATAATTTTAATTGACATTTAGTCAAATGGAATTGAAATTATTATTTATTAAGATTGTCTTTTTGCTGTTGGCCTTTCTGATTTTAATTTTAAATAGGAACATGTTAGCCAAGAGTTTCTCATTCAAGTTATTTGATAAAAGAAAATAATTTCCCTTGTGTCAGCTTTGGGTCATTTCCCTATTAGATGAAACTTTTCTTGTCTTTTATTTATGTATCTAAAACCGTCTTCTGAGAAAAATCCAGGCTCCTCAAGCATAATTCTTACATCCTTACCCCACTCTTTTATATAAACCTTAGTATTTAATTCAATAGCATAGGCTGTATTTGCATTTAACTTCCATTCCCCAGTTCCGGGAACAAATCCTTGGTTATCCCACATGCCAAAAATAGTACCTGCAGAATGTCCAAATAGTCCCAATGGGTGGGTATATATTTGAGGTCTTAATCCTTTATCAATAGCCTCTTTTCTTGAAATTCTCAAAATCTCATTACCAGTTATCCCAACTTCAAAATTACTGGTTAAAATATCTTCCAACAAGTTCCCAGCTTTAAGACCCTCTTTTAAGAATTGAGGTGCGTCAGTTTCATTTGGTTTTAGAACATACGCAAGCTGTTGACAGTCCGTGTTAAGATTTAAATACGTGATTCCAAAATCACAATGAACCAAATCACCAGGTTTTATTACATCAAACTTTTGCTTTGCATCAAAGGCATATAAATCGCTGTTATCCGCACGCTGTACATCAATTGTTGGATGAAACCAGGTTTTTAAACCCATTGAGGAAACTTTTTCTCTCATCCACCAAACTACATCGTCAGTGGTTGTAACTCCAGGAGTAATTACATCTGTTGAAAAAGCTAGCTTTATAATATTATGAGTTATTTCAGTTAAGTGGGAAAAAAGGGTCATTTCCTTTTCAGTTCTAGTTTCAATCCAGGAAACAGCTAAAGGTTCTGCACTTACAACCTTCGATTTAAGTGATTTTGGCAAATAACTCATTAAAAGATTGTTATCCGTTACAGACAAACCGTCTGCAATTCCGTATATTTTTGATATGTTTATCCCAATCTTTTTAGGATTCTTTAATGATAAATAATCAACAAGTGCCTTCATTTGGTTAGGCTCTTTTTCTTTATCCCAGACACTCTTTATTAAATTCCCAAAAGAATACCTAGTTATTGCTGCCATATCAACTTTACTTGAAGATTCGTTAAGGGTAAAAACAAGAATTGTTCTTCTCCTCGCATTTAACCAAGTTGGGGGGAGAAGACTTTTAATTACTGGATCTTCATTGTACTCCCTTGTAATTATTATCCAACAGTCTATTTTTTCTCTTTTCATCAACTTTGGTAAAAGATTTTCCAACCTATCTTTTTGTATATCCTCTATTGCACTTACTCTTTCTTTTAGGGGTAAAACTACCTGAGAAGAACTATTAAATGTTAGAAATAATACAGGAAGAAATAATAAAAATTTTCTCATGGGAATTAATCTAATGAAGGGGGACCTGGCAAAATCCTGGGATTATATTTATCGTACTTTTTATTATTCAAATAATCTTCTTTTACAGCACTAATTAAAGAAGGATTTTTATATAAATCAGCCATAGTCATGGATAATGCTTTAGCAGCATAAATCATACCCTTATGCCCTATCGACATCCCAGTACAAGCAACTACTGCCCAAGAATGCCAAGGACCACCACTTGCTGCAGTGGTTACACCCAGGCTAATGGTAGGCACTACTTGACTTACATCCCCTACATCAGTCGAACCACCTTGAGCTGGTAATGTTGGTTTAAGTGGATAGACTTTCCCATCAATACCATTTTGGGGCTTACCAGTTTCTTTTAAGATTGTATTAGCATAATTTAGCTCACTATCGCTATAGGTGATTTCACCTAATGTTTCTAGGTTTTTTTGCAAGATCCCAGCACCTGTTCTATTTACTTGTATTTCATAGATTCCTGAGATTAATTTAGTTTCATAAGTTGTTCCTGTCATTAGAGCAGCTCCTTTTGCTATATCAAGTGCCCTTTCATATAAAACATCAACACCTGCTCTATTGTTTTGTCTTAGTCTAGTCCATATTTTGGCATAATCTGGAACTACATTCACAACATCTCCTGCTTTTTCAATTTGGTAATGAATTCTAGCTGTAGGCTCAATATGCTCTCTGTAATAATTTAATCCAGTTGTATATAATTCCATTGCATCGGCAGCACTTTTTCCATTCCATGGATCGGAAGATGCATGAGCTGAACTACCGCGGAATTCTACTCTAAAATCAACTAGAGCCTTAGAACTTTGTGTTCCAGCTTGGATTTCATCTCCGGGATGCCAGTCCATACAAACGTCTAACTTATCGAACAATCCTTCTCTTACCATCCACACTTTAGCAAAAATTGTCTCTTCGGCAGGTGTACCATAAAATATTACAGTGCCTTTTATATTTCCTTTCTCAATTTGTTCTTTAATAGCTATTGCAGCACCTAGACTTGCAGTTCCAAAAAGATTGTGGCCACAACCATGGCCAGCACCACCTGGGACTCTTGCCTCCTTTACTGGTTTCCTTTTTTGTGATATTCCTGCATTAGCATCAAATTCTCCTAATATCCCAATAATCGGCCTTCCAGAACCATACGATGCAGTAAAGGCTGTTTTAATGCCTGCTACACCCTCTTCAACATCAAAACCATTTTTTTTGGCATGATCTACTAGTATTTTTGAAGATTTAAATTCTAATAGTGCTGTTTCAGCAGCTTCCCAAATTGCATCGCTTGTTTTAATTAAATCAGACTTGTGATTCTCAATTGATTGTTTCAATTCTTTTTTTATTGTCCTAATGCCCTGTGCTTGAATACTATACATAAATATTATTGACATTATTGATAGTAATAAAATCTTTTTCCCCATAGTTTTTAATTATAAATAAATATAAATTTTAAATTAATTTTAAATTAAATTAGGATAAAAAACAACAAAAAATGTATTTAATCAAGTTTTTCAATTTATCACTTTGTGCTGTTCTTTTATTTTCTTTTGAAACAATCGCACAAAGAAAAAATAAAAATCAAAAAAGTAAAATCAATTATGATAAATCACTATACTCCTCACTCGAATTCAGAGAAATTGGACCTTTTAGAGGTGGGAGATCGTGTGCCGTCAGCGGCGTAGAGGGTAATTCAAATTTGTTCTATTTCGGATCAACAGGTGGTGGAGTTTGGAAAACTACCGATGGAGGCAAAACCTATGAAAATATTTCAGATGGATATTTTGGTGGTAGCATTGGTGCCGTTGCGGTTTCGAAAAGTGATCCAAACGTTATTTATGTTGGTGGTGGTGAAGTAACTGTTAGGGGTAATGTTTCTTCTGGATACGGAATATGGAAATCAGAAGACGCTGGAGAAACATGGAAAAGTTGTGGACTCCCAAAATCAAGACATATTCCTAGAATTGTAATCGATCCTCAAAATCCAGATATTGTATATGCAGCGGTTTTAGGAAATATTTATAAACCTACATCAGAGAGAGGAGTATATAAAAGCACGAATGGAGGTAAAACTTGGTCCAAAATATTATTTGAAAGTAATCATGCTGGTGCAGTTGAACTAGTGATAGACCCCAACAATCCAAGAAATCTATATGCTGCTACTTGGAGAGTAAAAAGAACTCCTTACAGTCTTAGTAGTGGAGGCGAAGGATCTATTCTTTGGAAAAGTACTGACAGAGGAAATAGCTGGGAAAAAATTAGTGGTAATGAAGGATTTGCTAAAGGGATTTTAGGTATCATTGGTGTTACTGTTTCTCCTGTGAATTCAAATAGAGTTTGGGCTATTGTTGAAAATAAGGAAAGTGGAGGTGTATACAGATCAGATGATGGAGGGGAAACATGGTCACATGTGAATGATAGCAGAGCTTTGAGACAACGTGCTTGGTATTATTCGAAAATCTATGCAGATACCGAGGACATAAATAAGGTTTATGTGATGAATGTTTCTTATCATAAATCAACTGATGGTGGGGAAACATTTACATCTCACAACGCCCCTCATGGAGATCATCATGATCTCTGGATAGCTCCAGAAAATAGTAATAGGATGATAATTGGAGATGATGGCGGTGCACAAGTAACTTATGATGGAGGGGAAACTTGGAGTACATATCATAACCAACCTACAGCACAATTTTATCGTGTAACAACTGACAATTCTTTCCCTTACAGAATCTATGCTGCTCAGCAGGACAACTCTACTATAAGAATTAATCATAGAAGTGATGGTTCATACATCGACGAAAGCGATTGGGAGCCTTCTGCAGGCGGTGAATCAGCACACATAGCCGTAGATCCAAATGATAACGATATAGTTTATGGCGGAAGTTATGGAGGATATCTCACAAGAGTTAATCACAAAAACAATAGTGAAAGGGGTATTAATGTTTGGCCAGACAACCCCATGGGATATGGAGCAGAGGGAATGAAGTACCGATTTCAATGGAATTTCCCTGTCTTTTTCAGCCCTCACAATTCAAAAAAAATGTATGCTTTTTCAAACCATGTACATGTTACTGAAAACGAAGGTCAGAGTTGGGAGATAATCAGTCCCGATCTTACAAGAAATGTACCTAACAAACTTAAATCTTCGGGAGGTCCTATAACTCAAGACAACACTGGTGTGGAATACTACTGTACACTTTTCGCTGGAGGAGAATCCAATATTAAAAATGGTTTAATCTGGGTTGGAAGCGATGACGGGCTTATTCACTTAACAAAAGATGGTGGAAAAACATGGACAAATGTAACACCCAAAAATATGCCTGAATGGATGATGATCAATAGTATCGACCCCTCTCCATTCGATCCAGGAACCTGCTATGTTGCTGGTACAAAATATAAAACTGGTGATTTTAAGCCTTATCTCTACAGGACAGAAGACTATGGTGAGACTTGGGAGCTAATTACTAGCAATATAAAAAATGAAAATTTCACTCGAGTATTAAGAGCCGACCCTGCTAGAAAAGGGCTTTTATATGCTGGAACCGAATCGGGTTTATATATTTCTTTTGACGATGGTAACAGTTGGAAACCATTTCAACAAAATCTGCCCGTAGTTCCGGTTACAGATTTGACAATTAAAGACAATAGCTTAATTGTTGCAACCCAAGGTAGAAGCCTTTGGATGGTAGATGACCTTACTGTTCTTCATCAGCTTCCAAAATCTAATCTGGATCCTTATCTCTTTAAACCAAAAGCTACTTACAGATTGAATGGAAGCGGTGGTAAAAAGTCACTCACTATGGGTACTAACAAACCAAATGGAGTCGCGGTTCATTTCTTTATTCCAAAATACACCGAAGGTTCTGACGTAATTGAACTAAGCTTTCACGACGAAAACGGGAATGAAATTAAAAAGTTTAGTACTTCAGATGAAAACAGTGAATTAAAGGTAAAAGAAGGTGGAAATGTTTTTGTTTGGGACTACAAATACCCTGGAGCTGAAAAATTTGAAGGAATGATAATGTGGAGTGCATCGCTTAGTGGAGCGAAAGCAGTACCTGGAACATATCAGGTAAGGCTTTCAGTAAATAATTTTAAGTCTGAAAATACATTTGAAATTATGAGATCACCGACTTCAGAAAGCTCGGTTGACCAAATGAGAGAACAATTTACTTTTGTAAATCAAATAAACAAAACTATTTCTAAAGCGCATCAGTCTATAGAGAAAATTCGTAGAACCAAATTAAAATTAAATGAATTTTTAAATAACTTTTCTGATAATAAGGATGCTAAAAATATTGTTAGCAAAGCTAATTTTCTAATTGATTCCTTGAGTACAGTAGAAAATGCACTGTACCAAACGAAAAATGAAAGTAGGCAAGATCCTCTTAATTTTCCAATTAAACTGACAAACAAACTTGGTCATATAGCTAACTTGGTAACAATGAATGATTTCCCACCCACAGATCAGGACAAAAGACTCATGATGGAACTATCAGAAAAAATTGATAAGGAAATAGAAATATTCAATAAATTAATGACAAACGATGTTTCTGAATTTAATTTATCTTTTAAAAAATTACAACTTGATTATTTGATAAATTAATTTGATAATTCAATTAGAATTTCATTTCTTCTGTTGTAAAATTTGTAGGGAGCATCATAAGACAACAAAATAGGGGTTCCTATAATGTCTCTTCCTAAATCGTTTACTTTGTTCAAAAGCTTTTCGGTGTAAATTGATTGTTTTTCACTATTATTATATCCACTATATCGAATTGAGGCGAATATTGCTTCTTTGGACATGTAAACTTCTAAATTGAGATTGTCAGGTTTTGGGATTTCATTATCATTAAACTTTTTAGGTAGAACAAACTCCATAATCTGGTTTTCTTTATCATTTTTCATATAAACTGGAGTTGTCATTGAAATTTTTAAATTGTTAGAGTTTGAGCCAGAAATGTAATTAAATAGATTTCTGAAATTTGTGTTCCCACCTATTTTACCCTTTGACATAACCTTTGCAGCTGGAGGATAATATCTAA
>CENJ01006390.1_pt1 | contig 12616 bp, 10 predicted proteins | sample 356161 | NCBI WGS metagenome assembly CENJ01 (sample SAMEA2619531, study PRJEB7988) | marine metagenome | biome: marine biome (ENVO:00000447); feature: surface water layer (ENVO:00002042); material: "saline water (ENVO:00002010), including plankton (ENVO:xxxxxxxx)" | depth 5 m
CCAAATGGCAGGGGGCCCTGCATGGACCAAACATTGGTCCCTTGGGCCACGGGAAGGACCAACTGCCAATTCTGGTGCAAGAGTTGCTTCTGGACTCCAGGGGCTATCCTGGACAACGCTCGCAACAGGCTGTGACTTTGAGGTTCCACGCTTATCAGATGTGTTTTTAGCCGTTCACTAAGCGCTATCCGATCCAGGACCTCACGCCTGGAGCAAGTCCAGACGGCCAGCTTCGCCGGAGTGCCCGGGATGATCCAGAAATCAATGAAGTGATCCGCCAGCGGCATAGCTTGTTGCTCGCTAAGAGCCCGCGCGACCAGGGACATCAGACGCGGGTTGGCTGGGTGCAGCTCGCGTTTGTGGGGCAGCCCTAGGTCAAGTTCAAAATAGCGAACAGCCGACAGGCCTACGTTCATATGAACACGGGCACCGGTCAGCACTGTCTCGTCCAAACAGGTTGTTATTCGTTGAGCTAGGGACGCCCTGTTCTCAGGTTCGTCATCGACAACGAAGTTCTTCGGCAGCGGAATTGACACCGTTTTAAAACTCCCCGTACCCAAGGCCAGGTCGCTCTCTCGACCGCCAGCCTCTTTCCCCGCATCAGTGAGCCAAGGCCTACCCCGTTGGCGAGCAGACGAGGTGCAACCGGAAATCCAGACCTGCTCATGCCAACAGTGAATACCGAGGGCTGGACGACGGCCAAGTAGCCGATCTATCCCACCTCTCAGTAAGTGTCTTGGCGGTCGTAGCGATCCAAACATCTGGCGATGAGCTTGGCAGATCGTTGTCGCCTTGATGACGGAAAACGGCCTCTTTCAATAACGAGAGTGACCCGCAGCCGTGTGGGTGAGGGGCACATTGATCCGTCTTCTATCTAACCCTGGGCTGGCTTTGGTATGCTTGGCCCAGGCCTGAAAATGCACAGCACCCTATGAGCTATCAACGTAAATTTCGATTCCGTCCGCTCATGCTGCTGGCGACGTTGGGTATCTCCGCAGTGTGCGTTGCGTCCATTACCGTAGCCGGTGCCTTCCTCTATCTGAATCCTCAGATTCCGGAAGCGTCTGAGTTCCGCAATGTCCAGCTGGAGGCACCGCTGCGTGTTTACTCCAGAGAGGGTGCCCTGTTAGCCGAGTTCGGCGAACGCCGCCTAATTCCCATTTCCATCGATGCCGTTCCCCAAACCTTCATTAGCGCCATCCTGGATACTGAGGACAAGCGCTTTTACGAACACAACGGCATAGACTTCATCTCCCTAACTAACGATGTTATTCAGCTGCTCACCAGCCTGGCTGGACTAGGCGAAGAACAAGTCGGCGGCGCGAGTACGATCACCATGCAATTGGCAAAGAACGTGTCATTTTCCTTGGAACGCCGGTTTTTAAGAAAATTTAAGGAGATGTTTCTTGCCCTAAAAATTGAGCGGGAACTCACGAAGGACGAGATTCTGGAGCTTTACATCAACCTGGTGCCCTTCGGAAAAAGAGCCTACGGGGCAGAGGCCGCCGCGCTCACTTACTATGGAAAGTCCCTCAGCGAACTCAACCTACCCCAGTTAGCCATGTTGGCAGGGATACCACAGCGGCCTGAGGCGGGTAATCCCATCAATGGACCCGACTGGGCGCTACGTCGGCGAAATCAGGTGCTCGGTCGAATGCTCGCGCAAAACTCCATCACTCGAGCGGAATACGCTGCCGCTATCGCGGAACCCATCACGGCCGGGGTCTACGCCAGGCCCCTCGATGTCCCCAGCCCATATCCGGCAGAATCGGTTCGCCAACAAGCGCTCGGGCTCGTTCCAGATTTATATACCGGTGGCTATGAGGTCCACACAACGTTGGACGCCAACATGCAGGCGGAGGCCATCGCCGCGTTACGGCGCGGACTTATTAAATATGATCGGGACCATGGCTATCGTGGGGCAGAAGCGCGCTTGCCGGATACCCTGCTGCCAACCCTAACCTCAGCCCTGACAACAACGGCGCCCCCCTTGGAGGAAGAGCAGCCCGAAAGCTTGACGCTGGACGCATTGGCCGCAGGCCTAACTCAGCAACCCACATTGCTTCAGGCGATGACTGAAATCTTGGACGATATGCCCAGCTATGGCGGCCAGACACCCGCCATCGTCGTCGCCATGCTGCCCCAGGAAGCGGCCGTCCTATTGCCCGATGGAGACCTTACGAGCATCGCGCTGGAGGACAGCCTCTGGGCCCGTCCCTATATCGATGTAGACACCCGGGGCCCACGGCTGAGCGACCTGTCTGAAATCCTTGCGGTTGGAGACATCATTCGACTCCAAAAATCCGAGGCAGACACTCCAGACGATGGCGGTAGCCAGTGGGCCCTGAGTCAGCTGCCTAACATCCAGGGCGCACTCATTGCCCTGGACCCAAAGGATGGTGGCATAAGAGCCCTGGTCGGGGGTTATGACTTCTTTCGAGACCAATTCAACTACGCGTTACAGGCTACGCGCCAACCGGGGTCCGGCTTCAAACCCTTTGTCTACTCTGCTGCCATTAAGGCAGGCGTTACCGCATCAGACATCTTTCTGGATGCGCCGCTGGTTTTTGAGGACACCAATTTAGAGTCCCAATACCGCCCAGAGAATGATAACAACCGCTACAACGGCCCCACCCGACTCCGCGAAGCGCTCTATCGATCCATCAACTTGGTCTCCATGCGGGTCTTGATAGAGGTCGGCGCTGGCAACGTCCTCCGCCATGTGCGCCGCTTTGGTTTCGACACCCAGACCTTTCCCCGGGATACACAGCTAGCCATAGGCGGTGGAACCATGACCGTTGCGCCCATCGACATGGTTCGAGCCTATGCTGTGTTGGCTAACGGCGGGTTTTTGGTTGAACCCCACCTGATTGAACGTGTGGTGGATCAGCGTGGGAACATCATTATCGGCACCGAAACGCCAGTTGTTTGTAAGGACTGCGGCGACAAGCCAGAGGTCAAGTCCAGAACCCCAATACCCCCGGCGCCGGACCCAATGACCTGGCCCGAGCAAAACCCTTTAGACAGGATGTCTGACGCAACCGCCAACAGCGGCCTAGCCCGTTCAGAGCGGCCAGCCGCCCCGTCGGTCATTGACACGCGCAATACCTTTATCATGCAGTCAATGCTACGGGACGTTATCAAGCGGGGCACCGGAAGAAGGGCGAGGACCTTAGGGCGTGATGACCTGGCGGGCAAAACCGGGACAACGGATGACGCGGCTGACACCTGGTTCAATGGGTTTCACCCGGATCTTGCTGCAACCGTATGGGTCGGTTTTCCCAACCAGGAAGCCCTGGGCACAAATGCCTATGGATCCAACATTCCACTGCCGATCTGGATCGACTTTATGGAGACCGCCCTGGCAGGCATTGAGGAAGTCCCCCTAGTTCAACCCCCTGGCGTCGTTACCCTCAAGGTGGACCCAGAAACCGGCAACAGCGTCGCTCCCTTCGATGATCAGGGCATTTTTGAATTTTTCCTGTCAGAGCATACGCCTGATGAGCAGACCCAAACCTCCTCCAAGGAAGAGGAGCTTCGCGCAGTGGATTTATTCTGAGCCGCGACCGGGCCTCGTGGCCTACTCAACCACCTTAATGCGGTCTCCTGCTCGAGGTTCGCCCCGGGGGTAATCTCCGTTGATTAACCGGAGCGTCTCTTCAGCGTTCTGACGGATGGGCACTCCACGCGCTAATCCCGCATAGGTATCCCCGGGCCGCGCCTCCACTAAGGCAATAGACTGTCTATTCACCAATCGCATGTCGTCTGCCGTCATGGGTCGAAAGGAGGCCACCATGTCTTCAAACTGCTGCTTGAAGATTTCTGGATCTCCCTTGTCTTTAAGCTCTCCTTCGAAGAGAAAGATGTTGCCCTCTTTATAAAGCACGGCAATGGTCCGCTTCTTGGGCGTCTCCCCCAGCACTTCGATATCTGCAATGTAGCCGGTATAGGGTCCGGCTTGAATGAGCCGACCGTCTTCCAAGTCGTCACGCTGAAGCGTTTGCTCTAGGTACTCTTGAGGCGTCTGAGGCTCTGTAGGCAGCACCGATCTGCGAACGGACATTTTCGCTTCGGCGCCGGTGTCTTGGGCAAAGACCTCCGTATCCGAGGATTGGATATCCCAGCCCTCCGGGAACGTTAGCTTGAGTCGCAACGCGCCATGGTAGTAAACACTATCCTTGGCGACACCGATGGCGGAATCCGTTCCAAAGCGAAGCCCCTCCAGCATTTCCAAATAGTCACGTTCCGGTTCGGGCAACTCGGGCAGCAGCAGATGCTGGGACTGGCTCACGAGTTCGTGCAAGCGTTTGGCATGAGCCGGGTGGCTTCCAAGCAGGCCATGATAGACCGGTGGCGAATTCATCACGCTACGCTGAAAACTGTCGTGGTCTCGCAGAATTTGAATGCTGTCGATAGAGGCCCGTGGGTCGTAGCCCGCCTTACGCGTCAGCGCCATGCCCAGTTCGTCAGCCTGAAGCTCAAATTTTCGACCGTAGTCTGCCAATGCCGTGGCCTTCAAACTCTGAGCCAATCCAATGGTAGAACTGGACCCCGTGGCGAAAGCACCCAATATGCCCGCTAAACTGGCAATCCGCGACTTGGTGACCTGCTTGCGAGAGTGCCTGAGGATAACGTGCGCGATCTCATGCCCGAGCACCGAGGCCAATTCGTCCTCAGAGTTGAAGTACGCCAAGATGCCTCGCGTGACAAAGATATAGGCATCTGGAGTTGCCCAGGCGTTCACCACTGGCTCATCAACTACGGTGAACGTATAGGTCTCCCCCGCATGACTCGATACGGCAAGCAAACGCTCCCCTACCTCTGTGACGTATTGCTGCCACGCGCTGTCGGGGTAAATAACCCCCTTTTCCAATAGCTCGTTATAAAGCTCTGCGCCTGGGCCAGCGTGAGCCTTGGAAAAACTCAGCCCCAGACATAGGGCAAGAATAGGAAGGAGCCCAAAATGGGCCAAATTAAGCTTGTTGCGGGTTCTCACTTTCATGGTTTACCTCTAACACCGAATAGGGTGCAAGACAAACGCCAACGAAGGCAAGGAGTTTGTGGCTAAAAAACGCCGGCAACAGGCGTTAGCTGCCGGAGCTAGATCGCTTGCCGAACCGCTGGCGGAACTTCTCTACCCGGCCACCTGAATCGACGATTTTCTGCTTGCCGGTATAAAAGGGGTGGCAGCTAGAGCAGACATCCAGATGCAAATCTTCGCTAAGCGTTGACCACACTTCCATAACATTGCCACAGCCGCAGGTGGCCTTGATGAAGCTATACTCAGGATGAATTTCTGGTTTCATGATCGCCCACCGGCAGGCTATTTATTTCGGGCTGCGGAGTTTAACAGACCCCGATGCTCTGGCAAGCCTGAAAACGCACGATGGAACCTTGGAATCAGGGGACCGGCACGAAAGCCATAGGCAACCGCCCTCCAATCCTCTTAAGATGAGCCATGCCCAGCGCCCTGACAGTGATCCGAGTAGCGGTGCCTCGCCCGCTGCACTCGCTCTACGATTATCACGTACCCGAAGGTCAAGAATTGCCCTTGGTCGGCGCACGCGTGCGCGTGCCCTTTGGCAACAGCCGGGTGGTCGGCATTTGTGTTGAAAATGACGTTAAAGAGGGACGCATCGAGACCAAGCCTATTCTCGACGTGATCGACCAAGAGGCTGCCATTCCGGCTACGTTGCTTGATCTTGCACAGTGGATGAGTCAGTACTACCACCACCCTCTTGGCGAGGTGCTGGCCACGATCCTGCCCTCTGCGGCGCGACGAGGCAGTGCGTTTGAAATCAAGGCGCTGCCGATAGCGCGCAGATGGTTACTGAAACAGGCTGACTTTAAAAATCCACGAGCCACCCGGCAGGAGGCTCTGGTTCAATGGCTTGGAACAGCGGTCACCGAAGCCACGGATGGGGTGCCCGAGGAGGCTATTTTAAAGGCCGGATTCACTCGGGACGTCATTTCTCGACTGGTCGATCTTGGCGTGCTTGAAGCCGCTCCGGAAATAGAGCCCGCGCCGCTGCAGCAACCGCTGGACCCAACGCCAGCCCAGGCTGACGCCATCAAAGCCGTTCGTGACTCTGACGGTTTCTCGATATTCTTACTTGAAGGCGTCACCGGCTCTGGCAAAACCGAGGTCTACCTGCAGGCCATGGCCCCAGCCCTGAATGCAGGGGGCCAAATACTGGTCTTGGTGCCGGAAATTGCACTCACGCCTCAGACGCTGGCTCGATTTGAGGATCGTTTTGGTCGCACGGGGATGATCCACTCGGGCCTAACGGACCAGCAGCGCCTACAAACCTGGCTGCGTTGTAAGAGCGGAGAGCTGACTATTCTGATCGGCACCCGTTCGGCTATTTTCACACCCTTCGCCAAACTTGGCCTGATCATCGTCGACGAGGAACACGATAGCTCGTATAAGCAGCAGGAGGGGCTGCGTTACTCCGCCCGAGACTTAGCGGCGAAAAGAGCCCAGCAAGAAGATATCCCCTTACTGCTCGGGTCTGCCACACCCTCTCTGGAATCAATCTTTAACGTGCAGCGCGGGCGCTACAGGCACTTGCTGTTGGCTGATCGAGCGGGCGGCGCGAGCATGCCTAGCTATCACATTATTGATCTGCGAGGGCAAACGTTACATGGCGGCCTCGCCTCAAGCTTGATCCAGACCATTCGCGAACATTTGGCCGCCTCTGGGCAAGTGCTCCTCTATCTCAACCGCAGGGGCTATGCGCCAACCCTACTCTGCCAGAGCTGTGGCTGGCAGGCGGTATGCCCGGATTGCGACGCCAGGCTCACCCTCCACCGCACCCCCGCGGTAATGATATGCCATCACTGTGCGTTGCGGCTTGAGGTGCCCAACCACTGCGAGGCCTGTGGCCAGGGCGCCCTCCTGCCCCTCGGTCAGGGCACCCAGCGAACGGAAGATTCCTTGGCATCACTTTTCCCCGACGTGCCCATCCATCGGATTGACCGAGATACCACGCGCACCAATCGCCAGTTGAATGCCCAGCTCCAACAAATTCATGAAGGCCAACCCTGCATCATGGTCGGCACGCAAATGCTCGCCAAGGGTCACCACTTCCCCTCGGTTACCCTGGTGGCCGTGCTAAATGCCGATGCGGGATTACTCAGTCCTGATTTCAGGGCCCCCGAGCGGACGGCTCAACTCATTGTGCAGGTGGCGGGGCGAGCTGGACGTGCAGCAAAACCCGGGCAGGTTTGGATTCAATCCCATCAGCCAGATAACCCCCTGCTGGGGCGTTTGATTGAAGATGGCTACGCGGGTTTCGCGAAGACAGAGCTAGAAAGTCGAAGCCTGGCCGGCCTGCCCCCTATGCACCCCATGGCCCTGTTACGCGCGGAAGCCGAAAACCAAGCCCTGGCCCAGGCGTTCCTCGCCAACTGCAAGGCTCACCTGGAGCAGGTTCAGGTGGCTCAGGAAGGTGGACCCGAAGCACGGGTTAACCTGTATGGCCCGGTCCCTGCGCCCATGGCGCGACTGGCCAATCGCTATAGGTTTCAGCTCATGCTGATCGCACCATCCCGGAACACCCTGCACCGACTGCTACAGTCGTTGGGACACCCACGGGTACCCGCAGCGCTACGCTGGTCAATTGACGTAGATCCCTATGACGCGCTGTAGCGCTACCCTTGCTCGACACGCTCCCCATTCTGGGGGCGGTCGCGCTATCATCCTGTCCGACTCCACGGGTGACACCAAAGGCTACGGAGAATCTGCATGACCACTGATTTTGCCGACCGCCCGGCATCAAGGAAAAAACCGGGACGCAAAGCGCCAACCCGCAAAACAAGATCCAGGGCAACGCCCACCAAACAGCGCACGCGGTTTCATAGTCCCAGCTTCTCCTTTGGCGCCTTATTTGGGGCGACCGTTGTCCTGTTGGTGGCCTATACCCCAGAGCTGCTGGATACGCTGCAAGCCTCCCCAGAGTCATCGGAAACGGCGGCGACATCGTCATCAACGCCCTCGGTGACCTTCGAATTTCCTGATCTACTGCGAGGTTCTGAGGTTCGCGTTGATGGCAGTACCTACGGGCCGGCTACCGCGCAGACACCGGCGGGCGCCACGGCCACGCGCCTCCAGGCAGCATCCTTTCGCCAGCAAAAAGAGGCCAACGCGATGCGCGCGAAGCTCCTGTTGCTGGATTTTCCCTGCAGCATCGAGCTTGTGGAAAAAGACGGCGAAACCTGGCATCGCGTCATCGTGGGTCCCTTCGAGCGCCAAGTAGACCTCGATAGGGCCATGACCCGGCTCAGAGAGCAAAACATCTCTGCGATTCGCCTGGGCGACTAGCAGACCTTGGTGGCGAGAGATCAGCAACGGCGATCCCCTCGCTCGAAGGGGTCAGAACCCTCAGGCCGTCCTAACCGCCGGATGTGCTTGCCGGCGCCTGAGTCTTGAAAGTGGAATCCTCACGTTAGCCCAACTCGCATTAGATCGCTAAGGCGATGACGTCTCGTCAAGGGTACGACGACGCCCACAGACCTGAGCTTGAGGGCAGGCATGACGTAAGACCAGATCGCTCGAGTTCGTATGTCATCCCCTTGGAAAATGGGATCGACAGCTCTGTCCGACGGAGCGTGAGAGGGGGACGAGGAAGCGCAACGATTGAATTCTGCAGCCATCAGACCCACTATCACTCCGCAGCCAATCAGATTCTAGTTATGGAAACGTTTCACGCCACCACCATCCTTAGCGTCCGTGATACTCAGCAAGTTGCCCTAGGCGGGGACGGGCAGGTTTCCTTGGGCAATACCGTGATGAAGGGCAACGCCGTAAAGGTGCGGAAAATTTATAATGACCGCGTTATGGCTGGATTCGCCGGGAGTACGGCTGACGCTTTCACGCTGTTTGAAAAGTTCGAAGCGGCCCTTGAGCGCTATCACGGTCAGCTAGCGCGAGGGGCGGTCGAACTGGCAAAGGAGTGGCGGTCGGACAGAGCCCTCAGACGGCTGGAGGCCATGCTTATCGTTGCTAACGATACCACTACGCTGCTAGTTAGCGGCAACGGCGACGTCATTGAGCCCGAAGCCGGGATCGTCGCCATCGGTTCAGGTGGAGACTACGCCAGAGCGGCGGCCGTCGCGCTCAGCGAGAACACCAACCTCAGTGCAGATCAGGTTGTGCATAAGGCGCTGACTATCGCTGGCAACATCTGCATTTACACCAATCATTCGCTGACTGTCGAAACCCTCGACCTGCGCTAAGCACCACACTGCTCGGGACCAATATGCTCTCTGATGACACCCCCCTACCTCTGTCACCAAAACAAATTGTCCATGAACTGGATCGTCACATCATCGGCCAACAGAATGCCAAACGAGCAGTGGCTATCGCCCTGCGAAACCGATGGCGAAGAATGCAGCTCTCTCCGGAGCTGCGGGATGAGGTCAGCCCCAAAAATATTTTGATGATCGGTCCTACCGGAGTCGGCAAAACGGAAATCGCTCGGCGCTTGGCGAAGTTAGCCAACGCGCCGCTTATTAAGGTCGAGGCCACGAAGTTTACCGAGGTGGGCTACGTGGGCAGAGACGTCGAGTCCATTGTTCGGGATTTACTGGACGTGTCGATCAATATGCTGCGTCAGGAACAAATTGAGGCCATCTCGGAAGAAGCCACGGACAAGGCCGAGGAGCGCATTCTTGATGCCTTGCTCCCAGAACCCCGCAGCCCGGGCGGTGCCGATAGCCCCCAGGAACAGGAGAGCAACACGCGCCAAATGTTCCGCAAGAAGCTGCGTGAGGGCCAGCTGGATGAGAAGGAGATCGAAATCGACGTTGAGCAGGTCTCGGTTGGCGTTGAAATTATGGCGCCTCCGGGCATGGAAGAGATGACCAACCAGCTGCAAAACATGTTCAGTAACCTCAGGTCCGGGAGACGCGATACCAAGCGGCTAAAAATCGCGGACGCCAGACGCCGTATTAAAGATGAAGAAGCGGCTGCCCTAATCAACGAGGAAGACCTAAAAACCAAGGCCATTCAGGCGGTAGAACAAACGGGCATCGTCTTCCTCGATGAACTCGACAAGGTCGCCAAGCGCGGAGAACATGGCGGAGCAGACGTTTCTAGAGAGGGCGTACAGCGTGACCTGCTGCCGCTGATTGAGGGTTCAACGGTCTCCACTAAGCATGGGCCCATCAAGACAGATCACATTCTCTTTATTGCCTGTGGTGCCTTCCACCTGGCCAAGCCCTCAGATTTAATTCCCGAACTTCAGGGCCGGCTGCCCATCCGGGTAGAGCTACAGGGCCTCAATGTGACGGACTTTGAGCAAATCTTAACCGAACCTCGAGCCAGCCTCTGTGATCAGTACACCGAGCTTCTAAAGATTGAAGGCGTGACGCTGAATTTCGATCCCAGCGGAATCAGGCGGATCGCCGAGCTGGCCTGGCAGGTGAATGAGGGCACTGAAAACATCGGTGCACGACGGCTTCATACGGTAATGGAGCGGCTGTTGGAAAGTCTCTCCTTTGACGCGTCAGACGGCGCCCAAGAAGCGGTCACCATCGACCGAGACTATGTGGACGAACAACTGGCCGACTTGGTGAGCGACACTGACGTGTCTCGCTTCATCCTCTGATACCGCGCCGACAACCATGCAAGCCCCACAACGTATTGTTTATCACAAGGCCGCTCGGGAGCTGGAGCTGGCCTGGGCGTCGATGACCTACCGGCTGTCCTCGGAGTTTTTGCGTGTCCATTCACCCTCGGCAGAGGTGAGGGGGCATTCGCCAGCGGAGCGCACCCTACAGACGGGCAAAAAACACGTTGCCATCCAAAAGGTTGAACCCATAGGCAAATATGCGATCCGCCTGTGCTTTGACGACGGTCATGACAGTGGCATCTATGCTTGGCCCTTCTTATTAAAACTATGCGAACAGCAGTCGACCCTTTGGGAGCGCTATTTGCAAGAGCTCAAGGCCGCCGGCCAGTCTCGGGACCCGGAGACCTCCGTGCTGCGCTGGGAGCCCAATCCCGTCGCAACCAACATCAAGGATGCCCCTGATCAACCCTGACCGAGGCGACGACGGGTAGCCGCCAGGCTATAGTTACGGCTTGAGGAAGAGGCACCGCATATGTCCACACCATTGGAACAAGACACACCGAGCCAGGCAGACCAAAAGGTGAGCTTCGGCTTCCAAGAGGTTTCTCCCGAGGAAAAGACCCAAAGAGTTGGAGACGTTTTTCGCGCAGTAGCAGAACGCTACGACGTCATGAACGACCTGATGTCCTTGGGTACTCATCGCGTCTTCAAGCGGCTAGTGCTGCAGATGTCGGGTGCCCGACCGGGACATCGTATTCTTGACCTCGCCGGCGGCACAGGCGATATGGCCGCCCTCTTTGCTCCCGTAGTGGGGGCCCGGGGGTCCGTGGTGCTGACTGACCTGAACGAGTCAATGATGCGCGTTGGCAGAGACCGGTTGCTGGACCGAGGTTTGACTCAGGTCCAGTTCTGCAGGGCACCTGCGGAGAGGCTCCCCTTTGAGGACAATAGTTTCGACTGCGCCTGCATTAGTTTTGGCATCAGAAACTTCACCGATAAAGACAGGGCGCTGGAGGAGCTTTTGCGCGTGCTCAAACCGAGCGCACCCTTACTGGTCCTTGAATTCTCCAAACCCACAAGCCCGCTGCTGGAAACGGCTTACAGTACCTTCCAAAGCCTTTGGCCCCCGGTTGGCAAATTTTTGGTGGGCGACGCCCAACCCTATCGCTATCTCGTGGAGTCGATTCGCGTGCACCCAAGCCAAGGCGCGCTCAAGCAGATGTTCGAAGATGCGGGCTTTGTTGATGCCGAGTACCACAACCTAATCGGCGGTATCGCAGCGATTCATCGAGGCGTGAAGCCTGAGAGCCAAGACACCGGCGTAACTCGCTAGCTACGGCGATACCGATGCTGGCAAAAAGTCTAAATCGGATAATCCAGCAGGCCCTGGCGCTGGACCCTCAGATCGGCGAACGACTCGCCAAGCATCAGGGCCGGTCCGTGGAATTGATCTCCGAAAACCAGGGTGGCGTGCCTGATCTTAGCCTGCACCTGACTATTGAGCGGGCGAGCGTGACCGTCAACGAAGGCCCGGCCCCATCACCCAGCGCCATCATCAAGGGAAAGCCCGAAGCCTTGGCTCGCATGGCGCTTGGGGGCGAGCTTCAAGACGTAACCATTAGTGGCGACATGACCATCGTGCAGGAACTACAGGCGGTTTTTCGATCCTATCGGCCCGATCTTGTCACCCCCCTAGAACGCCTGCTTGGCGAACAGGGCGCCAACATGCTTGCCGCTACCCTTGAGCTTGGGGTCGCCTCACTCACCCAACTGCAGCGCGGCGCAACCTCCAAGGCGTTTCAGCAAGCGGAGACTCTGTTCGCCGAACAGTTTGCGACCCGGGATCACTTTGCAGTGCTGCAGCAGCGCACCGATAACGTCCGCTTAGCGCTAGACCGGTTGGCGGCACGAACCGGGCGGCTTGAGCGGCCGCTCGATGATGAAGACAGCTAGATGGGCACTAAAGCTTGGCAGCTGACGCTATCCCTTCTTGCACAGGCGCTTTGGTCCCGCCTTCACCACCTGATTAAACCTGAGCAAAT
>CENJ01155759.1_pt1 | contig 12608 bp, 13 predicted proteins | sample 356161 | NCBI WGS metagenome assembly CENJ01 (sample SAMEA2619531, study PRJEB7988) | marine metagenome | biome: marine biome (ENVO:00000447); feature: surface water layer (ENVO:00002042); material: "saline water (ENVO:00002010), including plankton (ENVO:xxxxxxxx)" | depth 5 m
TTTTTTTTACCCAAACATCATCTGTTTTTTTTGATTTGGGGGCATTAGGGAATTTCAAAAGAGGTTTTAAACGCTTGAATAGGGAATCATCTACAGCAGTGACGCGCTTAAATTCACCGGCAGAACGAATGTAGTTACCTTCTTTTCGAAAAGCCATTAAACGATCAATTGATTCGATGCTCAGCCCAAGGGTATATGCTCTGTAGTCTGTCAAATAATTTGGGTTGAAAGGGTAGGTACTTGAATAATTTTGGGGTTTAATTCCTTTAACTGAATCAATCCATTTCTGGTAAAATCCCATTTTTTCCTTTTTTAGTGACCTATTATTTTTTGTTAATGATGAATTAATAATAAAAGGAGAAACTATCAAAAGAATTGACAATATCAATAAGGCATTGCGTTGGGCTTTGCTCAAGTAAAAATGGGGCCGAAAAGATTTCATTTTGTTAGCTATTATTCATCTTCCTTATCGCAGATAGGTAGCGGCCTAACTCTTCTTTGACCCTGGGATAAAGTAAAATTAATCCAACCATATTAGGGAAAACTAAGGCTAATATCATCGCATCAGAAAAAGTCCAGACAGCGGACATATCACCTGCGGCACCAATAACAACAAAAATCAAAAATAAAATTTTGTAGGACAGGTCCGCAATCTTGCTCTTTCCAAATAAATACATCCATGATTGTAAACCATAGTAAGACCAAGAAATCATGGTAGAAACAGCAAATAAAACGACGGCTATGGTTAAGAAAGGACCGGCAAAAGAAATGTACTGAGAAAAAGCAGCAGAGGTGATTCCTGCTCCCTCAACAGCTACTCCATCAATTATCACCCTACCCCCTTCACCACCGTATTCAAAGATAGTATTGTCTCCATTAAAAATAATTATTACCAAGGCGGTCATTGTGCAGATTACAACCGTATCAATAAAGGGTTCTAATAATGCGACCAATCCCTCCGAGGCTGGGTATTTTGTCTTTACTGCTGAATGGGCGATGGAGGCAGATCCTGCGCCAGCTTCATTAGAGAAGGCTGCGCGCCTAAACCCAGTAATTAAAACCCCTAGTAGTCCTCCAAGTCCCGCTTGAGGATTGAAAGCTTGGGTGAAAATCATTCCAAAAGCATCGTCCACAAAACTGAAATTGGTAATTATTATGTAAAGACAAGCCAATACATAAGACAAGGCCATGAATGGTACTACTTTTTCTGTTACTGAAGCGATTCTTTTAATTCCCCCGATGATAATGATCCCAACAAAAATCATCATAATTATTCCTATGATGGTTCTGGCACTCCCACCTGTAAGACCAAATGAACTGACTAATTGCATGGCAGCTTGGTTGGATTGAGCAGCGTTACCACCTCCAAAAGAAGCGCCAATACAAAGTACGGCGAAAATGATAGCAAGCAATTTTCCGATTTTAGCCAAACCGCGTTCTTTAAGCCCTTTGGTCAGATAGTACATTGGACCCCCATAAACTGTTCCATCTTCTCCAATATCTCTGTATCTCACACCTAGGGTACATTCCACGAATTTGGTCGACATTCCCAACAAACCACATAAAATCATCCAGAAAGTTGCACCAGGTCCACCCACCGCAATGGCTAATGCAACACCAGCAATATTTCCATTTCCAACCGTACCCGATACGGCGGTAGCAAGTGCCTGAAAGTGACTTACCTCCCCCTCTTGACTTTCATCGTGAATGGTGTCTTTAATATCATCATCAATGGCTAAGTCTGAAGCTCCAGAAGAGTGATGATCGAGCGCGTCATATTTCCCTCTTACCGTCTGAATGGCAGTAGGAATTCTTCGAATATTAACAAAGCCAAAGTAAAGCGTAAAAAATAATGCCCCACCAACCAATAAGATAATGATTGTTGGAATTGAAGTTCCTGGAAAATCATGTAAAACAACACTGCCCCACCAGTTTGCTATTGGGGTAAATGCCTCATTTATTTTATCATCTAGACCCATTTCCTGGGCTGAGCTGAAAATGGGGGTTATTAAAAAAATAACAGTATAAATGAGTGGAAATAGTAGCGTCTTTTTTTTCATGAATTGTTTTGTTGTTTAATGCAATATGCTAAAAAGCAAATGAAAATCAAATTAATCCAAATCAAACATTTGTTTTAATTTCTTAATTGCCTTAACATCTCCCAATATAATCAATATGCTTTTGGGTAATAATTTTATGTCAGCAGCTGGGTTTATGGTCAGCTGATTTTGGTCATCTCTTAGGCCTATTACGTTACATTTCGTTTTTGTGTGAATTTCTAAATCTGCGATTGATCGGTTAAGGTACTGACTAGGTAAATCATCAATAGCGATTTCCTCGAGATTAGGGGAAGCATCACCTGACCAGCTCAACTCCTCCAAAAAACGAATTAGATTTGGTACCATCAACAGAGATGCCATGTGATCTCCTCCGATCTTTTCGGGCATAATAATATGGTCTGCGCCAGCATTTTTCAACTTTGATAAATTGTTGGGGTCAGATAATCGACTAACTATTTTCAAATTAGGGTTTAGCTCACGAGCAGAAAGCACGACAAAGATATTATCAACATCATTGGGTAGGGCAACGATCAGATGCTTAGCCTTATCGATGTTTCCCTGAATTAATATGTCATCCTGGCGTGCATCACCCTGAAGGAAATTAAATTGATCTTGATGAGCTGCAATTATTTGTGGATCGGATTCAATAACCACAATAGTTTGGGAATGTTTTTCAAGTCGATCAGCGGCTTGTCTTCCATTTCTTCCAAAACCACAAATCAGGGTATGATCATTAAATGAGGAGATTAACTTTTTCATTTTTTTCTGTTTCATTTTTTCAAAAATATTTACACTCAAAAAGTACTGTGTTATCTCTTTTACTGCGTAGGCAAAAACTGTCAAACTGATTAAAATAAAAAAAACGGTAAAGAGTTTGGTCTTGGCATCCAATATGGCAATTTCACCAAAACCCACGGTACTAATAGTAATTGCAGTCATGTAGATCGCATCGATGATGCTTATGTCGGGTAATAAAAAAGAATAACCTAAAACACCAATCAGGAAAACGAGTAGGATAAGGGTTAAGGCGGAAAGTAATGAGGGGCTAAGGCGGTTCAAATCACAAGTCGAATACAGAGGTTCTTTTGGTGTAAATCATATCTTTTAATTTTAACCAGAAAGCAAGCGTTAAATAGATGATAAATCCGCCGACAATGGTCGTGAAAGAAGCGTATATAAAAAAAAGACGAACACTTTTAACGTTCATTCCTAGAGAATCGGCCAATCTAGTGGAAACGGCAAAACCGTATTTTTCAAAAAAATGTCGCAAGGAATTGAGTCGATTCATTATTCGAAATTAAGGGGAAATTTTAATAAAATGAAATCCTAATGCACACTTCAAGCAATTTTTCTTATCGCAATAGTTTTGTTTCAGCTGAATCATGGCCTGAGAATCGAGAGCTGAAGTTGCCTGAGTGCCCAATTTGGAAAAACCCTCAGTGTAATGGTTTTGTTCGGTCTTAATTTAATCAATCCACCGAAGCACCAATTTATCTTCTACCCAACCCTGTTTTTGAGAATAGGCAAAACGCATTGGGATTAATGTATTGATGACCAATAAATCAAAAAAAGACTTGGATAGTTTTTTTGGGGTCGATTTCCCTTCTTTATCAAAGGTAAAGTGAGTTTTCCAAAAATCTGAAACGCCAACTTTTAAAATCCAATGCAAATCTTTTAAATGATTGGCAGCGATTAAACTTGAGAAAGGACGTTGATTAAGATGATAAAATTGGGCGAGTTGAGAAAGACGAATGGTTGGAAAATTGGGAGGGCGTAAGCGACTAAATTCTACTTTAAATCCAGGGATTTGGGTAAATTGAAATTTCTGTTTTAAGTAATCAAAGTCAGATTTTAATTTTTTCTTGTAAGGATTGTTCAAATCGCCTTCCAATAAACCTGACATCCCAAAAAATAAGGCTTCCAACCGTTGTGGATCAGAAAAGTTTTTTCTCAAGACTGAAAAGGGAATGTGTTGCGCCCATTTCAGGAAAAAATTTCTGTTTCTGTTTAAACCAAAATTCTTTGCCAAGAGCTGAAAGAGCGTTCCCTCCCAATCGTTATTATTGGCTTTAAGTAGGTTATGAATGAGAAGTGTTTTACGCTCGAGGCGCTCTAAATAAAGACGTTCTTTCCAAATTTGCCATTTGATTTGGGGAAAGGAGCTGAAAAGCTTTTCACAGGGAATCCAACTGTGATTTTTTTTAAATTGTTTGTCATATTGCTTTAGAAGTTGAGGGTGAATACGAGAACTTAAAACCAAACAAGGGATAATTCTTCCAGAGGGATAACACACCTCGACATCTGATTCCCAAACAACATGTAAGATGACCGAATCATAATTTTTATCCATATGGTGGTGATGGTGATACCATGAAGATGCTTTAATATGTAATTCTACGGCCCCCGCCCATAAGGTTTCACCTATCCAAACTTTAGCATGAAGAAAATCGGGGCCACCGCCATGGTTGGGTATTCCAGGGTTAACTACCTTGATCGCTTCAGCGTTATCAGTAGTTAAACTTGAATCGTCAAATTTTTGAAAACGCCATAAATAGTGCAGAAAGTCCTCTTTCATTTTGATTTGGGGTCACAATAAAAAATTTTAAACTCAGGCGGTCTCTCCCTCCCATTCCATAAAGCCACCCAAAAGGTTTTTGGTAACTTCTATTCCGATTTGGTTCATCACTTGGCAGGCTTTCGCGCTTCTAGCTCCAGAACGACAATATACATAATAGTTTTTTGTTAGATCCAGTGTTTTAATTCCTTCGATAAAGCTCTGAGGGTCGTTAATGTTTAACAAAGTAGCGTCTGGAATATGCCCAGCCTCAAATTCGTCGGGGGTTCTCACATCTAATAAGAATGCATTTTCGTCTGATTCGAACTCACTTTTCCAGTCTTCTTGTGATAAATCCATATGTTTTTTATTCAAAAATAAGAGACTTAACCAATTAAAAAAATAAAATCTATGTAATTAAGTTAAGTTTATGTGTATATTTGTACATACAAAATTTGTTTGTACAATGATTGAAAGTACTGAAATAGCTAAAAATACTGTTGTTGGGATGCTTAAGGCGGGCAACAAATCTGAAGAATATTTAAACAATACTTTAAAACCATTTGAAATATCACTTCAGCAATTCAATGTACTAAGAATTCTTCGAGGTCGCAAGGGAAAACCTGCTAATTTGAATACGGTTCAGCAAAGAATGATCCATAAAATGAGTAATACTACAAGGTTAATTGACAAACTGATTGAAAAAAAATTGGTCGAAAGAGATATCTGCACTGAAAACAGGAGAAAAATCGAGCTTTTTATTACCAAAAAAGGGTTAGACTTATTAGGAGACTTAGATGAAAAAATTGAAATTACCGAGTCGGAAATATTAAAGCCACTTTCATTTGAGGAGCAGAAGCTACTTAGAAATTTAATTAACAAAATAACACTTAATAACTAAATACAAACTTATAGTCATGAAAAATAATTTTAAACAAATTTCAATTTTCGTTTTTACATTTTTAACTTTTTCTTTAGGGGTCGCTCAGGAGAAATCTTTGAATACCGACAATAGTAAAATCCGTTGGTATGGTGAGGAAATTACTGGGAAACAACACTACGGAGACCTAAATTTTTCCAGTGGCAGTATTGAGGTCAAAAACAATATTATCACCAATGGCAGTTTTGTTGTCAATATGACCTCTTTAACGGTAGAAGATCTTTCAGGAGGCGGAAAAAAAAGATTGGAAGGACATTTGAAGTCGAAAGATTTTTTCGGTGTTTCTGATCATCAAGAGGCAACATTAAAAGTTACGCAAAATGGTAAAGCCGAGGGTGACTCTCAAACATTAAACGGAGAACTTACCATTAAAGGAATTACCCACCCGGTTAGTTTTACCATGAAATTAGAAACAGAAAACAGTGCTTCAGCAGTATTGGTGTTTGACCGATCAAAATACAACGTTCGTTTCCGTTCAGGATCCTTTTTTGATAAACTAGGGGACAAATTAATTTTGGATGACATCAAGCTTGAAGTTGCTCTAGATTTTAATTAATGGTAAAAAATAATTTGTAAGTTGCTAAAAAGCATTTTTGAATTATATTTGCAGTATGAATTTTACAAATGAAAAAATTAGTTGGTGGAACGAGTTGATTTAATTCGATTCGTGATACCGCTATTACTAATAATAAAAAGGCTTGTCATCACGACAAGCCTTTTTTAATTTAGGGCCATGGAAAATAATAAGAAATACAAACTAGTCTCCACACATAAAAAAATTTTAGGTGACACGCTAACTCCGGTAAGTATTTATCTGAAAATTAGAGATGAATTTCCTCACAGTTTACTTTTGGAGAGTAGCGATTATGATGCGCGAGCTAATAATTTTTCCTATATCTGTTGCAATCCTATTGCGTTCATCAGTGTATCCAATGGTGAGATTGAATACAGCTATCCTGACGGTGCTAAGTACAAAAAGAAACTTGAGAAAAAAGATAGCGTCCCAAATTTGGTACAGTCTTTTTCCCGACAATTTGAATCAGAAAAATATCCTTTTAAGTTTATTACCAATGGACTATTTGGTTTTATCGCTCATGAGGCTGTTAGTCATTTTGAAACCATAAATCTGAATAAGGATAAGACTAAATTTGACACACCAGAAATCTACTATGCTGTTTACCAAAACATCATTGCAATCAGCCTTTTTAATCATGAGGCCCATTTGTTTTCACATAGCTTAAATGGAGAGGATAATCTAAATCATATCGAACAGATAATCAAAAGAGATAATATTGCAACCTACCAATTTGAAAAAGCTGGAGAGAAATCTTCTAACCTCACTGACGATGAATTCTTGGAACTTGTCAAAAAAGGAAAAGAACACTGCTTTCGAGGGGATGTGTTTCAATTGGTCTTATCAAGAAGGTTTTCTCAAGGATTTACTGGTGATGAATTTAATGTATATCGAACGTTGAGATCAATCAATCCCTCCCCCTACCTGTTCTTTTTTGACTATGGTGATTTTAAAATTTTTGGTAGTTCACCAGAGGCCCAGATAATTGTGGAAGACAGAAAAGCAGAAATTCATCCCATTGCAGGAACTTTTAGAAGAACTGGTAATGATGAGGAGGATCGAGCCTCAGCTAAGCGATTGGCCGCTGACCCGAAAGAAAACAGTGAACACGTTATGCTGGTAGATTTAGCCAGAAATGATCTAAGTAGAAATGGTACAGGTGTGGTCGTTGAAAAAAATAGAGAAATTCAGTTTTTCTCCCACGTTATTCATTTGGTATCGAAGGTGACAGGGTTTTTAAAACCAAAAGCCGCTACCTATCAGGTGGTAGCAGATACTTTCCCAGCCGGAACTTTAAGTGGTGCTCCTAAACATAAAGCACTACAGCTAATTGACCGATACGAAAATACAGCACGTAATTTTTATGGTGGAGCATTAGGTTATATGGATTTTGCAGGAAATTTCAACCATTGCATTATCATAAGGTCTTTTATGAGTAGCAATCAAATGCTACACTATCAAGCAGGTGCGGGAATTGTATCAAAGTCTGTTCCAGAAAATGAGCTTCAAGAAGTATATAATAAATTAGGTGCTTTAGACAAAGCCTTAACCCTTGCAGAAAAATTATAGCATGAAAAAAATATTTGTCATCGATAATTACGATTCGTTCACCTATAATCTAGTGCATTACCTCGAAGAGCTTGGTGCAGCAGTGACTGTTAAGCGAAATGACCAATTTGAACTTTCAGAATTGGAGGACTACAAGTATTTACTGCTTTCTCCAGGACCAGGTATTCCCGATGAGGCTGGATTGTTAAAGGCCGCTATCAAGAAATATGCCTCGACAAAAAAAATTCTAGGTGTATGTCTTGGTCAACAAGCTATTGGTGAGGTTTTTGGTGGAAAACTAAATAACTTAGATACCGTTTTCCACGGTGTAGCCACTTCGGTTAATGTCATAGCGCAAGATATTCTTTTTGAGGGTCTACCTGATAGTTTTGAGGTAGGACGCTATCATTCCTGGGTCGTTCAGACGCCACTACCAGAAGATTTAATCGCTACATCATTTGATGACAATAAACAGTTAATGTCATTAAAGCACAAAAGTTATGATGTGCGAGCAGTACAGTTTCACCCTGAATCAATTTTAACCATTCACGGAAAAAAAATGTTAGAAAACTGGATCAATAGTTGAATTATGAAAGCCATTCTAAATAGACTAACCCAACATGAGACTTTAGAAAGTTCGGAGGCTGAGGCAATACTAACTGGTATCGCTGAGGGACAACACAATCCAAGTCAGATCGCCGCTTTTTTGACAGTTTTTATGATGCGAAGCATAACACTAGAAGAACTAGAGGGGTTCAGAAATGCGCTGCAAAAATTATGTATATCAATTGATTTAAGTGAATTTTCACCTGTTGATTTATGTGGAACAGGAGGCGATGGTAAAGATACTTTCAACATATCTACCCTAGCTTCTTTTGTGACTGCAGGAGCCGGAGTTAAGGTTGCCAAACACGGCAATTACGGCGTTTCTTCTGGCTGTGGTTCAAGTAATGTTCTAGAGCATTTAGGGATAAAGTTTTCAAACGAGGCAGATTTTTTAAAGCATTGTATGGACGAGGCAGGAATTTGTAATCTACATGCACCTCTTTTCCATCCAGCAATGAAAAATGTAGCGCCGATAAGAAGAGAGCTTGGGGTCAAAACTTTTTTTAACATGTTGGGGCCGCTAGTCAACCCTGCTTTCCCAAAACATCAACTCACAGGGGTATTCAACCTTGAATTGGCAAGACTTTATGGCTATCTTTTTCAAAAATCTAATCAGAAATTTACCATTCTATATGCTTTAGATGGTTATGATGAAATTTCACTCACTGGGCCGACCAAAGCAATCAGAAATCAGGGAGAATCTATTATCAATGCATCGGATTTCGGAATTAATCGTCTAGCAGCAAATGAAATAAGCGGTGGGTCAAACGTTCCCTCATCGGCTGCAATTTTCACCAGTGTTTTAGAAGGAATAGGGACGGATGCCCAAAACAATGTTGTCTGCGCCAATGCCGCAATGGCAATTGCTACGGTTATGGATTGTAGTCCTAAAGAAGGGTTTGAAAAAGCAAAAGAATCCCTATTATCTGGAAAAGCCAATGCTGTGTTTAAAACATTGCAAAAACTGAGTGCTGCATGAGTATTTTAGATCAAATTATCGCGGATAAAAAAAGGGAAGTAGCGCTGAGAAAGAAAATTTTTTCCGCTCAATATTGGGAGAAATCTCCTTTGTTTGAACGCGTCACTTTTTCTTTGGCTGAAAGGTTACAAAAAAGCTCTTCTGGTATCATTGCCGAACACAAACGCCGCTCTCCTTCTCGGTCTAATATCAATAGCAGCTTGACGGTTGCAGATGTGGCAAAGGGCTATGAGGCTGCTGGAGTATGTGGCATGTCAGTTCTTACCGATTTAAAATATTTCGGCGGAAGTCTGGAAGATCTCAATACAGCAAGAGCAGTGAGTAATTTTCCGCTATTGCGTAAAGAATTTATAATTGATCCTTATCAGTTGATTGAGGCCAAAGCACATGGTGCAGATGTAATACTTTTGATTGCTGCCGTTTTGGACAGGAATGAAATCAAGTTACTTTCAGAGACAGCCAAAAGCTTGGGGTTAGAGGTGCTTCTTGAGGTTCATAATGAGGAAGAGCTGGATAAATCAATCATGCCCAGTTTGGATATGCTTGGCGTAAACAATCGCAATTTAAAAACATTCGATGTTAGTTTAGAAACTAGTAAACAGCTGGCTTTAAAAATTCCAAATGATTTTGTTAAAGTATCTGAAAGCGGGATTAGTGAGGTAGAGGCCATTCAGGAGTTAAAAACTTTTGGATATGAAGGATTTTTAATTGGTGAAAATTTCATGAAGACTGATAATCCGGGTGAAGCGGCCTTGAAATTTATTAAAAAGCTAAACTTATGAAGCTAAAAGTATGTGGAATGCGTTCTCCCGAAAACATCCAAAATCTCGCAGAATTAATGCCGGATTACATGGGGTTTATTTTTTGGGAGCCTTCCAAACGTTTTGTGAGTAATCCTACACCAAAGTTAGATTTAAAAGTTAAAAAAGTTGGTGTTTTTGTAGATGCCAGCTTAGATTTTATAAGAGAATGTGTTAATTTACATGAGCTCAAGGGAGTTCAACTCCATGGAAGTGAAAGTCCTGATTACTGTTGGGAATTAAACAACATGGACATTGAAATCATTAAAGCTTTTGCGGTCGATAGTAAATTTGATTTTGCTAGTCTCGAAGCTTATGAGACCGTATGCAACTATTTTCTGTTCGATACTAAGGGAAAGCTACCAGGAGGGAATGGGGAACATTTTGATTGGGAAGTTTTGAAGGATTATCCCTCTCAAAAACCTTTTTTTCTTAGTGGAGGTATAGGACCAAACGATATTACTGCTGTCGATAGAATAATAAAATTAAATTTACCTATTTATGCTGTTGATATAAACAGTAAATTTGAAATTGAACCGGGGTTAAAAAATATTAAAACAATAAAAGAATTTAAAGCGAAGTTATACAATGAGATATCAGGTTGATGAAAAGGGCTTTTACGGTGATTTCGGCGGGGCATACATTCCGGAAATGCTGTATCCAAATGTAGATGAGTTGAGACAAAACTATATCGAAATAAGTGAAAGCGAGGAATTCCAAAAAGAATTTCAATCGTTACTAAAGGAGTATGTTGGAAGACCAACACCCTTGTATTTTGCGGAGCGTTTATCGGAGAAATACAATACAAAGATTTATCTCAAAAGAGAGGATCTATGTCATACTGGTGCGCACAAGGTAAATAACACCATTGGACAAATTCTCATGGCAAAGCGATTGGGTAAAAATAGAATAATTGCCGAAACGGGTGCAGGACAGCATGGCGTGGCTACAGCTACTGTATGCGCTTTAATGGGAATAGAATGTATTGTCTACATGGGTGAATTAGACATCAAACGTCAAGCACCTAATGTAGCGCGAATGAAAATGCTTGGAGCTGAAGTTAGATCAGCACAATCTGGAAGTAAGACATTGAAGGATGCAACCAATGAGGCTATTAGAGATTGGATAAACAACCCTGTAGATACTCACTACATCATTGGGTCGGTAGTTGGACCTCATCCTTATCCCGATATGGTTGCACGATTTCAATCTGTAATTAGCGCTGAGACAAAACAACAACTGTTGGAAAAAGAAGGACGTGATTATCCAGATCATGTGATTGCCTGTGTCGGAGGTGGAAGTAACGCAGCAGGCTTGTATTATCATTACTTAGATGATTTAAGGGTAAACATAATTGCTGTTGAGGCCGCAGGGAAGGGAATTGATTCGGGTGAAAGCGCAGCAACATCTGCACTTGGAAAAGAGGGAATTATCCATGGAAGTAAAACTTTATTGATGCAAACCCCAGATGGTCAAATCACTGAGCCTTATTCCATTTCAGCTGGCTTAGACTACCCAGGTGTTGGACCTATGCATGCTCATCTTTACAGAAGCCAACGCGCCGAATTCATTTCCATTCCTGATCAGGAAGCAATGGATTGGGGCTTGACACTTTCTCAAATGGAAGGCATAATTCCTGCAATTGAAACGGCACACGCTTTTGCCTCACTTGACGTAAGAAAATTCAGTCCTGACGAGATCATAGTTTTTAACTGTTCAGGGCGCGGAGATAAAGATTTAGACACTTATATTGACTATTTCAAACTTTGATGAATAGAATCGACCAAGTATTCCAGGGAAATAAGAAATTGTTATCCATTTATTTTTCTGCTGGACATCCTAATCTTGAGGATACATTGCCTATACTCAGAGCTTTACAGTCCAGCGGTGTTGATATGGTTGAGATCGGTTTACCGTTTAGTGACCCTTTGGCCGATGGCCCCACAATTCAAAAAAGCTCGACCAAAGCGCTAAAAAACGGAATGACAACTGAAAAACTTTTCCAACAATTGGAAAATGTCAGAGATGAAATTACTATCCCTATGGTTTTAATGGGTTACTTTAACCCCATGATGCAATTCGGTATTGAGCGTTTTTGCCAAAATTGTAAAGCAATTGGAATTGATGGTTTGATTATACCCGATTTACCAGTTGACATCTATCATGAACGATATAAAAATCTATTTGAGCAACATGGTTTGTACAACATGTTTTTAATCACACCTCAAACACCTGAGGTGAGAATACGCTACATAGATGAGGTGTCAAATGGTTTTATTTATATGGTCAGTAGTGCCAGCGTTACTGGCGCAAAAAATACTTTTGGTGACCCCCAAATCAACTACTTCAATCGCATTGGTGAAATGCAGCTAAAAACGCCCCAAGTGGTTGGGTTTGGAATTAGCAATGCAGCAACCTACCAAGCGGCGACAAAGTACAGTCGCGGTGCAATAATCGGTTCAGCATTCATCAAGTTCTTAGAAAAAGAGGGAATTGATAACATTCCTAAGTTTGTTAGCAGCATTCGTTAGCATTTTTAAGATCAAC
>CENJ01058450.1_pt1 | contig 12604 bp, 11 predicted proteins | sample 356161 | NCBI WGS metagenome assembly CENJ01 (sample SAMEA2619531, study PRJEB7988) | marine metagenome | biome: marine biome (ENVO:00000447); feature: surface water layer (ENVO:00002042); material: "saline water (ENVO:00002010), including plankton (ENVO:xxxxxxxx)" | depth 5 m
TAGCAGGGTCATTGCTTGTATCACAGACAACTATAGCTAATGCTGGTGTAAGTTGGCCTGCGATAACACTTACTGATGTTCCTTTAACCCTAGAAGCAGCTTCTGCTCCTGGTGTTTATATAGTAGCAGAAGATAATGGTTCATGGGGTAGCTGGCCTGAAGTGTACGGAAGTACTTCTAACGGTCCATCTGTTGCCGATGCATGTAACATATTATCAATGAGTGGCGCTGACCAATATGGTGATACATATGAACTAACTGCTGGTACAGTTAGCGTAAGTACAGATTCCAAAACACTTTCATTCCAGTGGGTAAACACTTGGGGAGAGGGTGGAGATGTAACCGCTAAATATGCCGACGGAAGTTCATGGCCGGACTTGACTAACTAGATTTCACTGTGTTGTATAGCAACACAATGTAAGAAAAAGGGGGTAATATTTTTATTACCTCTTTTTTTTTGTCTTTTATTATATTTATTTTAAATAGTGAGATATTTATTACCATTATTATTTGGCTTCTCTTCTGTTTATTCTCAATTACGTTTCGAGGAAGTATCATCAGAATTAAATTTTAACCATACTTTTTTTTCACCAACTTTTGGTGGAGCAGGACTGAGTTTTGTTGATTTTGACAATGATGGACTAGATGATATAACCATACCTGTTAATCAAGACAAGACAATATATTTCTTCAAAAATAATGGTACAAAGTTAGATTTGATATATGTAGATATTGATATTAACGAGGATGTAAAGCAGGTTATTTGGATCGATTTTGATAATGATTCGGATATGGATCTTTACTACTCTTCCTATAATGGTGCTAATAGATTATTTGAGAATAAAGGTTACTTAAATTTTGTTGATATAACAACTAAAATCGGTCTTCCATTGACCAATACTAGATCATTTGGATCTTCGTGGGCTGATATAAATAATGATGGATTTTTAGATTTATATCAATCCTTTAGATCTGGTGATACCACATTAAATCTTGCAAAGATATTTTTAAGTAATAAGGCCCAATCTTTTTCTGAGATAACAAGTTCATCTGGAGTAGTTGAGAAAAATAAGTTACCATTTTGTGTTTCATTTTTTGATATTAATAATGATAACTATGTTGATCTCTATGTGGCAAATGAGAAAGAAACTGGTAACTCGTTATATCTTAACGATAAAAATGGAAGTTTTTATGATATAACCTCTACTTCCCAAACTGGTTTTACTATTGAGGCTATGTCTGTAACAGTAGGCGATATTAATAACGATACTTACTTAGACATATATTCTACTAACCTTGACTCTAGTAGTATAATGTTGATTAATAATGGTGATTTAACATTTACTGAAAATGCAGATAATTTAGGAATTGGATTTAATGGAATTGGTTGGGGCGCTCAATTTGAGGATTTTGATCTTGACGGTTTTGAAGATCTGTATGTTAGTGGTGGTTATGAAGGTACAGAACTAGTATCAAGCGCCTTCTATTTTAATGATAAAGGAATTAATTTTAGGAAAGATAATTCAATTGGTTTTATTAGTGATACTGTATCGAGTTATGGAAATGCAATAGGGGATATAAATAATGATGGTTTGCCTGACATAGCCGTACTAAACCAATTCCCAGGTAAATCATTTATCTTTAAAAATACATACACTGGTGAGAATAACTGGCTGAAAATTTTTTTAAATGGTGATAAATCAAACAGAGACGGGTACGGGGCTAGAGTTGTTGTTTACATAAAAGGGGTTAAACACTCCAGAACTCTTATGTCTACTGAAGGGTTTATATCACAAAATTCTAAATCTCTTTTCTTTGGTATAGGTGATAATGATAAAGTTGATTCAATAAAAGTTTTTTGGCCCTCAGGTATCGTTGATAAGATTTTTGACCCTGAAATAAATAAAGATCTCCATATTATTGAGGGTTCTTCTTTCTATCCCCCTAAAATTATATCCTCTTCAGACGTATTATGTGAGAACGGTTTTGTTTTAATTAAGTCAGCTTTTGATTACCCTAACTACAGGTGGTCAACTGGTGATACAAGTTCTCAAGTTGAAGCAACTAAAAGTGGAGAATACTTTTTAGAGGTAGTAGATGATAACGGAATAAGCTACTTCTCTGATACTCTAACCCTAAATGAAATTAATAATCCTACATTTGATATTGATATATATGATATAACCTCTGACCAGACCAGTTCAGTTTTAGTATTAGATCTCGATACCAATAAAAACTATTACGTTTCAATCGATAGTGGTAGTTTTTATCTAAATAAAATTCAATTCAATAATATCATTTCTGGCAAACATATTATCACAGTAAGAAATGAGTATGGATGTGAAACCTCAAGAAGTTTTGAAATTATAAATCATCTCAAAGAAAATATAAGCCCATCTGACTCAATACATTCTATTGCAAGAAAATGGATAGATATTCTCCTTGAAAGTATAAGAAATGATTTTGCTAGACCCCCTGTACACGCAAGAAATCTTTTCCATATATCTGCAATGATGTATGATATTTTTTATTTGTTTGAATCACAATTCAATGATAAAAATACTTTAAAGCCATATCTCATTAATCAAAATTTTAATAATCAAACTTATACCCTAAATAATGATAACCTGAAGCTTGATGATTTTTCAGATATAGATGAGGTTATTTCGTATGCTTCCAACTTTTTTATTAAAGAAAGGTTCAAAGATTCTCCCTCATTTGCTAAAACCTACAGATTGGTTGACTCGATGATGATTACACTTGACTTGAATTATTCTGACTTTAATAAAAACTATTATGATGGTAATCTATCATCCTTAGGTAATTACATTTCCAATTTATATCTTGAATACGGTAGATCTGATAACTCGAATGAGGAGACAAATTATTCTAATAGATATTACTCGCCTGTAAATGAACCTTTAAATCTGTCATACTCTGGAAATAATAATATTAGTGACCCAAATAGATGGCAGCCCCTAAAGATAGATGGATTTATTGATCAATCAGGTAACCCCATTGATGGAGTTCCTGAGTTTATTTCCCCTGAGTGGGGTAATGTCTCCCCCTTTTCATTAAAATCTGATGACCTATCAATAAAAATAAGAGATGATGATATTTATAAGGTGTATCATGATCCCGGACCTCCTCCTTTTTTAGATACAACCAATCAGGGATTATCAGATAGTTTATTTAAGAGATCATTTTCAATGGTTTCAGTTTGGTCTTCACACTTAGATAGAAATGATGGAGTTATGTGGGATATTTCTCCAAATTCTATAGGTAACATAAAAAATTATCCTAGTTCCTTAGATTCTTACGAGGAATTTTATAATTTTTTTGAGGGTGGTGATATTGGAACTGGCTATGAAATAAATCCATTTACTAATAAGCCCTATGATGAGCAGATAATACCAAGAGGGGATTATACTAGAGTTTTATCTGAATTTTGGGCAGATGGACCAGATTCTGAGACCCCTCCAGGTCATTGGTTTGTTATATTAAACCAGGTAAATGACGATAAAAATTTAATTAAGAAATTTGAGGGTGAGGGTAATGTTTTGTCATCTCTTGAGTGGGATATTAGGTCATACTTCTTAATGGGTGGTGCAATGCATGATGCGGCAATAAGTGCTTGGAGTATAAAGGGGTATTACGACTATGTACGTCCTGTTTCTGTAATTAGATATTTTTCAGATATTGATTTTCAGTCTCAAAATTCTTTTACACTTATAGATAATTTTATTGAGTTAGTAGATTATAATGATTCTCTTTATTTGTTTGATAAAAATAATCTTGGAAAAATTAAGCTTTTTACCTGGAGAGGTTTCTCAAATCCATATGAGGAAACTAATTCTGAAAAGGGATCTGGTTGGGTTTTAGCTGAAAACTGGTGGCCATATCAGAGACCTAGTTTTGTTACTCCACCATTCGCTGGGTATGTTTCTGGACATTCCACATTTTCAACTGCTGCTGCAACTATTCTTGAAAGTTTAACAGGAAGTGAATATTTTCCTGGTGGAATAGGTGAGTTTAATATTGAAAAAAATAATTTTTTAGTTTTTGAAAATGGTCCATCTGTAAATTTCAAGCTGCAATGGGCAAGGTATAGAGATGCGGCAGATCAATGTTCCTTATCAAGGATATGGGGAGGTATTCATCCACCAATAGATGATATTCCTGGTAGATTAATTGGAAGAAAAGTTGGAAAAGATTCATTTAATTTTGGTAAGTCATTCTTTGAAGTCGATCAGGTTCTAAATGTACAGGAAGCTTTATCAAATAGTATTAATGTATACCCAAACCCTAGTAGGTATAACAGGTATATCAATGTAGTAAATGAATCATCAAAAAAAATTATATCAGTCAAAGTTTTCGATCCTAATGGAAGAGAATTTCTTCAAACAGGTAATTTATTTTATGATTCAAGTCTAAGGATTGATATTTCACAATTAAAAAAAGGGTTTTTTATTTTGAATTTGAACTTTGACGATGGGAGTTCTTACCGGACAAAAATATTGATCACTAATTAACTTTAGTCCATTGACTTTCGTAGGGAATGGTTTTAATTGAGTCGTTATCTGGATTTTTAAGATACCTAGTGTAGTGAAGGTTAAAGTTATTTTTGTCAACAAACTCAATTCCCATTTTATTTATCATTTTGTCATTTTCTAATTCGTATAAAAATATTGAATCTCTTTTAACTGAATACCTATTTAATTGACTAAAGTAAATCACCAAACTATCAGTTTTAAAAAATATTGGAGAAAAATTAGGTGTTATTTCTGATTTTATTTCATTTACAATGAATCCATTAATTTTCCAATCACCTATAAGCTCAACTTTATTAGAACAGGATGAAATAAAAATTATAAATAAAATTATTAATACGTTTTTCATAATTTACTTTTACTTTTCCGTAAGTTATGAAAAAAAACATATCATATTTTAGGCTTTTTTTAACTTTTTTGAAGACAGGTACTATTTCATTTGGTGGTTACATGATGCTAATTGCAATGATCAGACATGAATTTTCAGTTAGAAATAAAATTATTAAGAAAAGTAAAATACTTGATGCAATAACCATGGCTAGCTTCTTGCCTGGTCCCATGGCTATAAATGTCGCCTCATATATTGGTTTTGTTCTTAAAGGGTGGAGAGGTGCGGTTGTATCTTTCGTCGCTGTTTTACTACCATCTTTCTTCATAATGGTTGTATTTACCCATCTCTATATTAACTCTAAAAATATTCCTGGTATTTCTTCTTTTTTTAATGGGGTAATGCCTGTGGTTGCAGCAGTAATATTTTCAGTTGCTTATGGATTCTATAAAGACTCCAAGGATAAAACTCTTGCATTTTTATTATCAATTCTTAGTTTTACAATAACTTCTTTGATAAATGGTTACATATCTATAATTATACCTCTACTAGTCTGTGGAGGTCTTAATCTGCTATATAATGGTGATAAAATTAAGAAGATTTCAAATCCCAAAAAGGCTTTCGTTAGAGTAAAAGGAATCATAATAGCATCTTTGGTGATGACTATATTATTAGTATTTCTTAATACGGCCCCTATAGATACCCCAAGTTTTAATCTCTCTAAAGTTTTTGCTAATATTTCTCTCACATTATTTGGGGGAGGCTATGTTTTTATTCCCTACCTTGATAAAATCATTGTTGATCAGTTGGGATGGCTTACTGAAAGAGAATTTATAGATTCTATTGCTATGGGTCAGATAACTCCTGGTCCAATTTTAATTACTGCAACCTTCATTGGATATAAGATTAATGGATTATTAGGTGCTTTTCTTTCGACTCTTTCTATCTTTCTCCCGTCATCTGTTGTAATCATCTTTTTTTCTAGAGTTTATTATTTTATCAAAAAAAATAATACTGTAAAACTAATTATTAACGGGTTTAAGATTGGAATCATTGGTTTAATTTGTTATTCAGGGTACGTTATAATGTTTCAACAACAGGAAACTTTTAATCTTTATAGCATGATTGTATGTAGTTTGACTTTTGTTGCCCTAAATAAAACTAAAGTTCACCCCATATTCCTGATATTGATATCAGGCTTAATTGGATATTATTTTTCTTTCTAAAAGGTTTTAATTTTAAATCTTCCAGATTCATAAACAAGATAACTTGAGCCATTTATCCATTCTCCAGTATTAAAATAAGTACTTGATTTAGATATTTGCATGTTAGATTCTCTATGTGAATGACCAAAAATATAAGCATGATTACTGTTACTTAACTCATGTTTCTTACAGAAATTATATATTCTATCATTATTTTTCTTTGTTTCATCTTTTTTTGTTTTATTAGATTTAGATAGTGATGTTCCTAGCTTCATTCCTAGATCTGGATGAATTAATCTGAAGAGGTATTGACAAATTTTATTCTTGAATATTGACTTCATAATTTTATATCCTCTGTCTCCCTCACCAAGTCCATCTCCGTGCCCCACTAATATTCTTGTTTTATCTACCTTGAAAGTTTGGTGATTTACATAAACTTTTAATCCTATTTTTTCAAAATAGTCAATTGTCCACATGTCATGATTTCCTTTAAAAAAATGAATATTTACTCCATTTTCTATCATTCTAGATATTTTCGATAAAAAATTAAAATAATATTTTGGGACCACATGCTTATATTCAAACCAGAAGTCGAAAACATCTCCCATCAGGAATAGGTCTTGGGTATGGTTTTCTATTGAACTTAACCAGTTGATTATCTTATCCTCTCTAATCTTTGATGATTCCTCGTCAGGTATTCCTAGATGAAAGTCTCCTGCAAAATATATCTTTTTATTTTTCTGTAGTTTGATTTGAATCCTCTCCATCTAACTCATTTTTTTTGTTAGTTGTTTTCTTTTCCTCTAGGCTCTTTCCTTCTTCAAAACTCAAATCTAAATTTGATTTGAATGGTCTTTTACCGATTAACTTTTCAAGATCATTCTGAAATAGAATTTCTTTTTCGAGGAGCTTTTGTGCAATTTTTTCAAGATCTGCTTTTTTATCAGTAAGAAGTTTTTTTGTTCTCAAGTAAGCGTTATCTATTATTCTTTTAACTTCTTGATCTATTTTTTCTGCTGTAGACTCAGAATATGGTTTAGTGAAGTTATAGTCTGACTGTTTTGAGTCGAAAAAAGATAAATTACCGATATTTTTATTCATACCGTAAACAGATACAATACTGTATGCCATTTTTGTTATTCTTTCGAGGTCACTTAGTGCACCAGTAGATATTTTTCCAAAAACAATTTCTTCTGCTGCCCTACCTCCAAGTGCCATACACATTTCATCTAGTAGCTGATCTGTCTGGTATAGGAACTGTTCTTTCGGTAGATATTGGGCATAGCCTAAGGCAGCGATTCCTCTTGGAACGATACTGACTTTTACAAGTGGGTCTGCGTGTTCCAAGTACCATCCTGCTACTGCATGACCCGCCTCATGGTATGCAACAATCCTTTTTTCTTCTGGAGAAATAATTTTATTCTTTTTTTCAAGGCCCCCAATAACACGATCTATTGCATCTTGGAAATCTCCCATCTCAATTGAATTTTTATTTTTTCTAGCAGCAATAAGAGCAGATTCATTACAAACATTAGCAATTTCAGCACCTGCAAAACCAGGAGTTTGTGCTGCTAAATTTTTAATATTTACCTTATTACCAAGTTTTAAATTTCTGACGTGAACTTTAAATATTTCTTCTCTTCCTCTTAAATCAGGCTTGTCGATTGAAATTTGTCTGTCGAACCTTCCTGGCCTTAGTAAGGCAGAGTCTAGGACGTCAGGTCTATTTGTAGCTGCTAATATTATCACTCCAGAATCGGTCGAGAAACCATCCATCTCAACTAGTAGAGAGTTAAGTGTATTTTCCCTCTCGTCGTTTGAGCCAGGCATTTGCCCTCTTCCTCTAGACCTTCCAATTGCGTCTATCTCATCAATAAAAACAATACATGGTGCTTTTTCTTTAGCTTTCTTAAACAGATCTCTCACTCTTGCTGCTCCTACTCCTACAAACATCTCAACAAAGTCAGAACCAGATAAGGAATAAAAAGGTACATTTGCTTCTCCAGCTACTGCTTTTGCGAGAAGAGTCTTTCCAGTTCCAGGTGAACCAACTAGTAGAGCCCCTTTAGGTATTTTACCTCCTAGTCTAGTAAATTTTTTTGGGTTCTTTAAGAACTCCACAATCTCTTTAACTTCCTCTTTAGCTTCCTCTAAACCCGCAACATCTTTAAATGTTAATTTTATTTTACTTTCTTTATCAAATAATGAGGCTTTCGATTTACTAATATTAAATATCTGACCTCCAGGACCCCCACCTGCAGACATTCTTCTGAGTAAGAACCAAAATCCAATTAAAATTAAAATTGTAAAACCCCATGTCTGGAGAAATGAATATATATCAGTTCGTGATTCGGTCAAATATTCAATTTCATAAGAGTTTTGTTTTCCTAAAGAGCTAATCAATTCATCATATCTGCTTTCGAAGGACTCAATGGAAGAAACTTCTAATCTATAGTGTGGACCATAGATGTTATTTAATAAGTTTGATGATTCTAATTCATCTTTATAGTTAGAGTTAAGAAGAGCATCCTCATTTAATGTAATTTCAATAATTTCTTGATTTTTAATTACAACAATTTTTGAGACGTCATAACTTTTGATCATTTTCTGAAATCTATTGTAGTCAATTGTAATTGGTTTGGAAGCAAAAAAACTAAATGAGAGGTATATGAAAATAGAAACTCCTAATATTATCCATATCTGATTATTGAAGTTATTATTCATAAAATTATTACTATTCTTCTTTTTCATATTAATCTATTTTTTAACATATTCATTCTCATAACCCCACAATCCTTCTAGATTATATTGGGTTCTTATCTCTTTATTGAATATATGAACAACAACATCAATATAATCAATAAGAACCCATTCAGAGTTAGTTTTACCTTCACTCTTCCACGGTTTTTCATGAAAATGGTTGTATACATCTTTTTCAACTCCTTCAGAAATTGAATCTATATGTATATTTGATGTCCCAGTTGCAATAACAAAATAGTCAGTAAAGGAGTTTTTGATGCTCTTGAGGTTAATAATTTTAATATCCTCAGCTTTTTTGTTCTCCATACTTTCAGCAATAACTTTGCTTAGTGTATCGGACTTAATTTTTTGTTTAATTTTCAATAAGTATTAACTATATAATATCAATGAGCAAATATATTGCCAACAAACTATTTAACGACAAACTTAGCATTTATGTGACAGAATGTCTTTCCACTAACGATTTTTTAACAAATCTTTTGAAAAGAGATAAAATAGGTGAGGGGGATTCTGTTACTACAGATTATCAGCATAAAGGTAGAGGTCAGAGAAATAATAATTGGTCTTCAGAAAAGGGATCTAATATTCTTTTTTCTTTTTTGTTAACACCTGATTTAAAAATAAAAAACCAATTCTCATTACATGTAATAATTTCAAATGCAATAATAAAAACTCTTAAAAAAATAAATGTGGAAGGAAAAATTAAATGGCCAAATGATATTTATGTTAAAGATAAAAAAATAGGAGGGATATTAATTGAAAGTTTTATTTCAGGTAAGCAAGTTCAGAATTCTATAATTGGGATAGGAATAAATCTGAATCAAAAAATATTCAAAGGTTTAAATGCTACTTCAGTTTTTATTGAGAAAAAGAAGCTAACTAAGAAAAGTACATTTATCAAAAATTTAAAGGAATCGTTAGAGATAGAGTATACTAATTCAATTATGAACATAAATAAAGCAATCAAAGAATACAAAAATTTACTATATGGCTTGGACAAAATAAAAAAATTTAGGACTTCCTCTGAAATTTTCTATGCAAGAATAACTGATGTGTCACAAAATGGAGATATTATTTTAAATATAGATAATAAACAAAAAAGTTTTTCCTACGGATCTATATCTTTGTATAAAGATTAAAGTTTATAAAAAAAGTTTTGAAGTCTAAGTATTTTATCATTTCAGCACCTTCTGGATCAGGAAAGTCTTCACTAGCGAATTATCTTTTAAGTAAAGAAGATAGTTTAGCTTTCTCTATATCATCAACAACTAGGAGTAGAAGAGAAAAAGAGGTTGATGGTGTAGATTATTACTTTATCTCTAAAGAACAATTCAAGGAACATATTAAATTAAATGATTTTATTGAGTGGGAGCAAGTTTATTCAAACGACTATAAAGGCACTCTAAAGAGTGAGATTAAGAGATTAGTTGATTCGGGTAAAAATATAATATTTGATGTTGATGTAGTTGGAGGTTTAAATCTAAAAAAATATTTTGGAGAAGCAGCTTTATCAATTTTTATTGATGTTCCTTCATTTGAATCATTGAAGGAGAGGTTAGAAACTAGAGGTAGTGAGGCGGATAAAGAGATTCAAGAGAGAATTAACAAAGCTAAATTTGAGGTAACAAAAAAAGATCTTTTTGATGTTATTTTGATGAATGACAATTTATCAGAAGCATCACCCCAAATTCATAAACTTGTAAAAAACTTTTTAATAAAATGAGAGTTGGTTTATTTTTTGGAACTTTCAACCCCCTTCATAATGCCCATATTGGAATTTGTAATAAATTATTAGAAAAAAAACTTATTGATGAAGTATGGTTAGTTCCTACTCCGCATAGCCCAGATAAAAACCCAGAAAAGTTGATTGATATTTCTATCAGACTTGACATGATCAATTTGGTTATAGATAAAATTAGAAATGTAAAAGTTTCTGAAATCGAGTTAGGAATGAAAAAACCTAATTTTACTTATCTCACATTAAAAGAATTAAAAAAAAAATTTCCTCATAATGAATTTGTTGTTATTATGGGAGAGGATAATTTTTTAAATTTTGATACATGGAAAAACAATAAATTTATTAATTCAAATTTCCAAATAATACCGTATCCAAGATCAAAAAGGAGTACTAATGATATTTTTGATGATTACTTTGACATCTCATCAAGCGCCATAAGAGATTTAGTAAAGAGAAACTCTGACATATCAGACCTTGTGCCAGAAGTGATAGGTAACTATATTAAGCGAAAAGCTCTATACCGTTAAATGGTTTTAATTTCTTTTTCCTTGTTTTGAACTACCTCGTCTATTTGATTTATTTTCATATCAGTTATTTTTTGAACTTCACCTTCTCCGTCTTTAATTAAATCTTCAGAGACTCCTTCACTGGAAAGTTTTTTAATGAATTCATTTGATTCTTTTCTTACGGCTCTTATGCTTATTTTTCCCTTCTCACCCTCAGATTTGATTTGTTTTGCTAATAAAATTCTTCTCTCCTCAGTAAGAGGAGGGATATTTATGAATACGTTTTCACCATCGTTTTGAGGAGAAAGCCCGAGGTCGCTGTTCATAATTGCTTTCTCAATTTCTTGAATTATAGTTTTTTCCCAGGGTTTAATAAATAATGTCCTTGTATCAGGAGTTGTAATTGATGCAACCTGAATTAGAGGTGTTGGGGCACCATAATAATCTACAGATATTCCATCCAGCATATTTGGCATAGCCTTTCCCGCTCTTATTTTCTTTAGTTCTGAGATTAGGAATTGAATTGATTTATTCATCCTTTCTTTAGTGTCCTCAAGTATTAATTCAATTTCTTCCATGTTAATATATTAAAGTTCCTATTTTTTTACCATTTATTAAATTAGAAAGATTGCCTGGTTTATTCATGTCAAAAACAATAATTGGCAAATTATTTTCTCTACACAGTGTAAATGCAGTCATATCCATAATATTAAGATTTTTTTCATAAGCTTCTTTGAAAGATAATTCATCATACTTTATTGCACTCTTATCTTTTTCAGGGTCTGCATTGTATACTCCATCAACTCGAGTTCCTTTAAGTACTATATTAGCTTCAATTTCTATAGCCCTTAAACTTGCTGTTGAGTCAGTTGTGAAATAAGGTTTGCCAAGCCCGGCCCCAAAGATCACTATTCTATTTTTTTCTAGATGTCTAATTGCTCTTCTTCTTATAAATGGTTCGCAGACCTGATCAATATTAAAACCTGACATTAGTCTTGTATCACATCCTAGTTTTTCGAGATGACTTTGCAAGGCCATGCTGTTAATTAGAGTAGCTAGCATTCCCATGTAATCACCCTGAACCCTATTAATTCCAGATTCTTCTGCTTCTATGCCTCTATAGATATTACCTCCACCTATAACAATTGCAACTTCAATACCCTTATCATGAATTTTTTTAATTTCGCTAGAATATTTTTCTAGAAGAATTGAGTCTATACCGAACCCTTTATCTCCCATTAATGCCTCACCACTGAGTTTAAGTAGTATCCTAGAATATTTCATAATATGTCAACTAATATAATTATAAATACATTTAATTATAACAATGAAAGTAGAGATATTTTTTGTTTGTACAAATTGTTATAAAAATTTGTTATAAATAAAAAAGAATTTAATTTTGCAAACCTTTGAGCTTTATAGGCAATATATTATAGATTTTAAGAATGGGGGGATACCAAAGCGGTCAACTGGGGCAGACTGTAAATCTGTTGACTTATGTCTTCGCAGGTTCGAAT
>CENJ01049752.1_pt1 | contig 12594 bp, 12 predicted proteins | sample 356161 | NCBI WGS metagenome assembly CENJ01 (sample SAMEA2619531, study PRJEB7988) | marine metagenome | biome: marine biome (ENVO:00000447); feature: surface water layer (ENVO:00002042); material: "saline water (ENVO:00002010), including plankton (ENVO:xxxxxxxx)" | depth 5 m
GTTTTGTAAGCTATTTTATTATCGTTTTAGCCTTTTTAGTCTTTCTGTTTTTTAGGACGGTCTACAAGGGTAGTTATATCAATGTTACAGGTCATCAATTCTATTTCGGCAAAGTTTATAAAACGAAAATTGACCTTAGAGATGCCACTCGTTTTAAAAGCCTTGGACAAGACTTTATTATTAAAACGGGCAGAAGAAACTTCAGGATCAGAACAAAATATTTAACAATCAAAGAACGAAAATCCTTGTTCAATTTTTTTTTAGATTATTCCAATGCTTACGGTGTGATTTTCCCCTAGTGTAACCAGTCCATTCCTTGTTAAAATTTTTAAAATAATGTTCAGAACCAATTAAATTAAGAAGGAATCGTTAAATTTGTATCAATAAAGATTTGTATATCTTAAATTTGAATCAAAGTGAGTTCTTTTGTTGTTTTAGAGAGAAAAATTGTTCAATTGCTAAATAAGCTAAAGGAAAACCACCTGTCAATCAATAAATTGAATATTGAAAAACAGGAATTAGAACAATCAAATCTCGATTTTAAAGTTCAAATCTCACGACTCAAGTCGGAAAATGATGCCCTTAAGATGGCCAATTCTTTGTTAGGCAGTAAAGAAAGTAAAGCGATTACCAAACGTAAAATAAATAGTTTAATTAAAGAAGTAGATTTTTGTATTGACCAACTCTCAGAAATAAAATAGTTCATGAGTGAAAAGATAAAAATCAAAATTACCGTTGCTGACAGGGTTTATCCGTTGACCATATCACCGGAACAGGAAGCATCACTAAGGGCATCCGCCAAGAAAATTGATGTGATGACCAAGCAATTAGAAAACAACTATGCTGTGCGCGATAAACAAGATGTATTGGCCATGTGTGCCCTTCAGTATGCCGCGCAATTGGAAAATCAGCTTGAAAATAATAAAGTAGGGAATGATTCCTCAGAAAAAGTCAATGAGCTGATTGATTTAATTGATCTTCATCTTTCTACCTACTAAGTTCTTTAAATAAAATACATACTGCCTGTATTAGTGTTTTTTTGATAAACTCAACGAGCTTTAATTTAAAAGAGGTGAGTTACGATTGTAAAAGCAAGCTGCCTTGAGCAGATCCTTGATCAGTTGTGTAGCCTCAAACCTGTTTTTTAGGAGTTTATACAAAAACTCATTGCTGATACAGGCTTTTTTAATGATTAAAACTGATAAAATGGATATTACAACCAACATAATAATATTTTCACTCCTAGGCAGTGCTATTGGCTTAACCATTGGTGTTTTTCTACAAAGAGGAAAAAACAATAAGCAAGTAGCTGCTGCGACTGCAGAGGCAAAGCAAATCATCAATCAAGCCAAACGAGAGGCTGATCGGGTAAAAAGTGAAAAAATGCTTCAAGCCAAAGAGCGTTTTATAGAGTTAAAATCTGAGCATGAAAAAGTGATTTTTCAGAGAGAAAAGAAAATCTCGGAAGTTGAAAATCGTATTCGAGAAAAGGAAAATAAACTAAGTGGTGATTTAAATCGCAATAAAAACCTATCGCATTCTCTAGAGCAAAAAAATGATTCGCTTCAAAAAAAACTGGACAAATTAGAAAACAAACAAAAAGAGCTTGATGCCTCGCATACAATTCAGGTTGAAAAGCTAGAAACCATCTCTGGACTTTCTGCTGAGGAGGCCAAAAACGAACTTATCGATTCCCTAAAAAAGAAAGCGCAGTCCGAAGCAATGGCATTTGCCCAACAAAGCTTAGAAGAAGCTAAATTGACGGTGGAGCAAGAAGCGAAAAAAATTATTATTAATACAATTCAACGGATTGGAACTGAGGAAGCGATAGAGAACTGTGTTTCTGTTTTCAATTTAGACTCAGATGATGTCAAAGGGAGAATAATCGGACGTGAAGGGAGAAATATCCGTGCCATAGAGGCTGCTACTGGTGTAGAGATTATCGTTGACGATACTCCCGAGGCCATTATTCTTTCCTGTTTTGATCCTGTAAGGAGGGAAATTGCAAGATTGTCGCTTCACCGATTGGTCACCGATGGAAGAATTCACCCAGCTAGAATTGAGGAAGTAGTCAACAAAACGACAAAGCAGATTCAAAATGAAATTACAGAAGTCGGAAAAAGAACAGTAATCGACCTTGGAATTCATGGATTAAACCCCGAATTGATTAAGATCATTGGTCGAATGAAATACCGCTCATCCTACGGCCAAAACCTATTGCAACACTCCCGGGAAGTTGCCAAGTTATGTGGCGTTATGGCTGCTGAGATGGGATTAAACCCTAAATTGGCTAAACGTGCTGGACTACTCCACGACATAGGGAAAGTTCCAGAAGAAGAAACAGAAACACCTCACGCTATTTTGGGAATGGAATGGGCTGAGAAACACGGGGAGAAAAAAGAAGTTTGTAATGCCATTGGTGCGCACCACGACGAAATCGAAATGACCTCCTTGTTGTCACCCATCGTTCAGGTTTGTGATGCCATTTCTGGTGCGCGGCCAGGAGCGAGAAGACAAGTGTTGGACAGCTATGTACAGCGACTAAAAGATCTCGAGAATGTAGCTTATGACTTCAATGGAGTAAATAAAGCATATGCTATACAAGCTGGTCGAGAGCTGAGGGTAATTGTGGAAAGCGAAAAAGTATCTGATGATCAATCAGCAGAACTATCGTTCCAAATTTCTCAAAAAATACAAACCGATATGACTTATCCCGGTCAAGTAAAAGTTACGGTGATAAGAGAAACCCGAGCGGTGAACGTCGCGAAGTAACTATTGAAGTAATATTGCGAGCCCCCCAAGCCCTGTCAGCAAAAGGATTAGCTGTCGGTATTTTTCATTATTGATTTTTTTAACCAAAAATACTCCTAACCCAAATCCTAATATTACTGCTGGAATCAAACTTATACTCACTTGAACAGACGTCCAGTTGATTGTTCCCCACGACCATATGTGAAAGGGTACTTTAAATAGGTTAATAATAAAAAATAACCACGCTGCTGTTCCTATAAACTCATTTTTGGGGAGTTTGATCGCTAAAAAATAAATATTAGAAAATGCCCCAGCCAGATTGCCCACCATGGTAGTAAAGCCTGCCAACATCCCCATCAATGCCGCAAAACTCCAATGGGTTGGAACTTGTTGGTTTTTTTTTCGCTCCCAATAATACATCATCACCACACTGAGTAAGATGATTACCGCCATACCTGATTTAAACAAATCTTCGGGTAAGTCTTTGCCTAAAAAAACACCAACCAAAACACCCGCTACCATCCACGGGAGTAGCTTTACCAAATAAATCCATTTAACGTGGCGTTTGTAGTAAATGACTGCTAAAATATCTCCACAAATCAATAGTGGCATCAAAATCCCTGTAGATTCTCGAGCACCATAAACCAATGCCAATCCCGTAACGATTAATACTGCTAATCCCTTGATTCCTGATTTGGCGATACCGAGTAACAAGGCGCATCCTAAGGCGATCAAAAAACTTAAACTGAAATAAGGTATTGCTGAGAGTATTAACAATGGAGATGAAATTTTGGTTGAGCCAAAGCTATTAATTAATTTTTATAATGCGACGACCTTGTAGTTGAATTGGCTTTATAGTTTTTAAGCACTTTCGGGTGTATCTGTTAAAATTACTTACCTTGAAAAGGTAGCTTTATATGTTCTATTCAAAAAAATCAAAGGAGCTAGATTTAATGTTATTTCACCACTAAAACCTGTAATATATCCGATTCAGACTAGTCAAAATCAAAAATTAAATTAAATTTGAAATTAAATTTTAACCCAAATTCATTAAAGTGAAAATAGATCAACCTACTTATGCCAGCCAAACACAAATTCGCAAAGAATAAATTACCCAATTTCATAACACCCTACTCTTCTTGTTGGGCTAGTTTGTTATTAAATCCTGTTAATGCACATTCTCGACAAGTCACTTAACTTGTTTGCTTGACCAAAAGACCACATGCTTATTTTACCAGTAAGTTAAAAGCTACCAATTAATAATACTTAACCTTTAAAAATAATCTTATGAAACACATTTTAAAAACAATTACAACCCTTTTTATTGTCTCTTTGACACTTACATCATGCTCTAAAGATGACAACAGCACCACACAAGATTCCATCATAGGTCAATGGATAGCAAAAGAACAATTAGATAATGGAGAAAAAATATTACCAACCGATTGTGATAAAAAAACTGAATTAAACTTTAAAGCCGATGGTTCCTTAGATGCTACTTTTGCCTATGATAATGACGGTGAATGTATCACAGGTTCCGTAAATGGAACCTGGGTAAGCAAAGGGGGTAATAAGTATTCTTATACTTTAAAGGATTCGGAAGATGAAGAAACCTATAATCTTACTTTGGCCAATGATGAAATTACCATTGATTTAGAAGGTGGTTTATACAGTATCTTTTCAAGAAAATAAACGACAACACTTACAGAAACCATTACGATTTACGTTAATATTTACCGATCAAAAATCTATTTTAAGTTGGAATAATGAAATTCTTAAAACAATTCTGAGCGGTTATGTTATGATTAAAAAATCCGACTAGTTATAGCAAATGAAATTTTAGGTATTCTCAACCACACTTTTGTTTGTCCTTCTTATTTACACCAGAAAAAACCTGTAAAATTCTATTTACAGGTTTTTTTAAACCATTTATGCAATCTGTTTAAAACCCATTAATTAATTTCTTTACCCCATCAAAGATGGTGATCTTTGTAAAAATTGAATTTTGAAAGACCACAAAGCCATTTATTTAATGGTACTGAGTACTTTATTGTTTGCCGTGATGAGTACTTTGGTAAAGTATCTTTCTCAGTTCGGTACTTTTCAATTGGTTTTTTTTCGATCCATAGGCACATTGATTTTTACGATGACTTATCTTGTTTACAACAAGATTCCTGTATTGGGAAGTCAGAAAAAACTTTTGTTTTTCAGGGGGCTTAGTGGTGCTGCTTCCATGGTTTTATTTTTTTCTGCGTTACATTTTATGGCGATTGGTTCTGCAGTAACCCTTCGCTATACTGCTCCTTTGTTTGTGGCTTTACTTTCCGTTTTGTTTTTGGGAGAAAAAATCAGATGGATACAATGGTTTTTCTTTCTCATCGCTTTCGGTGGGGTCGTGATGGTAAAAGGTTTTGATACCAGTATCAGTTTTTTGGGTTTTGGAATCGTAATTTTATCTGCCGTTACCTCTGCCATTACTTATATGTTGATTTCAAGAATTGGAACCCGAGACCACCACATGGTCATTATCAATTACTTTATGCTTATCGCCACTTTAGCTGGTGCCATAGGGTGTTTATTTGAATGGCAGATGCCACATGGTATAGAGTGGTTGCAATTACTCTCTCTAGGTGTTTTGGGACTTATCGCACAGGTATTGATGACCAAAGCATTTCAGATAGGCCCCGCTTATAAAATTGCTCCTTACAAATACGTGGAGGTTATTTTTTCCTTAGGCTTTGGTATAGCGGTCTTTTTTGATATTTATTCATTTTTCACCCTCATAGGAATTGTGATGATTGTCTTAGGCTTGGTTTTAAACGCCATTTACAAGACGAAAAAATTTTAGCCCAAGAATACTTTTAGAATCAAATAAAACACTGAAGGACAAAGCAGACAGCCCAGTCCGGTATAGAAAGTAGCGGTCAATGCACCATAGGGCACCAATTTTGGATCAGTGGCTGCCAACCCTGCTGCAACACCACTAGTAGTGCCAATCAACCCGCCAAATACAACCGCAGACTGCGGATTATTGAGACCAATGGCTTTGGCGACTAATGGGGTACTCACGGTTGTGATAATAGTTTTGACCACTCCGGTTGCAATACTGATTGCGATGACTTCAGAACTGGCATTTAAGGCAGCGCCTGTAATCGGTCCCACGATATAGGTACAAGCACCAGCCCCAATGGTGGTTATACTCTCCGCGTCAGTATAGCCAAATGCAAAGGCAACGATACCACCCATAACAAACGCAACTAATACGCCGATAAATAAAGCAATTACTCCCGCCAATCCAGCGGCTTTAATTTTCTCAATATCAGCTCCCATGGCAGTTGACACGACTGAGAAGTCCCGAAGCATTGATCCCCCCAAGAGTCCCAGCCCCGCAAAAATCGGAAAACTAGCGATGCCCTTTTCTTCTCCAAGACCTGCGACAACCAAACCGATGATTATGGCAATGGCAACGCCAGGAATTTTGTTACGGGTCATTGATTTACTCAACCAAGAGGAAATTAACATGATAAGCCCTACGAGTAGAAAACCGAAAACAAGTCCATTTTTACCGATTAAATTTTCAATCAATTCCATCATTCGTTTTCTTTTTTAGGCTCCTTTTTATTACCTAGTTTTGAGAGTAGGGGGACAAAAGCAAAAGCTATTAAAGTGGCTACTGTACCTGCTACTAATGCCAAAGGACCTGCTGATAAGGCAGCTTTAACATTTTGGGTAGCTGCCATGGCCACAATGATTGGAATATACATTGAGCTCCAAAAAAGGATACCGTTTTGGGTTTCTGCAACCATCCACCCCTTTCTTTTAAAATACGCGTTGCCCAAGATTAAAAATAACATGGCAAAACCTACGCCACCCACATCTCCATTAATCTGCATTATCTGCCCCAAAAGGCTGCCAATCAATTTTCCCAAAAGGAAACAAAATGCCAATAATGCAACACCGTATATCTTCATAAATTGTTTTTTTGGGTGAGAAATATTTTTTTCAAGTCCATTTTAGTCACTTTGCCCATTACATTTCTTGGTAGGTCCTCCTGTATGATAAACCGTTTCGGGATTTTATAAGCTGGAAGTTGTTCCTTTAACCAAGTCTTGAGTTTTTCAAAATCAATTGCAGCGGTGGCAAGCACAAGACTCGCTCCAATGATTTCCCCCCATTCGTCATCAGGGATACCCACCACGCCACATTCTTTAATCGCAGTATGCGTTCGAAGGACTTCTTCAATTTCTAAGGCCGAAATTTTATACCCCCCTGATTTGATAATATCGACTGAATTTCGACCTAAAATACGGTAAGCCCCATTTTCAAAAACAGCAATATCTCCAGTTTTAAACCAACCGTCTGCCGTAAAGCTTGCTGCAGTTGCTTTCGGTTTTCCCCAATATTCCTTAAAAACATTTAGTCCTTTTACTTGAATCTCTCCTTTTTCGCCCTGCTCCAAAGGTTGATTCTGTTCATCTGCTATTCTTATTATGACTTCGTTTAGGGGAAGTCCTATATATCCGGGCTTGCGCTTATTACGATAGGAATTGCTGATCGCCATACCCATTTCAGTCATCCCATAACGCTCCAGCAAGGTATGTCCACTTATCTTTTCCCATTGCTTTAATACTGATACCGGAAGTGCAGCTGACCCAGAAACCATTAAGCGGAATTTTTTTAAGGAAGTGGTTATTAAATTTTGTTCTGTTTCAGGAAGGGTATTCCAGTGGGCAATCAACTTAAAATAAATTGTCGGTACCGCCATAAATACGTTGACTTGTTGACGGTTGAAAATTTCAAATATCTTTTTAGGATCGAATTTTGGTAGAAACTCACAGCAGCCCCCTGACCACAACGCACTCGACATCACATTGATAATACCGTGAACATGGTGTAATGGCAAAACATTCAATATATGATCGTCCTGATGCCACTCCCAGGAGGTGGTCAAAGAGGTGATTTGTTTTTCGATATTCTTGTGGGTAGTGACGACCCCTTTAGGTTTTCCAGTGGTTCCGCTGGTGTATAAAATCATTGCACGACGGCTGATGGCTATTTCGGGTAATTCACCTTGATGGTCATTAAACTCTTGATTGCGAATCACACGGATTCCTTTTCTTTCGTCTAATGGAGCCATCAATTTTTCGTAGGCTGTGGAGAGAATCACAACTGAGGCTTGGGTGTCTTCTATGACATATTCAATTGACTTGAAAGGATGCTTAACACAAAGGGGAACCGCAATCCCACCGGCTTGCCAGATCCCCCATTGAATGCAGGTGTAATCGAAACCGGGATCAACGATAAAAGCAACGCGCGCCTCTTCTAAGTCTGCTTTACCATTTAAAAGTTGATGTGCAATATTTGCTGACCGCTTTAATAAATCATCATAAGTATAATTATTATGGTCACTAATTATGGCTAATCTATTTTTATACTCAAAAGCATTCTCAATGAGTTGAATCATGCCGAAATGTACAAAATTGAATGTAATTCAATCTCAATTCTCAATCGACTTTGCGATTGAAAACAGACGTTAATCATTTTAAATTTATTAAGTTGTATTCCCTTTCTTAAATTATATATATTTACCCACAACTAAACAATTATTATCAATGAGTATTAGACAGAACTATTGGAAAACCAATCTACGATATTTGGTTATCCTTTTAAGCATCTGGTTTACGGTCTCTTTTGGCTTCGGAATTCTATTTGCAGATCAATTAAACCAAATTCAAATCGGAGGATTTAAATTGGGTTTTTGGTTTGCCCAACAAGGTGCGATATATGTTTTTGTAATACTAATTTTTGTCTACATCTATTTAATGAATCGTTTGGACGAAAAGTTTAAAAACGAAAAATAATGGCTTTACAATATTGGATATGGATCGCGGTAGGGATAAGTTTTTCAATCTACATTGCCATTGCAATAATTTCTAGGGCTTCCTCAACAGGTGAATTTTACATTGCTGGAAAAGGGGTGCCCCCCATTGCGAATGGAATGGCCACGGCAGCAGATTGGATGTCCGCAGCCTCATTTATTTCGATGGCGGGGATTATTTCTTTTAATGGATATGATGGATCCGTCTATTTGATGGGTTGGACCGGAGGTTATGTATTACTAGCGCTTTTGTTGGCACCTTACCTCAGAAAATTTGGAAAGTTTACGGTACCTGATTTTATCGGGGATCGCTATTACTCAAATGTGGCGCGTGCCGTTGCTGTTTTTTGTGCATTGATCGTTTCATTTACCTATATCGCAGGTCAAATGCGTGGAGTTGGGGTGGTCTTCTCTCGCTATTTGGAAGTAGACATCAATACCGGGGTGTTTATCGGTATGTTGATTGTTCTTTTCTATGCAGTTTTGGGAGGGATGAAAGGAATTACTTATACCCAAGTGGCGCAATATTGTGTATTGATATTCGCTTTTATGTTACCCGCAATATTCATCTCTCTGATGGTTACTGGAAATGTGATCCCACAGATCGGTTTTGGAACGTCGGGAAGCGATGGGGTTTACCTTTTGGATAAGCTAGATGGCTTACAACGAGAATTGGGATTCCATGAATATACTTCGGGTAAAAAATCTACGCTGGATGTCTTTTTTATCACTGCTGCATTGATGGTTGGGACGGCAGGATTACCCCATGTAATCGTTCGTTTCTTTACAGTTAAGAAAGTTAGCGATGCTAGGAAATCTGCCGGGTGGGCATTGCTTTTTATTGCAATACTTTATACAACGGCTCCTGCTGTAGCAGTATTTTCTAGAACTAATTTGATTGAGACGGTAAGCAATAAAGCTTACGCGAATCTTCCCGAATGGTTCGAAAAATGGGAAAGTACAGGCTTGATTGCTTTTGATGATAAAAATCAAGATGGTCTGATTCAATATGTCGCTGACCCAGAGGTAAACGAGTTGACAGTCGATGCGGATATTATGGTATTGGCCAATCCAGAAATTGCCAATCTTCCCAATTGGGTGATTGCAATCATGGCTGCTGGTGCCTTGGCAGCAGCGCTCTCAACTGCCGCTGGACTGCTATTGGTTATTTCATCCTCAGTATCTCATGACCTGATCAAAAAAATGATTAAACCTGGTGTAAGTGAAAAAGGAGAGCTCATTGCTGCGCGTTTGTCTGCCGTTGGGGCAGTCATGTTGGCTGCTTATTTTGGAATTAATCCACCGGGATTTGTCGCTGCAACAGTGGCTTTGGCATTTGGATTGGCAGCTGCCTCTTTCTTTCCCGCAATCGTAATGGGGATTTTCAGTAAAAAAATGAATAAAGAAGGAGCTGTTGCTGGGATGGTAGTTGGAGTCTTATTGATGCTTTTTTATATGACCAAATTCAAATTTGGTTGGTTTGGTGGTGGAACAGAAAAAGATTGGTGGTTCGGTATTTCCCCTGAAGGTTTCGGAACTTTTGCTATGATGGTCAATTTTACCGTTTCAATTATCATATCCAAATTTACTCCTGCTCCAGATAGTGAAATTCAGCAATTGGTCGAAAACATCAGAAACCCAAATGATAACTAAACTATGCTTAGAAATTATTTTTTAATACCCACGGTTTTACTCGTTTTAAACGGTTTAGTGGCACAAGAAAAACCCAACCCTTTGGATGGGATAGATTTGAGAATGGTTAAGATGCATTATGATTGGGCAAATTTTGCCAAATATGATGAGCAAAATCAGGAGGTAGTTGTTGAAGATAACGAGGGTAGGGTTGTGTTTATGGGCAACTCGATTACTGAGGGCTGGGCTAGAAATATGCCTGAAATGTTTGATAATCAAACTTATATCAATAGAGGAATTAGCGGCCAGACGACCCCACAAATGCTCATCCGCTTCAGAACAGATGTGATTGACTTAAAGCCCAAAGTGGTTGTGATTCTTGCAGGCACCAATGACATTGCAGGAAACACTCCCCTTAAAGATTTGGAGACAGTGGCTGGACACATGGCCTCGATGGCTGAATTGGCAAATCAAAACAATATCAAAGTTATTTTGTGTTCGGTTTTACCTGCTGCAGATTATCCATGGCGTCCTGGGAAATCCCCTGATACGCAAATCCCATTATTAAATGCCCAAATAAAAGCGTACGCAGAAAAAAAAGGTTTTTACTATCTCGATTATTTTAGTACCATGACGGATGGGAAGAATGGTTTGAAGGAAAACTATGGTAACGATGGTGTTCATCCAAACATGGAAGGATACAAGGTGATGCGTAAGATGGTGTTAAATGCGATTGGTGGGTTACTGTAATATCGCTTAGCCCATTACAATAGGGTTTTCTATCCCTCATTTCGCGCCCCCGTCAGTAAATTTAATATTTCAACTTATATTTACTAAAACTAAACTTCTTTAAACCCCAAATTATAATAAAGAGCATGAGCAGTATATCCTATTGTGTACCAGGTACATTCGAAGAAAATCGGTTTGAAAAATTACACAATGTACCCTTTAACTCTCCTCAGGCTGGTTCTATTGCCGTGGCAGATGAAATAGCTTCGCTAATCAGAAAAAAACAAGCTAAAAACGAAATGTGTGTTTTGGGCTTGGCTACTGGATCTTCACCAATCACAGTCTATAAACGCCTAATTGAACTTCATAAATCAGAAGGGTTGAGCTTTAAAAACGTGATAACCTTTAACCTTGACGAGTACTTTGGACTAGACACCTCAGACATCAACAGTTATCATCTTTTTATGCACGATAACTTATTTGACCATATTGATATTCTCCCTGAAAATATTCATATCCCTAGCGGAGAATTACCGCTAGATCAAGTCAGGGAATATTGTGTTGATTATGAAGAAAAAATAATTGCAGCTGGTGGAATTGATTTGCAACTTCTAGGAATAGGTCGAACAGGTCACGTGGGTTTTAATGAGCCAGGATCCAACATCAATTCTCAAACCCGATTGGTGAGCCTAGATCACTTGACAAGATTAGATGCTGCAGAGGCTTTCCAGGGGCTAGATAATGTGCCTAGAAAGGCTATATCTATGGGGATCAAAACCATACTTTCAGCTAAGCGAATTATTTTATTGGCTTGGGGAACAAATAAAAGTGAAATTATTCAGAGGGCGATAGAGGGCGAAGTGAATCCCAATGTACCAAGTACTTACCTTCAAAAACACGAAAATACTACAGTGGTTTTAGATCACCAAGCTGCCTCTGATTTGATCAGAGTAAAGACTCCGTGGATCACAGGTAATTGTAATTGGGAAGACGACACCATACGATTTCGAGCTGTTCATTGGCTTTGTCAAAAAACCAAAAAGTCAATACTTAAACTGACAGAGGAAGATTATAACCTCAATGGTATGTCAGAGCTTTTAATTGTAGAAGGAAATTATTACGATTTGAATATTAAAATGTTTAAGAGGCTTCAAAATACGATAACAGGTTGGCCTGGGGGGAAACCTCACTCAGAAGATCAAAATCGACCCGAACGCGCTTTACCCAATAAAAAGCGGTGTATTATTTTTAGTCCTCATCCAGATGATGATGTGATTTCAATGGGTGGTACATTTGATCGATTGGTGACTCAAGGACATGAAGTACATGTAGCATATCAAACCTCAGGTAATATTGCCGTGTCTGACGAAGAGGCTCTTAAATACATTGAAGTGATGATAGATGTAGAATCTGACAGTAACTCCTATGAAGAATTGAGGTTGGAAATATTAAATAAAAATAAAAATCAAATCGATTCTACTCCTTTAAGAAACTTAAAGAGTGCGATTCGTAAAAGAGAATCACTTGCTGCAACCAGATATCTCGGAATTCCAGATAGTCAGGTTCACTTTCTAAATCTTCCGTTTTATGAAACGGGAAAAGTG
>CENJ01173616.1_pt1 | contig 12585 bp, 24 predicted proteins | sample 356161 | NCBI WGS metagenome assembly CENJ01 (sample SAMEA2619531, study PRJEB7988) | marine metagenome | biome: marine biome (ENVO:00000447); feature: surface water layer (ENVO:00002042); material: "saline water (ENVO:00002010), including plankton (ENVO:xxxxxxxx)" | depth 5 m
CGTGATGATAAAAATTGGATGAAGCACACACTAGCATGGATGGGTGGACACAATAGTAGAATTGGTTACAGAGCAGTAACACTTAAACCATTAACAAATGAAATGGAAGCTATTCCACCAAAAGCAAGAGTATATTAATATGAAGATAGCCTTTACAGGTAATCCAACATATGGCGTAGCTGAAGCTTGGAGTAAAACCATTTATCATCATTTCACTGACTTCTTTTCACGCAACAATGGTTGGGATCTTGACTTGCCACGCAAACGTAGAGAGTTTGCTAAACACATAGTTGAGTATGATGTTTTTATAAACAGTTCTGCTCTTTATCATTTTCATCAAGTTAATTTGTTAAAAGATGTTTTTGAACACTGGGACAACATTGGTAAGAGTGGAAGAATAATTAACATAGGTTCCACAGCTGATAGAAATAACAAAGCAACTAGTTGGGTATATCCTACAGAAAAAAAAGCATTAAAAGAATTTTCTTTATCACTATCGCAAAGAGGTATATGGGAAAATCATCCTATTAAAGTTTCTTATATTTCTTTTGGTAGTTTGCAAACAAAAGCAGTAAACGAAAAACATCCAGATAGAACACTAATGAGTTTAGAAAAAGTTTGCAATGTAATTGAATCAGTTTTGAAACAAGACGAAGATAGCTTAATTAGTGAATATAGAATTGATCCTATACAGAAAAATAATAATTAAGTAATCCAGATAAAAAGATAAAAGTTGCTACACCATTGATAAAGATCAATGCTCGGTCATGCCACATCATGCCAACTCCTAACCAACCTATTACACCTACAAGATGAAACCATAAATTGTATGGTTGAATATCAGCTGACGTTAAAGCCATTCCTATTATTATAATAAAACTTGAAACCCATTTAGTGTACCAAGATAAATCACCTTTAGGTGTTACTTTTTTAAATACTCTACTTGAGTTTAACTGCTTGATTTTATCATCAAGTTTTTCTCTAATTGGATCTATCATTATTTTTCATTTCCTCTCATTGCAAAAAACAGTCCACCAACCCAAAGTAAGACATGCAAGTTATCATATAAAATTACGTACATAAAACTTTCTGGCTCACTTATCCATATAACTCCTGTCATAATACAACCAATTGTGAACCCACTGAACCTTGTTATTAGATCGCCAACCCATGGCCATAAACGATTCCAAATAAACAAGCCTCCTATAATTAATCCTAGCCCTGCTCCAAGTTCTCCCCATGCAACAAAGAACCATACAACTAATGGTAAATCAAAACTTTGTGCATCTTCTAATGTTACAGGTATTTTTGCAGTGCCTTGTTGAATAAAAACTATTGCTAATGGAACTCGCAACAACCAAGTTGAGAGATTAATCTTAGCTAACTTTTTTAAATAACTCAATTGTATCTTCCTTACTTAGAATGCGGAGGCATTTTCTTTTCTACAAACCAAACATGTTTTTTTAACACAGGATCATATTTTCTTTGTCTTAGCTTTATTGATCTTTTTTCACCTTTGGTTGGTTTCTTTACATAGTATCTTGTACCTGTATCTTCTTTTTGATAATCCTCCGGGACCATCATTTTAAGTTCATATGATTTTTTACTACTTTTCTTTGCCATTAAGATCTTTTCTTTAGTTGTTATCTTTATTAAATATTGGTATTGGGTTCATTTTATGTAAATTCAATTTTCTTATTTCATGATATTTTTTCAATAAGTCTTGATCACTTCCAATAGCAATAGCACCTTTGTCATCTAGATCCATTGCTCTTTCCATTTCTTCATAAGTTAATCCACCTAATTGATCTTTATCAGTTCTTCCATCTTCCCAAAGACCATCTGTTGGAGGTGCATCTATTATTGTTTGCAGTATACTAAGATCTTTTCCTAACTGCCATACTTCAGTTTTTAATAGATCGCCTAATGGAGATATATCAACACCACCATCTCCGTATTTGGTATAAAAGCCTACACCAAAGTCTTCAACTTTATTTCCTGTACCAACTACTAGTCCTTTGTGACTACCGGCTATTTGATAAAGAGTAACCATTCGTAATCTTGATTTAGTATTTGCTAAAGCATGATCACTTAAAGAATTTGTTGGCATGGATTGAACAAACGAGTTAAACAACGAGTCTAATAAAATTGTGTGATGAGTCACGTTGCTATATTTGTTTGCTAACCACATTCCGTGATCTTGACTGAGATCGTTTTGTTCTCTTATTTGCCTTATTGGCATGGAAACTGCATGTACTGGTAATCCGGTTTCAGCACAAAGAGTACTAACAACTGAACTGTCAATACCTCCGGAAATTCCTATAACCAGTGATTTCATATTATTAGCTACTGCATAATCTTTAATCCATTGTGGTATTCTTTTACTGTAAGGGATTGTAGACAAATTCGTATCCTCCTTTCATAGCCACGTAAAGATTTTTATGTTGGTGCTTTTTAAATGTTAATCTTACATCACCATTGTGTAAACTCATTACTATACCAAATTGATTACGTGAGACTATCACTGCATCAACATATTGTTCGTTGTCAGTGCAGTGTATTTTAACTGTTTCTTGTTCATATTGATTTTGCATAACTCAATATAACAAATATGCCGGCGTAAGTCAACAGAAATATTGCAAGGCTGTATGTGTTGCAAAATTTGTATGCGAAAATTTTGTACTGTGTGTATGTGCAAATTTTGTATTATGTGTATGTGCAAATTTCGTAAATTATGTATGTGTTTAAAAAAATAGTATGTGTTAAAAAATTTTGTATGTGTATTATAGTTTTGTATGTGTATTAGACGTTTTTTTAAGGAGGCGGGGTGTTTTAACGCAAAATAGTATGTGCAACGATTTTTAAGGCTTAATCGTAGTTAATACAGATTAAGCGAACGGTTAAGCCTGTTCGCAAAGCTCACAGGGACAGATTCCACTGTTCTAAACAGTAGTACAAAGTAGACACCCAGAAGCTGGGCATAGTACCTGTTTAAACTGCGTATAAGCTTCATACAGCCGTCGGATACACCACAGTGCTGTCAAAGTACTCACCCTTTACAAATACGTAAAAAACCAGGGGTTTTGATGCTACAGTGAATAACTATTAGTATGCGTAGATTTCATATATCCAAAGCAGTGAAAGACCTTATAGTGGCATGGTGTGTGGCTATAGTGTTGACTGCTGGCATGGTGCTTTTGACTGCATACGGTTTGAAACCCATAATGTCTATAGTAACTAGTTGACCCACATAGCCCTTGTTACAGTGATACCACAGTGGATCATGTTCGCTTCGCTCAAACAAGTTGAAGACCCCGAGAGGGTCGTGCTTCGCACAGTTTTTTTAAGTGTGTTATAGTTCCACCAGGTTCACAGCCGTGATCACACAGTTCAATGGTCGCACAGCCTTTTGTTTGGCTAGTTACCACATCTAGTACTGCTATACCACAAGTTGCATTACCGCCGCCTATACACTGCCCATAAAATTTTACTGCGTAATTTTTTTCAAAACCAAGTTTCCGTAGTCAACTCAGTTTTATAACCAGCTATTGCTGTTTACTAGTTGTCCGCGCCATGTTTGTTGCTAGTACCAAAAATCAACTTCACCCCGCCATATATTGCCCACATTTTTTCTGCTTACCACTAGCAAAGCTTCTCAGGTTTTCTGAGCCAGGCTAGTTTACATGGTCGGTGGTGGGATTGAGGCCGGTGATGGCCTCTACTTCATAAATGTGTGATTGCCCAGTACTCCCAAATACTGCTTGGTTTCTGCCCAGCTAGGATATACTAGGTTATGTGCATAATAGTATACTGCACCTTTGGTATTGTCTTTAATAGTAATAGAACCAACACCCATGGTCCATATAGCAACTTGCATAGAATCTCTCCATGCTTTTGCATTCATTTCTATCAGCTTACCATTGTTATAGTTGGCCCATATAACATCTGCTTCTCCGTCACAATACCATGAGAACTGACATCTGTGCTTTCTAGGATAGTACACTCTGTCTTCATCTAGTAGATTGACATGTTGCTTGGTTTTCCATGATTCTCTTTTAGGACCCTGTTGCACAACTGCACAATAGGTATCGGGCCATCTAGTATCTTGTACTCTGTTTTTGGTAACATTGGCTACCGCGGCTTTACCACTCACTGACTCAGCTCTGGCTTCAAAGTATATGTTCTCTGCTAAACACATCACCGCAGGGTGGTACGCATTGTCCACTTGATTGCTGTTGAGTTCGTCCCATGCTATGTGTTTGGCTTTGATTGAATAGTCTGCTACCGGTCCTACTATCTTCAATGGACTGGGCTTTTCATTTGCTTCTGCATCACAGGATACTAGAGTTGCCCCTAGTATCACTGCAATCACTATAAAAGCTGAAAGGTTCTTGAACCAGTTCCAAGCTCTGTTCATTAGTCTGCCCTCGACATCATGGTTGCTCTGATACCGTAAGTGCCTAACACTTTAACATAGGCATCCGCGGCCACTTCTTTGACATCCATACTCTGTGTGGGAAGACCACCCGGATTCCAAACGTCAATGCCACCGTAGTAACTTCTACCTCTTACCACGCCAGCTTTACGCAGATCTCTTGCAAACTTGCTGGTGCCTGGTGCAATGTTTACCCAAGCAAAACCACAATAGAATGGTTCACCGTTTTTGGCAATATACTGCTCACCTACTGATCTAGCTACTGATTCTGCTTCTTGGTGTATTTCAATTGATGTTTTCATTTGTTACCTCTCTTGTTAATTGCTTATATTATTAATAATATAGCAATATTGGATTCTGTCAACCTCTTAATACCTCGCATATTTGCTGGCTTTTTACACTCCTGTCAAAGAAAAAGGCACGTATTAGGTGCCTTAATCTCCGGGCCTCGAGAGGTTAATGTGTGGCCCTATTGCATCATCTTTGAAGAGAGGTTTTGATTATGATGCAAATTTCGTACCAGCATACCCTGGCTGAGCTCCACGTTTCATGCATGTCACTCTGGCCAGCTTCTGCCAATCATCTGACATCTTTTTAAGATCGGCTAGTTTTGTAACCATTCTCAAAGAGATCTCATTTAGGTATTCTTTGTTGTCTTCCATGAACTGAATCAGACCTTGACCTTCTTCAACACTGAAGCCGTACTCTGTTAGCATGTTGCCATCTTTGACAATCTGTTTACATCTAAGAAACTTGTCTCTAACAGAATCCATTGTAAGATCCAAGTAATGACATCTACTCATGATTGCCGCTAAATGGTCTTGCAACTTCTTGGACTTGACGTAATTGAACTTGATGTTTGTGATCATTATCACAGAACCTTTGTATTCAAATCTATCCGGAACACCTTCGTTAGCTAGTATTCTAGATTCTGAATTCCAAGATATGTAACGTTTCTTAGAACTGTCCAGAGCCGCTTTCAAGATGTTAAGCGATACATCATCAAACAGTACTGTATCACAGTCATCCAATACTAGTATGTTACCAGGATTCGAAAACTTGTACAGTTTCTGATAAAGACCTAAAGCTGACATAGAACCTCTTACTACTTCAAACTTAGGTGGAGTATCAGATAGCTTGTTAAAGATATCACTCTTGTTAAGTTGTTCTTCAACACCATAGGACTTACCAACTCCTGGAGGTCCCGAAACGATCATTGCTCTGACATTGCCCTCTTGGGTAGCTTCTGTCATTTGTGTTAGCACTTCGAATCTCTCACGTATACGTACAATGGCCTCTTCATCAGTTTCTGTTACTACTTCTTTCTTCTTAACAGAACCGTCAAGCACAATGTAGTCTGCATGACTAGGATCAGAAACTTTTACTCTGATAGGCTTAGATGGAAAGTCACCTTCGGAAGCTGTCTTACCGTCTACTAGGTAGAACCCGCCGCCTTTGGCATATGGATGATAATCTCTAATTAAAGCAAAGACCACATCTTGCACTGGATTGCCTTCATAGGTTCCAGTTTTTATTTTTACTGCATTTGGTTTCATTAGTACCTCTCTTTTGTTGTTAACCTTATATTAATATATTACTACAGATCCAGAATATGTCAACCTAATATTTAACTCTTGGATTTTGGCTTTGGCTATTCTTTGGACCCAACTGTTCTCTTTATTACGATCCGCCCAGGCTTGAAGTCTTTTAGCAATTCTAAAAGCCTGTTCTTCAGGAATGGATTTTACCATTCCCCATCTCCATAATAACCGTAATCTTCATCGGTACCAAAACCTGCTGATGCTAAAGCATCGCCGTCCATATCCCAATTGTCATTTTCTTCAAAGTCATCATCAAAGTCTTCTCTAAGACCTTCTTCTGCAAACTCTGACCAAGTGCCGTCATCATCAGACTTAACTATAGTTACGCCACCACCATAAGCCATGTCGTATTCTACTTTCATCTTTTCAGCTTCTTCTCTTGTTGAGAAACTGTCGACTACTTCACCTTTCCAAATTAAATCAAACATTCTATACCTCTCTTTTGTTTTGTTTATATTATAATATTAACACACATTGGAATCTTGTCAACCTCTAAAGTTTATCAAATCCCATTGATGCTACAACATATTTCTGGTTGCCCATTAACATTTGGTCGCCTACTGATGTGCTACGATGACCCCATTCTTTGCCTGTTTCATCTTTGTGCAAAGGAGCCATCACTGTGACTGCATCATTTAGATCACCATTGCGTTCACCATTCTCAAAGTACTCTTCTTTGATACTCCATGAACCTGCAACGTTGTTGGTCCAACGATAAGCATATTCAAGTTTTTCATTATCCGAAGGAAGATCCGGAACATCTACGAAAGCAACTGTTCTTGGGCTGTCTTCGAATGCTGTGTGTATAACTGCTATCTTCATGATTACCTCTCTGTGTCTATATTATAATATTAACACGTATTGGGATCTTGTCAACCTTTAATTGACAAGACCTTCAATGTAACTTTGATCAACTTCGCGACCCACATCTTTACCACCTAGGTATTTGTTGATGTGTTTTGTAGTTGTCATTGAAAACCAATCGTTACTTCTAAAAGCACCTTGATCGTCATAGCCAGCTACAGGTGTCTGATAACTAAACAGAATAGATGTGTTACCTACTTCTAGTTCTGTCATGTTAGAGCCAATTGACTTAAGATTTAATTTACCGTTACTATACAGACTCATGATCTTCTACCTCCCTACCTTGTGCAAAGTCTAACAAGTCAGCCGCTAGTGCCGCCGCTTGTGCTCTTGTTAATTGTATATGATCGAAAAAATTTCCTGCTGTTCTAGAATCTTTACTTGCAGGAGTTGTTATCTGTACACAAGATCCTCTGTTGTCTCCACCCCAAAATCTTGTAAGGTCGACTTCTTGTGCATGACTCTTTATATTTGTTGACATATAACCCTCTCTTGTTAATTGTTTATATTATAATATTAGCACGTCTACAGTTTTTGTCAACCCCTAATCTACAGGATTGTTTGTGTTAATTTGCACGTCTTCTAGCGATGTGCCAATTTTGATTTCATCATACCACACAGTTCTTGTAGGCATGAAAGAAACACGGTCCACCTTATTGTTGTAGATACCATATCTAAAATTAATCCTTTTGCCTTTATTCTTGTACCTGTCTGCCCATGTGTGTTTGTTCACAATAGGTTCTTTGATATCACACCTTAGTTCTCCATTTAACCAAATTTGTAGATAGCTATGACCTTGCTTGAGCTTGTCAGAATAATCTGCTTTAACTACAATGTCCATCCATTTGCCTGTGGCCATCTGTGTGCTACCCATATAACCGCACCATTCGCCATCACCTTTGCCAATCTTACCAGCTGGCTTATCTCCAATGAAATGAATGTTTGTGTAAAACTGACCATCATTCATTTTAAAGATCCAAGGTGGATGATGAACACCCAATGCTTTTACTTGTCCTAATGTGACACTGGATTTCTCTAACATAGACCATGGAGTATTCGAATCTAACATTATGCTCCAAGCATACCAATATTCCTTGCCGGGCTTTTGATATTTGTTGTAGATTCTTTCTACTCTTTCTGAATTTCTCTTACAGTCACTGCCCCATTCATCTCTACCACAAGCACCTGAAACCAATTCGAACTTTTGACTGTTGTCTCCAGCTCTTACAAAATCTGTAGAAACTGTGTAGGCAGTCTTTTTGAATTTAGTTAAACTGTGCCAGTGAGTTGATTTCTTTGTGACAGTGTCTGCCAGTGCTGAACTGCTTAATACAATTCCAGCGACAACAGATGCTATAAGCAAATTCTTTTTCATATTACTTGCTCTCTTGTGATTCGTTAATTTGTTTACCTAACTCATCGCCAGCACCACAGCCGATAACTGTGCCTACCACTGTTGCAAGAGTCTTACCAGAACCTGATCCAACATGACTACCTAAATAGCCACCTCCTACACAACCAGCGACTGTTGATAATTGTCTAACACTCTTATCACTCATCCCACCTGTTGTTGCACTACAAGCCGATAACATTACAACGGCGGCAATTGGAAGAATTATTTTTCTCATATTAATTGTCTCCTTTGTTTGCCATTAATAAAAAGATGGAACCTAAACCTATGCTGGCAATACTACCAAACACTATTATTCCCATCACCCACATTGGATTAGCAAGTTCCATGCACTTACCATCACAATCTCCTGCGGCACCTGATGCCGCGATAATTCCTAGTGCTATTAGCACCGAACCGAAAATGTTAAAAAATGTTTTCATGTTTACCTCTCTTTATAGTTTAATAATAACACAACTATCCAAAGTGTCAACCATTAATTTGTCGCTATTTCACTAGGTTTTTCAGTGATTGTCCATATAGGATCTTCATCATATGGCTCCCAATATAGCCCTTTGTCTGCTTCTAGTTCATACCAGGAATCTTCAATCTCTTTGTATTCTGCTTCAAGATCTTCTCTAGTCATTTTATGAAAGCCTCTAAAGCCACCCTCTAGTATATAAGTGAGAGTTGCATAATCACCTTCATTAAAATCACTATAGATCTTTGATGCTTCAACTTGTAAGCATCGTTCAGCCATCACATAATGAGACAACATCATTGCCCTACTGTCTTCATAGTAGGGCTCATGTGAATCTTGATCATTTAAGTTGCTAGGAAGATTATCTCGCATACCGATATTATCACTAGGCATTTTGATTCTCCTTTTTCATTTCTTCAATACCTTTGTCTATACGATGTTCGTTAATATAATCTTCTGCATCATCTTGACTCATTTGTGCATGATTCATTAACCATTCCTTGGCATCATCATAACGACCATCTTCAATTAATTCATCTCGATATTGATGACGACTTTCTAAGATACCATACAGATCATCAAACTCACTTAACTGACCTTCTAGGTCTTTGTCAGGAACATCAGACAATTGATAAAATTCATCAAAGCCATCTTGCCAACAACCCATGAAATCCATTCCAGGTTCATAATAATATCCTTTGATAGAGATATCATTGTTGTGTCTTGTATAATGTTCATAGGCACCAAGTGCTGGTCCCCATGCGGTATCAAATGCAAGAGTCAAAGTGTTGTCATTGATTTCGTTAGCATAGCACTCTGACACATCCCATTTGGTTCCCCAATTGGACACTGACCAATCATACCAGTTCTTGAAACCATGTTTCTCAAGATTAGCATTCTCTTTTTTTACAAGTGCTATCTGTTCAGGATTAGTATCTGAGCCTAGACTGCCGGCTGTGATATCTAGATCTTTTGATCTAGGATACATGAAGTTAAAAAGCTCGCCTGCTTCTGCGGCTTTACTTAAGGACTCGAGTTTTTCTTTTGGACCCGAGATAGTGATATTGTTATTACACCAATTTGGCATATCGACCTCTCTTTCTATATTTTAATAATAGCACATCTGCCCAATGTGTCAACCTATTAGTTTCGAGCTGGAGTGGTTAGTTCCAGCTCTAAGGATTTGATTTATAAAGTCTTGTAATCCCTGAAATGACTTGCATCATTGTTATTTGGATTTTAAGTGGTAATAACCCCGCGACTGGGAAGAACCCCACTTCTTTCTTCTAGGATCGTACAAAGCCTACCAACCACGGACTCGGCCTTTTGCATCTCCTCTAGAGAAACTGTTAAAACATAATACCTGCTATAATTGCCAAAACGAAAAAGAATGTTATCCAACCTATTAACCATCCTCCAGCAAATGCTAAAGCTCTAGTTAATACCCAAATAACTGCTCCGCCTCTTGTGTTTTTATCGTATTGCATAGTACCTCTCTTTGTTTATATTATTACTATAACACAGATTGAGATCCTGTCAACCATTTTCCTAAATGATCCGGACGTCTGTTTCTGCCTTTTCTAACTTTAATAAAATTCTTTGGAGATACCACATTTGGTGTGCCATGACGGCCACCCATGTTAACTACCCAACCATGTGGACCGAACATTACTGCTCGGCCCTTTAGTTCCGCTGAATGCGGAGTTGAGAAGTAAACTGTATCTCCGACTTGAATACTTTCAAACATTAAGCCGCCTCCTCTTGTAAAACTTCTACAACCGGATCCCAATCAATCCCGTTGTCTGACACATGCCATTCACCCTTCATGTGTATGTAAAGATACTGAACCATCTGTATGTTTTCAACACCTGAGATTCTTGTGCAAAGCGGATCACCGTATTCGGAAACATCACGATGAATCTCTGGCTTTACTTGATCCCATGGTTCATCTTTATCGTAATTGGCTGAATGCTTATTACCATTTTCATCTTTCCATTTACTACGGCTACCGTAGTACAACACATCACCTTCACCCATGCAAGATGAAATGTCACCGCCATCTACTAATTTAATGGCGTCTTGTAATGTAGGATAATTTTCAACTAGGTGTTTACCTAGGCCTGATGGATAACCATCCCAATGATGATATACTGATACCACATCGTAATCGCTATATGCTATTCTGCTTCTTGTTGCCATGTTAACCTCTCTTTCTATATTTTAATAATAACACGGATAAGGATTCTGTCAACCCCTAAAATGAAATAATATTTGCGGCATAAAGACTTGCGATTATAACTGCCGCAACTCCTAGCTCTACAAATATACTTTCACAATACAGTATTTTTTTGATCATTAGTTCCATTCGTCCCAGTTGTAGATACCTTCGACACCTTCGTTGCCATATTCTTTATCACGAAGTTCATCTAGTGATTCGATGCCATCATCATCTGTGGCACCATCGTTTTGACTGATCCATGTGCTACCACAAACCGGACAGGCATCTTTCTCAATGCCTATCGGTCCATGTTCACAATCTTTACAATGCCAATCATCAACGAATTCGTCCGGATCGTAATCTATCATTAAGCCACCTTCCTTAACATTGTAGCCGGCACATTGTATCGCATTGGATATCCTGAGTTGCCTTTGACTACAACTAAAATATATTTCTGTTTGATTCTATCGATAGTTCCTTGCACGGTTGCACCTGAACGAGAATCAAATTCGACTTGATCACCAGCAATGAATTGTCTCTTTGCTGACTGTTGCATATAAGTCTGCTTGAGCTTGATTGCTTGAATCACTTCTTGTAATTCATAATTGTCCTGGATGTTCATGATTGCTTCAACAGCCTTTGATATTCTTTTGTTCATTTTTTTACCTCTCAATTGGTTTATAGTTTTATAATAGCATAAGAGCTGATCCTGTCAACCCCTAAGAACCTACCGATAAATGGAGCTTATTTGCCTTCTTCTCAAATCCTTCTATGTAGATATGATGCAAATTACCACTCTCACGTATGGCTCTATCACAGGCATTGTATATGTCGCCCCAACGACTACCCAGTACCTTGACTACATTGGCAGTTGGTGCACCATATGAATGATAGTGAATATAAAGATTTTCGCCATATGGATGATCCTGACCAAAATGTACATCCTCATGAAAGATGCTCCAGACAGATTTAAATCCACATGCCATTCGGTAAGTATCGAAATATTCTAGTTCCTGTTCGAATTCGTTTTCGCGATCTTGTTGTTGAGCATTTGTTAGCATATTGACCTCTCTTTGTTAATTGCTTATATTTTAATAATAGCACAACAAAGCCATTTGTCAACCTTGTTGTGCTAGTTTTTTTTATTTTTTTATTATGCTACTTTTGTATTAACAAACTTAACTAGTTCGTCGTTACACTTAATCCAAAAGTCTCCATCCATTTGCACGTCCAAGTTAACACGTTCATTTTCTTGCATACCTTGTTCGCTGTAGTCAAATGCTAAAAAGTCACTTAACAGTTTGCTGTCAAAATCACAATGCTGTTCCATATACTTTATACTGTTATCAATAAAGCCACCATCCGTGTAAATTAAGCCGTCACTGCCATCATACCATGTGCCGTCTTTGCCACTGCCATCATATACAATATTGCCAGCAAGTCCACCGCTCCAATATGCATCGTCCCAATCTTCATATGTAGCAATTAAACTCATGTAGTCAACTTTAACACCCTTAACAACATCCTTGTTCCAAATGCTGTCGCCACTAGTCCATATTCTATTGTTGTGTACGTCAATGTTAATTTGTACTAGCA
>CENJ01059077.1_pt1 | contig 12574 bp, 6 predicted proteins | sample 356161 | NCBI WGS metagenome assembly CENJ01 (sample SAMEA2619531, study PRJEB7988) | marine metagenome | biome: marine biome (ENVO:00000447); feature: surface water layer (ENVO:00002042); material: "saline water (ENVO:00002010), including plankton (ENVO:xxxxxxxx)" | depth 5 m
AATTTGATGCTAATTTAAAAAAATACGTGATTAAGCTATAACTTTTTTAATAGTTTTTGACACAAAGGCAAATGTTAAAATTCCAGTACAATTTGAAAATATATCTAATATTTCAAATGATCTATGCGTTAAAAAATAACCTTGGATTAATTCCAATATAAAACCAAATAGAAAAGAAATGAGCATTGATCTTAATTTTGGGTTCTTAAAAGACAGCTCCCTAAACAATGATACATAAATCGAAATAGTGTATATAAAATAGGTTATAAAATGTAAAACTTTATCAAGACTAAAAAAACTATAATTCTCAGCTATTCTAATTTGTATTGGTATAACTGAAAAAAAAATGATTAAAAATGAAAATAAAAAAGTAAAATAGGTAAACTTAAATTTAAGCACCAATTAATTTTTTGTATTCCTCAGCATTTAAAAGATCTGAAGTATCAGTGCTATTTAATTTAATTTTAATCATCCAACCTTGACCATATGGATCTTCATTTACTTGCTCAGGTTTTTCATTTAGAGAATCATTTATGTCAATAATTTCCCCTGTTATTGGCATAAACAAATCCGAAACAGTTTTTACAGCCTCAACAGTTCCAAACACTTCCTCTTTTGAAAAATTTTCCCCAATTTTTTCAATTTCAACATAAACAATGTCCCCTAGTTCTTGTTGAGCAAAATCAGTTATGCCAACGGTAGCTACGTCAACATCAATCGATATCCATTCATGGTCCTTAGTGTACTTTAAATTTGCAGGTATATTCATGGGTTTAAATTAATGAACAAATATAAATTTAACTTAAAATAAAAAAAATTTAATTCCCAAAATTGTATTGTATTGAAATACCAGAACGTATACTAGTTTGGGGAAAAGCTGTAGAAATCGCAAATTTTGAAAAATTATGATCATAGAAAAATAGTGCGGTGAGATTACTTGATAACATATAATCAGCAGTAACTTTTATTGACCAAAGTGTTTGTCCTGCAGTAACTTGATTATTATCAACATTAAGACTTCTTAAAACTGTGATATTGTCTCTATAGGACAGGTCAGCTTTAATATTTAAATCTCCCTTCATGGTTTTTCTTCTACCTCCAATGTTGGTTGTAAATGGTATGTCTTTCAATCTATACCCTAGACCAAATATGTATTCGTCACCTCTTGTTTCTGTCAGTATATTATTATCTAAACTTAATGACAAAGCCCTATCTGTCTTCAATTCGGTTAAAATTTTTAAAGAGTTTTTTAATTCAATATCTAATCTGATGAGAGGGTTGAATTGCTCAACCAAATTAATATTTCCAAAAAGTATCTCAGACAGATAATCTCCATATTGATTTTTTTGTTCTGGCTGGCTTTGAATGTAATCTAAATTTGATTGAAATTGATTTATAGTATAACTTGACCTATATCCGTGAGAGATAGAAAATCTATTAAATAATTTTCTAATTGACTTATTATTCATTAGGCCTGTATATCTTATATTCCAATTTGGGATTGGTACATTTTTGATTGAATTTAGAGACACTTTACTAGGATCACTCCCGGTGTAAGCAGAATAAAACGCAGCAATAATTACATCTTGTTGATTTTTAGAATATCCGGAAGGGAAACTATTTATATTGTCTGAAATAGGGATGCCTCTAGATTTAGCTAATCTGTTTGCTATGACAATTCTATTTTGTCTAAATCTACTAAAATCGGAGCCGCCACGCCTAGATCTTCGAAATGCGGTTCTTATCATAATTGTAGAAGTTCCATAATTACCATAAATATTACTATTAAGGGGTATATATTTGTTGTTGTTTACATTAAAATTTTCAGTTATACTTTCGGAATAATCTCGTTCTGCGTTCAAGTCTACTAAAAAACTTTTTCCAAACCTCAATTGTCCACTTATAGTCAGTTGACTATTTCTAACTTGCGAGAAAGGTTGGTTAAACCCATCAAAGTCAGTTAACATTCCTCTCTTAGCGATTTCATATCTTATATCTGACTGACTTCCAAAAGTGAAGGCCATACTTGGATCAAGAGATCCTAAAAACCCTACTGAAGGCAAATATCCAGGAATAACTTTCCCATTATTTTCTGAATAAGAAAAACGTAATCTTTTAAAAGAATTTAATAAATCAATGGTGGTTTTGAGTACTTTATTCTTCCTAATCTTCTTTGCTATAGAATCATTGGATTTAGATAAATTAAAATTTAATGCCCTTTTGTTTTTATTTTTTAATCTAAATATTTCGTAGAGCTTATTTGTTTGAATCGAACCATTTATGGTTTTCGTATTAGCATTTTGAATAGTGTTTACTATTCCTAATCTTTGTCCCATTTCGTTTTCCACTTGAGATAAGATATCAGAGCCGCGTATCCAACTAAAATCTCCAGAATAATTTAAATCAGAATCAATGAAGCTTAATAATTTAAAATATTTAAATGGTAATTTGTAAGTTAAATTTAAATTTTGAAAATGTCTATTAGGGTCCCCCTGATCAAAAATATTATACCATATATTCTGAGTTTTCTTATAATCTTCATTTTCCTCCTTTAAATAATTTCTAATTATTCTACTAGTTGTGGAAGTGAAATTGATTCTGGCAGATCTTGTCAAATTATATTGTAGATTATAAGTGTTATCAAACAAAAAGTTTCTTTGTGAAAGAACTGGTAGAGCTAACAATGATATTTCAGTTTTAGAATCTGCATAAACATCCCTAAACTGTTGCGAGTTTAAAGTTCTATTTATATTTGCAGAAAAGGACATACTGGATGGTATAGGATTAAAGTTCAAATTTTTTAACCATTCTAAATATCTTTTATTTTTTAAAAATTTCAGCTTATAAAAGGGAAGTATTTCCAAACTTTGAAAGTTATATCCATAATTTCCTTGTAATCTAATATTTTTATTTTTTTGATTTTCAATCTCATAATCATGATGATATATTTCATTATATGAATACGAAAAATCAAAATTTTCAATATTATAAAATTTTTTCTTCTCAGGTGTACCAATCTTTCTTACCCCAACAATACTAATATTTTTTCTTTTTGTGTAATCAATTGCTTGCTCCCTAATTCTATTTTTTTCTTCATTTGAGTCCGAAGCTGCCATTCTATCCTTTAGCTTTATGTCCTGATAAAAAGGATCAAATTCAGGTGAAATTATCACCTCGCCAACACTATAATTAAGTGGTATTTGAATTCCAAAACTAATTGGTAAAAGTTTAGCAGCATCCGCAGCAGTTGTGAAATCATATTGAAATAGTTCTTCTCTTGTTCTCTGATTTGGCGACTGATCAATACTTCCAAAACCAATCGATGAGTAACGAGTATTCCCAGAAAAATTTAAAAAATCTGCCATATTACCATCAATTGATCCTATGGAAGCCCAACCTCCTTTATTGTCAATACCGGCTATTCTAAGTTCGTTAAACCAAACTTCTCCGCACAAATTGTCGCCAATTATTGTTGATGGATTTTTTACTCCAATCATCATCGTCCTAATTGATCCTAGCGATGGGTTTCCTTTGACTGAAATCCTGTAATATTTACTGCCAGACAAATTTGAAATTGGACTAAATTCATCTACTTCGTTCATTTCCTCATCAAAAAATAAAGCCTCTGTTAAAGAATTTCTAGTTAGATATTTGGACTTGATTTTGGATAATAATTCGACAGGGAAATCAATTGAATTAGAATCTGGATTCCAAACTTCTTCTGCACTAATTCTATTTGATAAGTTTTCACCAAATTTAGTTGGTTTTAATGGGACTTCAATTTGATAATAGTTGTCTTGATAATCACTTCCTAGTCTCAAAAAAGCCACTAATCTCCTATCATACTCATCAAAATTTCCTTCTCCAGGTAGAGGATTGTTCCCCTTAATTGATTCAGCATGTATGTACATCTTCAATTTTTTATACTGTCTTAAATCAACATCAACATTTTTGAAAACTCCTCTGTAATCCATGGGTTTAAGATTACAAATTCTAAATGAAAGAGATTGTTCATTTTGTCTAACTATTGTGTTGTTATTATTTATTTGCTCTCTTTGAATTTCGGGAGGCAAAACATAGTTAATTGGTATTCTGTTCTCGTTCTCTAAAACATTTACAGTACTTATGTCGACAGTTGTGTTATTAGAATAGATTAAATTTTCGTTAAGAGATTTATTATATCTTCTCCAGTCACCTCTTACTAAATCCAGTGTGCCAAATCTAAATACAATAGGAACTTCAAAATCTTTAAGAATCATCCTCATAAATCGAATTGATCTCAAATCCTCTATCCCATTAATATTTTGGTAATAGTCTTTAAAATTGGTCTCAAGGTAATAACTTTTGTCAATGGGTACCTTGAACTGAATCCATCTTGTAGTTATCGATCTTCCATTAGGTAGTGTCACAATTATATTTTCTCTAACATCGGTTACAAATGGGTGATTCCCAACGTTCATATCTTTTCTAATTGGGACTCTATATTCAAAGTAACTGTCTATTGTGTTCATAGTCTGATCCCTATTTATATCTTCTGTATCTGGCTCAGTTGTACTTCCTCTATTTTGATCACTGAAAGAAATTGGTGAATTTCCATCTGTACCGTTATAATTTTTATATCTATCAATTATACCTCCTTGAGCTTGAAGAAAAAATTGATAATTATCTCCTGCTGGATCTTCATTTGGCCCATTTGGAAAAAAAATCTTTTCCTCTTCATCATTTAGACCATCCAACCCAACATCTTGAAGGATTCTATCATTTTCAATTGAATTAAAAGCATACAATAGAGATTGAGAAGAAGGTGTTCTACCCCAATTGGTTGTTTTTATTGATGTTCCCTCAGAGCCTGGCAATCCATTTTCAAATTGCTTCCTTCCATCAGGTAGAATATCTTCAGAAATATTTCCAAGATGGAAAATTAAATTACCCAAATCTTTATTTTCCGCATCAATTTCATTAAATGTGTCCAATAGCCAAAATTCAATAAATTCTACATTTGCTTGTTCAAAATTTGTTGAGTTAATCGCTCTCATAATTCCGCCCCAATTTGACTCTATATTTTCCTCAAATAAAGATTTTTCTTGATTGTTGTATGGTCCCTTCTCACTGGGAAAAAATGACAAATCCAAAGTGTTTTGAACAGTAGATTGACCCTGAACTAAATCCTGCTCAGGAAAAATTTCATTTATGAAAATTCTTCTGGTTGTGTTTAGAGATATATCTGTATTGGAAATATTATCTGGTCTAAACTGTCCCGAATAAAATACGGGATCAATAGTATACCAAGCTAATTTTGCTCTTTTATAACCTGACTTGATGTTATCTTTACCATGATCATTGTCATATTTTTTTTGTCTTGGTATACTTGCCAATCTCCATGCAAAAGACCCTTTAACATCAATATTTGTTTGAGCTCCTTCAAAATCATCCAAATAAACATTTGCTTCTCCCTGCAATTGAGTGTTTCTAGGATTTCTCGCTAATAAACTTGCAATTTCAGCTCTTACTGATATTTTTGATTTTTCACTTGTCTTTATTGTTGGGATGTAATTAACCAACTTCGTTAAAAAAGGAACTTCTGTAGAAAAATTGGTATTTAAACCAATCATTGTATTGTTTACAGGTTCTGTCCCATAATTTGCTTTTTGGGTAAGAGGATTTTCACTCAAGTTAATTAAAGTTCCCCCGATTGTGGTATTTTCATTAAGTTGATGAATTAAATCAAATCCTGAAAATCTCTTGTTTTGCTGTCCAAAAAATGTATTATTCTCAACAGATATTTTAATCGGAATATTTGAAGCTTTTATGCCAGGATCAAGAATCTTAACCCTCCCGATTTGATAATTAACAGTATAATCTACACCTTCTCTTAAGACCCTTCCTCCAGCAGTAACTTGAACCGACCCCCTAGGAATATTAAATGCTCCTATAGAAATCCCGTCAGAATTAGCAGTTTTATATCTTCCTTTTATTTGAAATTTATTTTTTTCTGTTGACTGAAGAGCTGCAGCTTGAGTAAGCTCATACATTTCCCAAAAAACATATTTTTTTTGATTTAGGTTATATGTTTCTCTGTTTTCATATTTTTCGGATATATTTTTATCTGCTAATAGTAAATCAAATAAGGTTTGTCCAAACGGTTCTATAGTAGGGAAAATTATCCTTCCATATTTCTGATCAACTGTTATCCCAGGTACAAAGTCGAAAAAACCGTCCCCTTCAGGTTCGGGATCGTTATATATATTTAATTTATCTAATCCAAGTGTTTTCAACAAAACACTTTTGCTCAAATCTTGAGGCCATATTTCGTCATCTACTGATAACAAATAATTAATTGGTGAAGGGTCTGAATAAAGAATATTTAGTCTAAAATCTTCCTTTTCAAGTTGAAAAGCACTCGTGTTATATATGTTTTTCATCATTAAGTCCCAAACAGGCTGATTTACATTTGTTAAACTACTTTTTAATAATTTTATGACTAGATTATCTGTATCATCTTTTTCAGTAGTAACTGTTACGGTATTAGTCCCAACTTGTCCGCTATTAGCAAATTCTCCCACTTGAAAGACTTCACCTCTAAAGGTGTATTGAAATGAAACACCAAGAATCTCGTCATTGCCTAATCTCTGATTTAAAGATATATAACCTAATTGTGAATGATAGGTATATTCCGAAGGATCAAGTTTTCTTGCACTTTCTAGAATAGCATAGTCAATGCCTTCTTGAACTATTGTATTTAACTGACCAAATGACTGAGAAATGGTCCCTTTATCTCTTATGTTTGAGTCAATGTATGCACCTGAACCTATATTTTCTGGATCAAATTTATTTGATCCATTCGACGGTAAAAAATCCAAACTATTTGAATTGATAAAGTTATCATCTAATTCAGCTAATCTTGTATTTTCGGGATTACTCTCACCTATATCTTGAAGAGCAACTAAATTTCTTATGTTGTTGGTTTGAGCTTGACGGTTAGTTATCCAAACCTCAATCCTTGTAATTTGAATTGGCGAGTTTATAAAAGGATATGTCTTTAAGAATTTATTATAATTATCTCTAAAATAGTGGGATAAAAAAAAATGTCTATCTGCTTCATAGTCTAAAGCAAAAATTGAAAATTCTTGGAGTGTACCACCTCCCTGTGAAACTACAGATTGAGATTGTGACCTTTGTTCGGCGAAAACACCAGTAATACTTGTTCGCCCAAATTTAAGTTGAGCCTTAACTCCCATCAAGCTCTGAGCACCACTAATTAGTGTGCTATTTATGGGCATATTTATATTTCCAATATCAATATTCTGTAGAATCGCATCTTCAGTGACATTTTTATTCAAAAAATTATTTAGCCTGTTTTGGTAAGCGCCTGTAAAACTCTCCAAACTGTTCGTATTACTTCTTAGATTGTTTAGTTCACCTCTTACTTTATCAACAGTGTTTTTTGAATCGGTAATTAGATTGTCAACGTTGTCCATTTTATCTTGAAAATCTTTTGGAATGTAACTAGACATTTCTCTTGCTTTCGGAGGATTGAACTCAAGCTTAACTAAATTTTGAAAATCAAAGGTTGACTCAGTGTCATAATTTGCAGTTATTTGTAATCTTTCTCCAATATTTCCAATCAAACTTAAATTTATTCTTTGATCAAAATCGAATCCAAAATTTCTTCTATTCCTTGGAGAAAAACTAGGATTGTCTGTTTTTTGATATCTGAAACCTAAATCAACTCCAATAGAACCTTGTGGCTTAACATCTAGTTTGTTACTTCCAAAAATTGATGAAAAGAAATTAGAATTAACATATAAGTCTGGTAAAAGATCTTTTTGAACTTCTTGTAACTCTTTCTTATTTGATCCTATTGCACGAACCTTATTTTTAAAATATGAGCCAATTTCTTGTCTTAAAACTAGTTGGGAGTATTCTTTGGGTGAAAGAACCAAAGGTAAATCTAATCTTATAGGCTGTTTTTTTAAATCAAGAATGAAAATGTTTTTTATGGGGTTATAAACATAAATTTCTGATAATTTTAGTTTTTCTGGATAAACAACAGAATAATCAGAAGCACCCGATCTTAAATTTTGAGCATAAATTTGTATATCAGAAAAAAAAGAAATTATGACTACACAAAATAAAAAGCCATAATCAGCAATAAAATACCTTAATTTTTCAATCAAAGATGTACTATAATTTATTCAAAGCCTGTTTTATAAGTTCCTCTACTGAACTTTCTGGATAACTTTGAATTATGTTATCAACTAATTTTTCAACCTGACGTCTTGGATAACCAAGAACCTCTAATGCTGATAACGTTTCATCTTTAATTGTATTGTTTTTTATTGGCTCAATTTGATCTTCTGTTTCAATTATTTTTAAAATTTTATCTTTTAACTCAATTAATAGCCTTTGAGCCGTTTTTAAACCAATTCCTTTGACGCTTTTGATTGCATCAAGATTTTGATTAAAAATAGCATCCTTGATTTGAATAGGAGTCATAGATGACAACATCGTCCTTGCTGTATTTGGACCTATTCCTGAAACAGAAATTAGGAGTCTAAAGATTGATCTTTCAACTGGTTTGAAAAAACCATAAAGAATATGAGCATCCTCCCTAATTTGCAGGTGGGTGTAAAGCATTATCGATTCTTCATCATCTATTTGAGAGAAGGTGTTAAGGGAAATGTTAACTTCATATCCTACTCCGTTACAATCAATAACAACAGAGGTGGGGGTTTTTTCAATCAATCTACCTTTTAATTGAGTAATCATTTATTTTTCTTTTTTCTTAACTTTTCCTTGTGCTGGGCATCAACAACAGCTACAGCTGACATGTTTACAATTTCATCAACTGTAGCACCTAATTGCAAAATATGAACGGATTGTTCAAGTCCTAGCAAAATAGGTCCAATGGACTGGGCGCCATTTAACTCCTTCAAAATTTTATACGTAATGTTAGCTGATTCGAGATTGGGAAAAATTAAAGTATTGACTTTCTTTTTAATTAATTCAGAAAAAGGAAACTTTTCCTTTAGCATTTTTCTATTTAAAGCAAAGTCGGATTGCAATGGTCCGTCTACATCAATTTCAGGGTGTTTTTTGTGCAAATATGAAACTGCTTTACTGACCTTCTTCGCATTTGGATGTTCGGAAGTGCCAAAATTACTAAACGAAAGAAGTGCCATAACACTTTTGAAGCCTAACAGTTTGACTAACTCAGCATTTAAAATGGATATTTTTGCTAATTCCTTGTCTGAGGGATCTATATTTAAAGTAGTATCAGATAGAAAAAGTGGTCCTGAATCAGTAAGCATCATATTTGTTGCTGCAATTCGTGATCCTCTATTGCTCTTGCTTATTATTTTCAAAACTGGTTTGATTACAGCTGCATAATTTCTAGAATATCCAGATATCATAGCATCAGCATCTTTATTTTTTACCATCATACAAGCAAAATAATTTCTCTCTCTTAAGAGTGATGATGCTTCGTACTGGTTAACACCTTTTCTCTTTTGAAGTTTCCAATATAATTTTGCATACTTGTTTTTTACTTCCAAATGCTGCTTACTCTTTGGATCAATTATTTCAACAGGCTCGTCAAAATCAATAGATTTCATTAAATCTATAATTACATCCTTTCTTCCTAACAGAATCGGCTCAGCAATTTTTTCCTCTTTAACGATTTGAGCTGCTTTCAAAACCGATAATTGGTCTGCTTCGGCAAAAACAATCCTTTTTGGATTTTGTTTTGCCCTGTGGTGAAGTGCTCTTAAGACTTTTCTACCGCTACCAGTTCTATCCATTAAATTATCAGAATACTTCTTCCAATTAGAAATTGGTTCTCTTGCTACACCAGAATCCATAGCAGCCTTTGCTACTGCTACAGGTACCTCTACTATCAATCTTGGATCAAATGGTTTTGGAATTATGTAATCTTTTCCAAACATTAGTTTTCTTTCGTTGTATGCTAAATTAACTTGTTCAGGTACAGGTTCTTTGGCAAGATTGGCTAGAGCGACAACTGCTGCTTTTTTCATTTCTTCATTTATTTTTGATGCTCTAACGTCCAGGGCGCCTCTGAAAATAAATGGAAAGCCAAGAACATTATTAACTTGATTAGGATGATCTGATCTGCCGGTAGCCATTATAACATCATCTCGAGTTTCAATAGCATCTGCATAAGGGATTTCAGGATCAGGATTAGCCATTGCAAAAACGATTGGATTCTTGTTCATTTGTTTTAACATGGATTTGGAAACAATATTCCCTTTAGATAGCCCGATAAAAACATCTGAACCTGAAATTTCTTTTTCTAAAGTTGAGTCCGATTCGTGGATCGCAAAATATTTTTTTTCATTAGAAAGATTTTTTCTTGTCTTACAAAGAAGGCCCTTACTATCGAACATTTTAATATTTTTAAGTTTTGCTCCGAATGAAATATACAGTTTACTACAAGAAATTGCTGAAGCTCCAGCTCCGGATATAACTATTTTTACGTTTTCAATCTTTTTTTCTGCCAATTCAAGAGCATTTAATAGCGCAGCACAGGAAATAATTGCAGTGCCGTGCTGGTCGTCATGCATAACTGGAATATCTAACTCATTTACCAATCTGTTTTCAATTTCAAAGGCTTCAGGTGCTTTTATATCTTCAAGGTTGATTCCTCCAAAAGTTGGAGATATTGACTTGACCGATGAAACAAAATCATCTACATTTTTAGCATTTATTTCTATATCAAATACATCAATCCCAGCAAAAATTTTAAATAAAAGGCCTTTTCCTTCCATAACTGGTTTAGATGCTTCTGGGCCAATGTCACCTAACCCTAATACTGCTGTACCATTAGAAATTACCGCTACTAAGTTTCCTTTATTTGTGTATTTATAAGCGTTGTTGATATCATTGTAGATCTCGAGACAGGGAGAAGCAACACCAGGAGAGTAAGCTAGAGCCAAATGTCTTTGTGTGCTATATTTTTTAGTAGGAATAACTTCTATTTTCCCAGGTTTAGGTTTAGCATGATAAACTAATGATTCTCTTCTGGTTTTTTTATCACTCATTCTCTTAGTAATTTATGATTAAATGTAGTCCAAGTATTTCGATTCACTATTTAATTATTGAAAAAAATGCTATTATTTTTTTGATTTGTCGCTAGTTTTTATGAATAAAGAAAAAATACCTCCAATAATTAAAAAAATTCCTGCTAATTGAATAACATTGATTGGGTTTTTACTTAGTAAGTCATAAACAAAAAACTGCATTGAAAAAATTTGAATAATCATTGGAACAACTATGAACATATTAAAAATACCCATGTAAATTCCCGTTTTATTACTTGGTATCGAATTTGCAAGTATTTGATATGGCATTGACATCATAGAAGCCCATGTTATCCCCAATGAAAACGATATTAAATATATATTGGATATCATTATTCCATCATTGATAGGTATTGAAAATAAAATATGGTTGTCTCTCAGAAGAGGTAAGCAGACAAGTCCTAATCCACCTATAGAAAGTGAAAAAAAATGAAGTTTTTTGGGTCCAAATTTCTTTGCAAAAGGAAGTAATAAGAATGCAATCGAAAAGCAAATGATGTTATATGTCCCATTGATGTTTCCAGTTAAAAGTTGAGCTTTATTAAAAAAAATACTAGACTGATCCAATGTGTCATAGAGCGATAAAGATAAAGCTGAAGTAAGATATTGCCAATAACAAAACATTGCATACCATGGAAAAAACATTACGGGGAAAAGTTGTTTCATTGTGGATGGCATTTCTTTGAAGGCAACAACAATTTCTTTAACAGTATTTAACAAAATCCCAACTTTTTTCGATTTTTTAATTTTTATTATTTCCTCATCAGTTGGTGGATATTCAGATGTTGTAAAAACAGTTATCAAAATTGTAAAAGTAGATGCTATAGAACCAATCAAGAAGGCCCATAGAGTGGTTAGGGGAATTCCATTTTCCATTTTATCACTTAATGACAAAACCCCAAAAGATACTAAAATTACTGGGGTAAAATTTGCCATAGTTGTTCCTAGACCAGTGAAAAAACTTTGCATCAAAAAACCTAACGAATATTGTTTTTCAGGTAATTTATCTGAGATAAAAGCTCTATATGGTTCCAAGGCAATATTATTTGCTGCATCTAAGATCCAGAGTAAACTTGCCGCCATCCACAATGAATTTGAATAAGGCATTAAAATCAATGCAATACTTGCTATAACAGCTCCAATTAAAAAAAAGGGTTTTCTTCTACCAAATGTTAAAGACCAAGTATTATCACTAATTGCTCCAATAATTGGCTGAACTACAAGTCCTGTTACTGGCCCAGCGAGCCATAACATTGGTAACTCAGACTCATTTGCACCTAAATACTTATATATGGCACTAAGATTACTTTGCTGCAATCCAAAACTAAATTGAACACCAAAAAAGCCAAAATTCATGGTCATTATTTGAAAAAAATTGAGGGATTTTTTAGCTATCATACTTACTTTTCCTCAGAAAATGCAAAATTGATATTCCTCTTTATACCACTATATCCAGTTCTTTTAATAGGGCTATCTTT
>CENJ01067003.1_pt1 | contig 12556 bp, 10 predicted proteins | sample 356161 | NCBI WGS metagenome assembly CENJ01 (sample SAMEA2619531, study PRJEB7988) | marine metagenome | biome: marine biome (ENVO:00000447); feature: surface water layer (ENVO:00002042); material: "saline water (ENVO:00002010), including plankton (ENVO:xxxxxxxx)" | depth 5 m
TTTAGCCCTAAGTATTGGTAATGGGCAATTCAACCCACATGCATCTAGTTCTTGGTCATATTCTGCCATATAAAATCTCCATATCTAATTTAGTACAAAAATAACGTTTTCTAGCTTATGTGTCTACATAAGCGAAATAGGATATACTTATTAGTGTTAAGTGTAAACACAAACATAATCATTATAAAAAATACTAAGTACATATGAAAGTAAATATATACACTACAATATTAGCTGCTTATATAGCGTATATTCCTGCAAATTTATCTGCAAGTAACATCAAAATACCTATGATTGGGGACACTTCCTCAAGATATATGAGCATTTCTCAAGAGAATAAGCTTGGAAGTATTATATATTCACAAATTTTAGGTTCTTTTAATTTAATATCAGACCCATTAATAACAAGTTATGTACAAATGCTTGGAAATAGACTTCTTGTGTCAGATTATAACAGCCCTATAAAATATAGATTTTTAGTGGCCAATAATCCTACTATTAACGCTTTTGCTACTCCAGGTGGTGTAATCGTAATTAATTCTGGTTTGATACGGAAGACAAAAACTGAGGCAGAACTTGCTAGCGTACTTGCTCATGAAATCGCCCATGTTAAAGCAAGACATTTGTCCAGGATGCACGAAGAATCGTCAAAAGTTAATATCTCTACCGCTCTATCAGTACTTGCAACAGTAATTGCAGGCACATATAGCACAGGAGTATTAGGAAAGACTTTAATAACAGGCCAAAATGTTAAGGCGGCTCAACTTACAAATTTTATTCGAGAGCATGAAAAAGAAGCAGATAGGTTAGCAATTAATATTTTAGTTAATGCAAATATAAATCCTAAAGCCATGAGTGATTTTTTCGAAACTTTACAAAAGGAAAATGATGACAGAGGAGCTTTAGAATTTTTAAGGACACACCCTTTAACTGAGAATAGAATATCAGAAACATTAAGTCTTGCTTCAAAATACAAAGGAAACTTTACAAATGATAGCTTTGCATACCAATTTACATCGGCAAAAGTCTCAATAGAAAAAATAAATACAAAAAATTTCATTAAAAACTATACATACAACGCAGAATTAACTAAGGCTTCTTCAGGAAGAATTGTTGATGATTATGCATATGGTTTAGCACTTATTAAAGAAAAAAAATATAAACTTGGAAAAGAAGTATTAAATGATTTATTACAAATTCTTAGTAATAAAAATCAACTTTATATAATTAAAAATTATGTATCAATCGCTCTTTCTGAAATTTATATTAAGGAAAATAAATTTAATGATGCGGTGGAACTCCTTGAGAGTTTAAATGACATTTATCCAACTGATCCTACGATTTTATATTATTTGTCGCATGCTTATATGAAAAATAAGCAATATAAAATGGTAATAAGTAAATTACTTCCCTATGTTATAGAACATAAAGACCATAGGCTTGTTCTAAAAATAAGTGAAGCAGGATATAAGCTTAAGGAGCAATCTTTAGGACATGAATACCGTGCAGATTACCTAAAGTTACTTGGTAGTTTTACTTCGGCAATAAAGTATTACAAACTTGCCTTACAATATAATATGAAAGGTAAAACTATTGATGAAAGAATAACTTCAAAAATAGGCGAGATTAAAAAACTTCAAAAAAATAAAGAAATATTATAAATGATAGCTGCTTTCACCATGGCTACCAAAATCTAATCCCTCTGTATTTTCCTCTTGTTCTGATACACGTAATCCAACAAGTTTTTGTGTAACTATTACAATTATTGAAGTAACAATTAATGTGTACAAAGCAACACTAACTATTCCGATTATTTGTATTTTTGTTTGATCCCAAACAGTTGACTCTATACCTAGGCCTCCAAACCCTTTTGTTGCTAATAAACCACATAATAAAGCGCCCAGAATTCCACCTATGCCATGCACAGCAAATACATCAAGCGAGTCATCTATTTTTAATGACACTTTAACAAAGCCAACAAACCAATAACATACAATACCGGAAGAAATACCAAGTATTAAACCACCTAATGGGCCAATATAACCAGAAGCTGGAGTTACTGTAGCTAGTCCTGCTACCATTCCAGTAATCATACCAACTAAACCTGGCTTACCATTTTTATACCAGTCTATTGACATCCAAGTAACTGTGGCAGCGGCTGCCGAAATATGTGTAACCAGCATTGCCATTGCTGCATTTTGATTTGCTGCTAAAGCTGAACCAGCATTGAAACCAAACCAACCAACCCATAATAAAGCTGCACCAATCATTGCAATTACTGGACTATGAGGAGGTTTAATTGACTTAGGAAAGCCATTTCTTGGGCCCAACGCTTTTGCTATTACCAAGGCTGAGATACCTGCAGTAGTATGGACAACCAAACCTCCTGCAAAATCCATAACACCTAATTCTGCAAGCCAGCCCCCACCCCAAACCCAATGTGTTACAGGACTATAAACAAATATCAACCATATTGTTGTGATTAATATTACAGCTGAGAATTTAATTCTCTCAACATAAGCGCCAACAATAAGTGCTGGAGTAATTATTGCAAATGTCATTTGGAACATAACAAAGAGTGTTTCGGGTATGTCACCAGAAAGAGAATCTAATGTAATTCCTGATAAAAACATTTTATCAAGACTACCAAAATATAATCCTTCTCCACTGAATGCTAAAGAATAACCACATATAAACCAAATTATAGATGCGATGCATGCAATTACAAAACATTGCGCTAAAGTTGATAATGTATTTTTTGACCCAACAAGACCAGCGTAAAAAAGTGCTAAACCAGGTAATGTCATTAAAAGAACTAATGCGGTAGACACAAGAATCCACGCAGTATTTGCTTCATTCATAGAGTTCGCTCCTCTTATTTTATTATTATTATTATTTTATATTTCTCTAAAACTACTATTTTTAATATTTAAGCTTCTACAATTTCTCTTAATGTTTTTGGCTCTAGATCATATTGAGGAGAAATTGCTTTTGCTGGACATGCATGTACACACGCGTAGCATCTTATACATTCATCTTCATTTATGTATAACGTATTATAGTACAAGCCAGATGTATAAGCTGGATCTATCCTTTCTATATCTGCATATTTACCGTTGTCTTTTAATTTGCCAAGTTTTGCGGTTTCTACTATACAGCCAGCAGTTGGCTTCACCAAAAGACACTCATCGCACAATACGCATTTTGAGTTATCAATTACCGGAGCAGGCGATCTAGCATCTTCAAATTTATCAAAAAACATTGAGCTTTCTGCTACTCCAGCCTCTTTAAGAACTTTTGCACCAGCATCTATCATTGGTGGAGGCCCACAGAAAAAGGCTTTGCATGAATCAGCTGAAACAATTCCTTTTTCTAAATAATTATCTTTAAAGTAATCTGTAACGAAACCTCTTGCTCCATCCCAATCTGAATCTTCAGGTTCCTCACTTAACACTGGAATAAATTCAAATTTAAAATCTTTATCCCATTGCTCTGCTATTTTTGTTAACTCATCAACTAAATACAAATCGTTTTGAGTTCTTGCTCCGTAGAAAAAATAACAATTTCTTTTTACTTTTTGATGAATTGCTTCTTCGACTATTGCATTTACTGCGCTCATTCCACTTCCTCCAGCAATACAAATCATATCATCCTTAGAATCATCTAGTTTAAAGTAACCTAATGGTGCTGAAATTATAATCTTTTCACCTGTTCTATTCTTGTCAAGCCAATTTGAAAATTCTCCTCCAGGAACTTGCCTTATAAAAAAAGTATACTCATTTTTGTTTTCACTCTTAGGAGATTTTGCAAATGAGTAAGCTCTTGGTTTATCTAAACCATCTACCTTTAAGGTTGCATACTGCCCTGCATGAGAATTAAAAGGCAATGCATTGTCATGACATTTTATAACAAGCTTATATGTGTCACTTGTTAAATTATCCATTGACTTCACAACAGCCTCATTTATTTTAACCCTGCTAATTTGAACATCTGGATTTGGTGCAGAATTGATCTTGCTCTTCGCACTTGGGACACCATTTTTAGGATAAACAAAATTTGATACCGATGACATTTATACTACTCCTTGCTTTACAGCGTTTTCTACCATTTCATCACTTGCTTTTTCAATTTCTACTAAAACTGAATAAAAAGTTGGACTCATTCCAAAATCTGTCAACATTTCTGAATTTAAAACATTAACATTGAGCCCACCTGGCGTATTACTTCCTTTAAATTGTTTTTGTGTGGCACAAACTCCATCTAGTAGACCATCAATTATTACCGCATAACAAAATGTCTCTCCATTATCATTATAAAGTCTTACTAAGTCGCCATCTTCAATATCTCTCTCTTTAGCATCTTTAATGCTAAGTTCAACTGTAGGTCTTGATTGCATTGCCTGCAATCTTGGAACTGATTGAAAGGAATCTCCAATGAAATAATGTGATGCACTACTTAAAACTTGTATTGGATACTTAGATCTTAGTGGGTCCTCTTGTCCATGAATTTCAGGCACATACTCTGGGAAAGGACTTACATCAGGATAAGCCTCGGTAATTGCTTCACATTTAATTTCAATTTTTTTACTTGGGGTTTCCCAACCATTATTTAAAAAATCTCTTCTTTTAGAATTTGTTGATGCCCTAGCCCAGCCATTTTTGACTAAATCATCATAATTTATTCCTTCAGTTAAGCAATTAAATCTCTCTCCATCCTCATTATTTGCTTCAATTAGAATATCTTTAATAATTTCTTCATCGGTTTGTGTAAATGCATTATCATTTGAATCAACATAATCCATCTTTTTGGCTAACATTCTAAATAACTCGGTGTTGTTTATACTCTCGCCCAAAGGCTCAATCACTGGTTTTGCAACACCCATAAACCATGAACCATAAGCCCAATGACAGTCCATTCTTTCTAAAGCAGTATCTGCCGGAAGAACAATATCAGCGTACATGCATGAGTCGGTCCAAAATGTTTCATGAACAGCGACAAATAAATCATCGCGAGACATACCTTTTCTAACATTCCCACTGTTTGGTGTGCAATTAGCAATATCACTGTTGTAGACAAATAGTGATTTAATTGGTGGGTCAAGCTGCTCACCGTCAACTCCAATATTATCTGCAAGCGCTCTTCCAATCTGAACCATGTTTACTACTCTTTTTTCAGCTCTATTTCCAAGATCTGGTCTTTGTAATTTACCTAAATCAAAGCGCAACCACATTTCTTCTAGTTGACCAAATGCAGCACCACCGCACTCTTCTCGCCAAGATCCATTAAAACAAGGGAGAATTAAAACCGCTCTACACATTTGGCCTGAATTTTGATGCCTATTTAAACCATAATTAGCTCTAATATAGGATTTTTTTGTTTTTGCATATTCAATAGCAAGCTTTTCAATTTCGCTAGCTTTTACACCGGTAACTTTTTCAGCTTCCTCTAAAGTATATTTTGGAAGTATTTTCTCTACAAATTCCTCCCAGCCATGTGTTTGTTCTTTCAAAAAATCAACATCATGCAAATTATTATCTACAATAACTTTTATCATTGCATTAGCTAAAAATGCATCTGTTCCAGGTTTAGGTTGTATGTGCCAATCACACATCATTGTTGTTCTTGTTTTTCTTGGGTCTACCACAACCAGTTTCATACCTCTATCTTGAGCTTCTCTAATAAATGGTATTGAATGAACCCCTGTGCTAACTAGGTTTGCTCCCCATAAAATCATAAGTTCACATCCATCTCTTGCTGCTTCACCTACATGAGGGCCATTTGCTAGACCATATGTATATAATCCTGCCCACATAGCTGCATAAATACAGATGGATTGTTCTAATCTTGCTGCCTCCATTTTATTCCAGAACCTATTGTCCATTGTCCAATAACCGAGCATTCCCAGAGTTCCAGAGTAAGAAAATGGCTGAACAGCCTCACTACCATATTTTTCTATGGTTTCTTTAAAATTTTGTGTAATTTCATCAAGAGCTTCATCCCATGATATTCTTTCGAATTTTGCATTTGGTCCTTTTGGTCCAACCCTCTTATGAGGATACATAACCCTATTTTCATTATAAACCAAATCAATATAATGATTTACTTTGTTACACAAATAACCTTTGGTAATAGGATGCGATGGATCGCCTTGAACACTTACAGCTTTTCCAGTCTTATCGTTCCTTGTAACTAACATTGAACATGTATCTGGGCAATCATGCGGACAACAAACGTGATGAATTGAGTGCCCCTCTGGCGGTTTTATTTTTGGTATATAATTAACTACCGAACTAGAAAAATCTTTTGGTTTAGCTGCCATCTCCTCTCCTTTTCCACTCTACGAAATTAAACTAAATTCTTTTTCCAAGAATAATATTATGTTTATAACTTATAATAATACACTTTTTATTAATATAAAATACATACATTCAATATACATTTTGTTAAAACCTGATATAACCTTGATTCTAACTATTATTTGAGGCAATAATTCTTCGAAGTAACAATATAGAGATTATCTGAAAAACACACGGCAATAAAGCATAGGTGAATGGAAATAAATTGTCTGTTCTGGCTATTCCAGCTTCATAACCCATGAAACCAAGTATGGGCAAAGCAACACCAGAAGCAATAGCTAAAGCAAATTTTGATAAAAAATTACTTATAGAATAATAACTTGCAGCATAATTCTCATTTTTATTTGAACTAATAAATTCTGCAATTATTGCCGACGGTAAACCGAGATTTGCTCCAACAGCCATCCCAGAAAATAAACAAATAGCAAAGAATCCTGGTATATCGTTTGGTTGAAGAAAAAAAGCCCAAATAAATGAAAAAGCGGCAAAAACCATACTATAAAACCATGCGCTTGCACAATTAGTTCTTGTGGCTATATTTTTCCATATTGGCATGGATAAGGCCCCGCTAGCAAAATAGACTAATAAAAACAGCCCTAAAAATTTTTCTGCCAATAGGTAATCCCTGACATAAAATATAATTAATGTTGCGGGAATTGCTGACGCAAAACAGCTGAAAAAATATGAAGTAAAAAACAATCTAACTTTTTTATTTATAAAAATAACTCTCATTGATCTACTATTATTAAGCTTAATTGGAGATTTTATTTCTGAAGATTTAAACCAGCTATAAAATGCCATGAGAGAAATCATCATAATAAATATCAATATAATTGACAGAATATGGAAGTTATTATCTTTATAAGTTAAATAAAGTAGAGTTGGTACTATTGAAGCAACAAGTAAACCAAATATTCCAACTGCTTCTCTGGTAACAATAATTTTTGTAACTTGTGGAGCTGGAATATCCCATAATCCACCAAAAGCCTGAATATTTATTGCTATTATGCTGAATCCCAAAGTACATAGAAATACACTTAAAGAAAACCATAAAATAATATTTATATTTGGCGGATGAAAAATCATCCAAAATCCAAGTATTAATAAAAAGGACCCAAGATATATTATTTTATCTCTATATTTGCAAAATTCATCGCTCAATGAGCCGATAAGTGGATCTAAAATTGCATCAACAAGTCTCAATAATAAAAGCGTAAATCCTATAATCTCGATCTTAATGCCTATATTTGTAACGTAGTAATCTGGGGCATGAAGATATATAGGTATTCCAGCGAATGCCAAAGGAAAGGCTATTAAGCTATATTTTAAAGTATTGTATGTGTTAGTGTCTTTCATTCATAAATCACTAAATAACTAAATATAACAATAGCAAGCTTTTAAATTGGTGGGGCGTATAGGATTTGAACCTATGACCCTCGGCTTAAAAGGCCGGTGCTCTACCGTGCTGAGCTAACGCCCCAATAAGCCTGAAATTGTACAGTTGATAGTTTATATAACAAGAAATATTTTTTATACAATATTTGAAATACGATTTTAAATTAAGACTGGTCTTAAACATAAATCGTTTCATCTTCTAGACCAAGTTCTAAAAAAGCATTTTTTCTAAATAAACAAGATTCACAAACACCACAAGCTTTTCCGTCAGATGTTGCCTGGTAGCAAGAAATCGTTTTTCTATAATCCAAGCCAAGAGATTTACCGGTTGAAATAATTTCTGTTTTCTTCAAATTTATTAACGGTCTGTGAATATTAAATTGACCACCCTCAGAACCGGTTTTAGAACCCAAATTTATCATTTTTTCGTAAGCTTCTAAAAATATGTCTCTGCAATCAGGATATCCTGAGTAATCAATTGCATTAGCTCCTATAAATATGTCCGACGCACCAACTTTTTCAGCCCATGAACATGCAATTGACAGGAAAATAATATTTCTCATAGGTACGTATGTAGTTGGGATTACATCATTTTTATTGACTGGAATATCTGTATTTTTATCTATTAATGATGAATTTGTAAAATCATTAAAATTTATATTAAAAATTTTATGCTCTATTGATTCAAACTTATCTGAATAATATGTGGCGGATCTAATTTCAGAAATACTTTTTTGACCATAATCAAATGTTAAATTATAACAGTCAAAGTTTTTATCTTTTGCTATCGCAAGCGTAGTGACGGAATCCATTCCTCCAGAAAGTATAACTACGGCCTTTTTTTTGGTCATTATTTTCCTCTTGCATTACCCCATATATATTTATGTAGCTGAAGTTGAAAAGTAACATTTAGTCTATCTTTTAAAATCCAATCTGCAATTTCTGAGGGGTTTAAATTATCATGTACCGGAGAAAAGAAAATATTATTAAATTTTAATAAATTATTTTCTAATAAAATACTTTTTGACCATAAATAATCTTCTTTATTTCCAATAACAAATTTTAATACATCTTTCTTTTTAATTAATGTTAAATTTTTTTTTAAATTTTTTTCTGCTTCTCCTGATGAAGGTGTTTTTACATCCATCACTATTTCTACATCATTTGGTACTAAACTAATATCCATTAATCCACTTGTTTCTAATGAAGTATTAAAAGAATCTTCACATAGAGCATTTAGCAAGTAGACTATATTTTTTTGAGCTAAAGGTTCTCCACCAGTAACAGTTACATATTTTGTATTATAAGACTTAACTTGAGATAAAATTTTTCTTATGTCAATTTTCTTTCCTTCATTAAATGCATATTCAGTATCACAATATGAACATCTAAATGGGCATCCTGTAGTTCTTATGAAAACTGTAGGCTTTCCAGAATTCTTTGCTTCGCCCTGTATAGAGTGAAAAATTTCATTAATAGATAAGCTCAAGTCATCTCTCATAGATTTCTTTTCTACCTTCCTTCAACATCCATGCTCTGTATTTTTTTTTCTGCCAGTTGGGAAAGACTTGTATTTGGATATTTTTTTATAATATCGGAGAAAATGAATCTTGCTTCCTTCCATTTTTTAATGGAATAATAACAATATCCAATTTTAAGTTTTGCATCAGCAATTTTGCTACTATTTGGATATTTCTCAACAACTTGAGCAAAATTTATCATCGCATTTGCAAAATCACCCGAAGCATAAATAGACTCGCTTAACCAATATTGTGCGTTTGAAGCGTAATTACTTTGGGGGAACAAATACAAAAATGCGTTAAAAGAATCAATTGCTTCATTATAATCTTTATCTTTTACAAGTTGAAAAGCACTTCTGTAAAGCTCAATTTCACTTTTAGATTCATATATGGATAATTTTTTCTTAAAATTTTCATTAATATATTGCTTAGCTAAATCTAGATCATTTTCTTCTTCTGGTAAAATATCAGATAATTTTTTTTTACTTTCAGCCTGATTAGATTTTTTTTCTATAAATGCTAATTGTTTGTTTTCAGCTATTTCTTCTTCAGAATTACTATTTAAGGTTTCCTTAGAATCATTATTTAAATTTAAATCAATATTTTTTTTTAAAATAGCTTCTTTTGGAATATTTGAAATATTTGGAATAATAGACTTTGAAGATAATTTTGTATTCTTTTCTATATTATTTTGTAATACTTGAATTTTATTTACTAAATCTTGATATAATCTATCCTGTTGATCTTGCAAGTTTAAAATTTTATTATTGAGTTGCTGATTTTCTTCTGTAAGTTGTTGCATCTGTAGACGAATCATTTCAAGTCTCTCGTACATCCTCATTAGAACATCATTATCATTAGAATATACATTTAAAGAAAGTGCATAAACTATAAGCAAAAAGAATATTTTTCTTAACACTTTATTTACCTGTGTCACTAAATATTATTTCTACTCTTCTATTTAGAGAGTGGGTTTCTTCGTTAGTACCTAGTACTGCAGGATTTTCTTCCCCGTAGCTGACAACTTCTATAGAATCATTTTTCACGCCATTTATTAACATCATCTCTTTAATTGTTTCTGCTCTTTTTTCACCCAACGCTAAATTATATGCTCTGGATCCTCTTTCATCAGCATGACCTTCGATCCGCAAAGTAGCGCTTTCATACTTAAGCATGTATTCAGAATATTTCTTGATAATTTCCTTATCTTCTGTTTTTTCAATTGAATATTTATCATATTCAAAATATACAACATTATCGCCAAGCGTTAACCCTATACCCTCAATTTTATCAAGGTTTACACTTTCAGCCGAAGTAACTTTATCTACCTCACCTTCTTCAGATTTTGTTAACATAGGTTCTGTTGTTACGATAACATCAGGGTCTTTTTGATTAAGCAAATTACTGCATCCTGCTAGTAAAGAAATAATTAATAATATAGCTGTATTTCTTGCATGTTTGACAATTGTCATAATCACTCTCCATAAAATTGCTATTTGTTTAATTTGACCAAATTGGCTCTCTAACATCCTCACCAGTAAGCTCTATTTCTTGTCTTATTCTACCATCATTACTGGTTGCAACAAGGATGCCTTTATGAATTTTTTTTGAAGCAAATAAAACCATCTTATTATTTGGCGCAAAACTAGGCGCTTCGTCTAATCGACCATTTGATATAACTTTAAGGTACCTATCTTCTAAAGAAAAAATTGCAATCTTATGACCGTTACCTGAGTTATGAACCAAAGAAAGATATTTTCCATCAGACGATATATTTGCATCGGCATTGTAAGACCCATCAAAAGTTACTCTTTTGGCTTTATTTTTACTTAAAGACTTCCTGTATATATGTGGTCTTCCACTTCTATCAGAAGTAAAGAAGATTGAATTACTATTAGGATGCCACTCAGCCTCGGTATCTATTCCAATACTATTAGTAATTCTTTTGCTTTGGCTTGTGATAAAACTATAAATAAAAATTTCTAGATTCCCATTTACAGAAGATGTGTATGCCATATGTTTCCCATTAGGTGACCATGCTGGAGCGCTTGAAGAATAAGTACCTCTAATAAGTTTTTCTCTCTCGCCAGTTGATAAAGACTGAATAAAAATTTCTGGCCTATTGTTTTCGAAAGAGACATAAGCTATTTTATCATTATTTGGCGACCACGTTGGTGACATTAGCTGTTTTGAAGATTTATAAATAGCAACAGAATTATGGCCATCAATATCGGCTACATGTAGTTTATATATTTTTCTATCATTTAATTTTTCTGTACTAATGTAAGCAATTTTGGTATCAAATATCCCCTTTATTCCTGTTATCTCTTCAAAAATTACATTGCTTATTTTATGAGAAACTTTTCTAATATTTGGATTTTTAGTAAGATTAATTTTATACGATGCTATTAAATTTTTTTTTATAACATCATGCAGATTAAATTTAATATAGTCTGCATTATTTTCCTTATAGATGTTACCTTTCAAAAAATAGTTTGTACCAGCAAGAGCCCATAATGCATATTGTGTTTTTTTATTTGATACATTATTTTTAACGTTAGAGGAATCTAAAATATTAAAAAAACCACTACTATAAAGATCGTTTTCAATAATTTCATTAAAATTATTCGAAGAAAATTTTTCAGAACTTCCTTCGATATTAATCATTATTGGTAAAGTTCCAATTTTTGCTCTATCAATCTTGATTTTTAATTCTGCATGCAGGTTAGAGTACAAAAGAAATTGCGCAACGATTATAAATATAAGATTTCTCATCTAATTCGGCTCCTCAAACTGTAAAACTATAATATCTTGGAAAACTTCTATATCAGGTGCTATTGGCAAAGGACTTGATTTCCAGACAGCATTTATTAAAGAATCTATATATATGCTATCACCTTTACAGCCATGAATTTTCACGCTTGTGACCTTTCCACTTGGTAACTGATTAACAATAACATTACAAATCTTATCATGTTTTGTATTATGAGGGATAAGCCAATTATTTTCTATTTTTGCTTTTATAGTAAGAATATATCTTTGTTCGGCATCTGTTAGCTGAGCATTTCTAATATTTTGTTGTTTTATTAAAGCCTCTATCTTTTCAAGTTCCTCGAGCTCTTTTTCTAATTTTGCAATTTCATAATTTTGTAATTCTTCTATTTCGTCCTCTTTTAACTTCTTGAGTTCAGCTTTTCTTCTCTCCTCGTCCAACCTTTTCTTTTTTTCAATCTCAAGTTTCTTTTTCTTTTCTGCGGCAAGCTTCTTTTTCTTTTCTTCTTCAAG
>CENJ01101334.1_pt1 | contig 12541 bp, 12 predicted proteins | sample 356161 | NCBI WGS metagenome assembly CENJ01 (sample SAMEA2619531, study PRJEB7988) | marine metagenome | biome: marine biome (ENVO:00000447); feature: surface water layer (ENVO:00002042); material: "saline water (ENVO:00002010), including plankton (ENVO:xxxxxxxx)" | depth 5 m
GTGAAGGCAAACGAACCCAATGCACCTTGCGGCATGCCAACGCACTCAAACGGTGTTGGGGTGCCGCGTCCGACGCTGACCACCGTAGGTTCGAGCGGGCAGAGTGACGGGTACAGCGCGATGGACTCAGGCGTTGGTAAATTCGGCGACGGTGCAATATGCGGGTACCACGCATCGCTGTGGGCATACCCTTCGCACGGAATCACGATGAGGTCGCACTGTGCGCCCCCTTCCAACCACCCTTCGCCGTTGAACAACCGGGCCATTTCCCCGAGGGTCATACCGTGCAGCACCGGCACAGGTACTTGCCCTACGAAGGACTTCCATTTTTCGGAGCGCACAGGGCCGGCGATCTGGTGTCCGTGTGGATTGGGACGATCCAGGACGATCACCACCTTGTCGTTTTCGGCGGCGGCTTCCATGACAAGGAAAAGTGAACTTAGGTAGGTGTAGAACCGCGCACCTACGTCTTGGATGTCAAAAATGATCACGCGAACATCGTCCAAGCTTTCAGCGGTGGGTTTGCGGTGCTTCCCGTGCAGGCTCAAAATGGGCAGGCCGGTTGTGGGGTCTACACTGTCGTCGATGTTGGCTCCGTTGTGGGCGTCGCCGCGGAATCCGTGCTCTGGTGCGAAGACCTTGCGCACATCGATACCCAGTGCGAGCAAGGTATCCACGAGGTGCACCGATTCGCCTTTGCGCCCATCGCCAATGACCGAAGTTTGGTTAGCGACCACCGCTACCCGGGCGCGGCTGCAGGCCTCATACACTGCCTTGATGTTCTCGTTTCCCAGCCGCACAGGAAGGGGCGGAGCGGTGCGTTGGGCCACGTGGAGCACACCATTGAGTGAATCCACGACTAAACTGTCCCGGGAAGCTGAAGCGGAGCAGGCGATGACCAAGGCCATCGATATTGTGAGGATTTTCTTCACAGGACGAATGTACCAACGTAATTTGGCAACGCGTACACTATGCCCAACTTGACTTCCCTTTCCCGAAAAATAGCCAAACGCCTCGGCGCCAAATCTTCGACGGCCTCTTGGTCGCGGCCGGTGGTGCGCATTGCGACCGTCGGGGTGGCCATCGGCATGGCCTTGATTGTGGTGGCGACGTCCATTGTGCACGGATTCCAGCAAGAGGTCAAGGAATTGGTGGTGGGCTTCGGTTCTGACATTCAGGTGCTGAATGCCGATTACGACGATCAAAAAATCGTTCGCCAGCCGGCCATCGAAGCGGCACTGACCGAATTCGAAGGCGTGCGAGCCGTTCATCCGTTTTACACCTTGCCCGGAATCCTCGAATCGCAAAGCGGTGTGAAAGGGGTCGTGGCCAAAGGACTGAATGAGGAGACGACCCAGGCCTTCCTTGAACGGTTCATGGTTGATGGCAACGTGGACCTTGAGGAAGACGGCGCGGTGCTATCGGTGCACCAAGCCCAACGCCTGGACCTAACGGTGGGCGACCGTTTTACCGTGTACCTGGTCGGAGGTCCCAATGGCGTGCGTCCCCGCAACTTTCGATTGACGGGTACCTACCGAACGGGACTGCTGGAGTACGACCAAGAATTCATGTTCCTGCCTGCGGCTTGGATTCAAGAGGCGGCGGGCTGGGGACTTGAAATGCAGGTGCTGGCTGAGGGGCAAGCCGTGGAGTTGCGTTCTTTCGGTTCGAGTGCGGCTCCGGTGTATCAGTGGCACCGTCGCAACGATTCCGGAACATGGGAGCCCACTCGTGAGGTGGTGGGGTCGACAGCGTCGCTGGTTCCTGAAGTAGGTGCTGAATTCATGGTCACGGCCGTAGGTCGGGACGCCAACGAACGCATCATCCCGGATTCGATACGGCTGTTTGTGGCCGACGGTACGTGGGAATGGGAGCGATTGGGCGGCAGTTGGCAGGCGGCTTCCAGCGGGTTGGAGGTGTACGTTGAGCCCGGGGCGGAGTTGTGGGATGTGGAGGCGCAGATATACGATGCGCTGCCGATCGGATGGCGAACCGAGACCGTGCTGCAGCAGGCGCCTGAGATGTTTACGTGGCTGGGCATGTTGGATTTGAATGTCGAAATCATCATCGGCTTAATGGTGCTCATTTCGGTCATCAACATGACTTCAGCTCTGCTAATCCTCATCTTGGAACGCCGTCCCATGGTGGGCATGTTGAAGGCCTTGGGCATGCCGGATGCGTCAGTCATGCGGGTGTTTTTCTGGCAGGCAGTCCGCATCGTTGGCCGGGGCTTCCTCTGGGGAAACCTTGTAGGCCTTGGGTTGGTCGCGTTGCAAGGCGCAACCGGCTGGGTGGCCCTGAATCCCGAGGCGTATTATTTGGATGTTGTGCCCGTGCGTGTGGATGCGGCGTATTTAGTCGGGGTGGAGGTGCTGGCTTTCGCGGCGTGTGCTTTGATGATGGCGCTGCCGAGTTTGGCATCGCTGCGGATTCACCCGGCGGAGGCGCTGCGGATTAACCGTTGAATTTCCCGTGAAAAACAACGGGTGAATTGTCAAGAATTTTCAATTCATCCTCGGTTCGTCGCACTACCTTTGGGCGCGATGCAGGCAACCCGAAACGTCCACTCCAACATCTTATCGACCATTGGCAATACGCCGATGATCCAACTGCAAAATATCGTAGACGGGTTTCCCTGTCCGGTCTACGCGAAGGTGGAGTATTTCAACCCGGGCCACAGCGTCAAGGACCGCATGGCCTTGCGCATGGTGGAAGATGCCGAAAAGCAAGGGCTCCTCAAGCCAGGCGGCACCGTCATCGAGTGTACCAGTGGAAACACCGGCATGGGATTGGCGTTGGCGTGTGCGGTGAAGGGATACAAGCTCATTTGCACCATGAGCGATAAGCAGTCGAAAGAAAAGATCGACATCCTCAAAGCGATGGGAGCGGAGGTGCACGTCTGCCCGACCAACGTCGAAGCAGACCACCCGGACAGCTACTACAGCGTGGCGAAGCGCTGCCAGGAAGCGGACCCGAATAGTTTCTGGTGCAACCAATACGACAACCTGTCCAACCAAGAAGCGCATTACGCTTCCACCGGTCCAGAAATTTGGGAACAAACCGAAGGGCGCATCACCCACTTTGTTGTGGGCGTAGGCACCGGCGGCACCATCAGTGGGACCGGGCGCTACCTCAAGGAGCAAAACCCTGACGTGCAGATTTGGGGCATCGACTCGTACGGCAGTGTTTTGAAGAAGTACCACGAAACCGGCGAGTTCGACGAGAACGAAATCTACCCGTACATCACCGAAGGCGTGGGCGAGGACATCCTCCCAGAGAACGTGAACTTCGACACCATCGACCAATTCGAAAAGGTCACGGATAAAGACGGAGCGTTGGCGGCACGGGAACTCGCCCGGAAGGAAGGCCTATTCCTCGGGTACAGCTGTGGAAGCACCTTCCAAGGCTTGCGCCAGCTCAAGGAACGACTTAAGCCCACCGACCTCGTGGTGTGCTTGTTCCACGACCACGGTTCACGCTATGTAGGCAAGGTCTACAATGACGAGTGGATGGCCAGCCACGGCTGGCTCTGATTCGCGAGCGGTTCAGCCTTTCTTAAACTCCAGTACCGTCTTGCGGATGATGGCGATGCAATCATCGAGTTGCTCGCGCGTCATGACGAGCGGCGGGGCAAAACGAATGATGTTGCCGTGGGTGGGTTTGGCGAGCAGCCCGTTTTCTTTCAAGGCCACACACAATTCCCAAGCGGTTGAACTGTCCGGGGTATCGTTGATGACCACCGCGTTGAGCAATCCTTTGCCGCGCACGAGGGTGAGCAAATCGGATTCTGCAATCAAGTCTCGCATGGCCTGGCGAAAATGTTCGCCGAGATCGCGGGCGTTTTGGGCGAGTTTCTCGTCCACCACCACCTGTAGCGCCGCGATGCCCACTTCTGCAGCCACTGGATTCCCGCCAAAGGTGGACCCGTGCTGCCCGGGGTGAATCACGCCCATGATGGCGTCGTCGGCCAATACGGCGCTGACAGGATAAGCCCCGCCGGATAGGGCCTTGCCCAAGATGAGGATGTCCGCCTTCGCGAAGGTGGACTGGCGTTCGCAGTGACCGGCGCATGTGCAGTTGCCGCAGGTTGCGAGCAGCGATCCGGTGCGGGCTATGCCCGTCTGCACTTCATCGGCAATGAACAGCACGTCCGCCGCTTGGCAAGCCGCATGCGCTCGCTTAACGAAGTCTTCGGACGGCGTGTACACACCCGCTTCGCCTTGGATGGGCTCGACCATGAAGCCCGCTACGTTGGGGTCTTTCAAGGCCGCTTCCAATGCTGCGATATCGTCGTAAGGGATGACTTCGAAGCCCGGGGTGAAGGGGCCGAATCCGCCGGTCGAATCAGTGTCCGTACTGAAGCTTACGATGGTGGTCGTGCGGCCGTGGAAGTTGCCTTCACACGTTATGATTTTGGCCATGCCCGCAGGAACGCCCTTGACATCGTAGGCCCACTTCCGTGCAATCTTGATGGCCGTCTCGACCGCCTCGGCACCGGTGTTCATCGGCAGCACCTTGTCGTAGCCGAAGTAGGAGGTGACGAACTGTTCGTACTTACCCAGGTTGCTGTTGTAAAAGGCCCGCGAAGTCAACGTCAGCTTTTCCGCCTGCGCATTCATCGCCCCAACAATGTGCGGGTGACAATGGCCTTGGTTGACAGCCGAGTAGGCGCTGAGGAAGTCGAAGTACTGTTTGCCCTCGATGTCCCATACTTGCACTCCTTCGCCGCGGTCCAAAACAACCGGTAGGGGGTGGTAATTGTGCGCGCCGTGCGCATTCTCCATTTCCATCGCTTGCGCGGAACTCTGAGGGACGGTCAATTTCATGCTGCGAAGATACAATAGGCCGAGGGCTGGCGGGGGCCGTGAAGGCAATTCAATGCGGTAGATTTACCAAATCACATCGAATAAAGAATTGCGGAGTACTTTTGCAGCGCAAATCAAACTGATACCATGGCTACAAACCGCACATTCACAATGATCAAGCCCGATGCCACCGGCGCGGGCCATACAGGCAAGATCATCGACCGCATCATTGAAGCTGGATTCTCCATCAAGGCGATGAAGTGGACGCAATTGAGCATTGACGATGCCAAAGCCTTTTACGCCGTTCACGCAGAACGCCCATTCTATGGCGAGTTGACGGAGTACATGAGCAGCGGACCCATCGTTGCAGCGATCCTCGAAAAGGACAACGCAGTAGCGGACTTCCGTGAGCTGATTGGTGCCACCAACCCGGCCGAAGCAGCGCCTGGAACGATTCGCGCCGATTTCGCCGAGAGCATTGCAGCCAATGCCGTACACGGTTCGGACAGCGACGAGAATGCAGCCATCGAAGGTGCGTTTTACTTCAGCGCCCGCGAGCTCGCATAAGCACTATCACACCCCCATTGGAAAGCCTCCCACCGCGGAGGCTTTTTTATTCAAAAAAATCGTCGGAGAAATTCAGCAGGGCCAATTCCGTTTGCGCCCGGGTAAAAGCCGTGTAGAGCCACCGGAGCCATTCGGTGTTCAGCGTGTCTTCTGTGACGTAGCCGGGGTCGATGATGACGGATTGCCATTGGCCGCCTTGGGCTTTGTGGCAGGTAAGCGACCAGGCAAATTTGACTTGCAGGGCTTGAAAGCATTCGTCGGCTTTAACGGCCTTAAGGATGGCAGATTTGGAGCCCAAATGGATGTAGTCTTCTGCAATCGCCTCTTGCAGGATCTGCACGTCGGCGTAGGGTATGGACGGCAGGTCGGATTCGAGAATGCTGAGGTTGACGGTTACCTCGAAAACACCCCAATCGGCGGCATCGGCGAATTCCACCTCTACATGAGCGAATTGCACGCCGTAGCGTTCGAAGCGCTTGAGTACTTTGGTCACCACCACCACATCGCCGTTGGCCAGGAGCGTGGTAGGCACGGTGTCCACCGAGGCGAGCCAGTGATAGTTGTTTTTGACGACCATCAACCGGTCGCCGGCTTCGAGGCTTTCCTCGCGCCATAAAATGCGGTGGCGAATCTGCTGGTTGAACGCCTGGGCGCGCTTGTTGGACCGGGTGATGATGCCGACGTTGTCCTCGCCGTGCTGGTCAAACGCCGTTTCGATGTATTCCTGCAGCTCGTATCCGTTGATGCGCCGGATGTCGCTCATGCCGTCGATCTTGAATTGCGGCCAGTGCGCCTCTCCGCATTCGATTTGCAGGCGCAAGCGGTGTGCATTGAAGAGGATGCCGCTATCCATTTCCTGCCGCACCACGTCGGTCAGGCGTACGGTGGCCACGGTCAAGGCGAAATCGCGGCGCATCTGGTTTTCGTTCAACGCTGGGCTTTCGGATTCACCCACCGGCGGCAACTGCGCGTCGTCACCGACCAATACGAGCCGACACCCTTCACCGCTGAACACGAATTCCATGAGGTCATCGAGTAGGCTTCGGTACTGCATGCCGCCGCCGTCGCTCCGAGCCCGCCCTTCTCCAATCATCGAGGCTTCGTCCACAATGAAAACGGTGTTCTCCCGGGTGTTGGGCGCGAGGCCAAACGCGGGATTGCCGTCGCCGCTGCGCTTGGTGCGGTAGATGTGGCGGTGAATGGTCGAAGCATACAGATGGGCGTATGATTGCATCACCTTGGCCGCGCGGCCGGTGGGAGCCAACAGCACGGGGCGCTGTCCGTATTCACGAAGCACGCGCACCAAGGCCCCAACGCTCGTGGTTTTACCGGTGCCTGCATACCCTCGGATCATGATGGCGCACCGCGGTTGGGTGCTGAAATGGAACCGAGCCAGTGCATGAATCAACCGCCCCTGGCCGTCGGTCGGCGCGTGGGGGAAATGCCGCGCCATGCTGTCGACAAACGCCTCGATTTGAGCGGTGGATTCAACCATAAAAGCGAAGGTAGGTGGCGGGGGTTTTCCAACGAAAGAAACTTCCTCACCTGTGGAATTTGAGGACGTCGGGAATCGTCGTAGATTCGCATCCGGTTTACACGGCAAAAGCGCAACGCGCCAACGCCCCTTGAATGAAATTCGATGGATACCTTCTTCAAAGAAATCAACAAGTACGTTGTCTCGATTTTCCTGTTCCTCGCAGGCTTGAGCTTCTTGATCAAGTACCTGAGCGGCGACGAATTGGAAAGTCAACCTACCGCCATGCTTTTGGCTTCATTGGCCCTGATCGCCGTTGCGGTGCTGGCCATGCCGATGGTGTTGGAGCGCTTGAATAGCAGGCACTACCGCATTATGATGGCTGTGGGCACCGTCTCCGCCCTGTGGTTGGGATACGAGGTGTTTTACAGCGTGGACGAGGAAATCGAGTTCCGTGAATTAAAGGCGCGCATCGACTCAGAGACGGTCCAAGCATTGAAGGACATCCGCGATGCGCAGGATGCGCACCACGACATCCACGGCATCTACTGCAACGACTTTGACTCGCTCCAGACATTCTTGTACGAAGAAGTCATCCCGGTGAGCTTCAACATGGGGTCATTCAACGACACCTTGCCCGAAGACAAGAGCCGAGAAATGGGGTTGGTACTCACGCGCGAGGAACTCGCCCCTAAGGCTGAAGAGTTGGGCATAACGGAAGACGCCTTCCTTGATCTTATCTCATCAGACAGCACCACCTACAAGGTCCGCGACGTCATTTACACCTCCTTCTATGCGGAGAACTTCACGCCGGAAATCCGGGCAGCCAAGCGATTGCCACGCGTGTCGGTGGACAGCCTCTGGTTCAACCCGCTGACCGGCGAGCGCTTTTTGCTCGAGACCGACAGCGTCGAGTCGGGTGGTTTGACCCTCTCCACGGTCTTGGTCAAGGACCCCACACCATTTGGCCGGGAGAAAGTAAAAAAAGATACCTTGCGGTTTGGCTCCCTGACGGAAGCACACACCGATGGTAACTGGCGCAACTGATCCCAACGCATTCGATGGCACCCTGCTTATTGGCTGGGATGGTGAATGCGTGCATTGGATTGCCTTGGACAGCAATGGTATTGCTGACTACGGCGTGGATTCAGAAATAAGTTCACTCACGGAACTTTCGCATCGTTTTTCTGCTGCTGCTGCGGTTAAGTTGAGTTTACTCCGCCCGGTATGCTCACTGATGCCCGCCGCTGTGGCTGAAGGCATCGAGACGCACGTGCTGGGGCTGCAACATGGTCCGCAGGACCACACGTCGATCAGCCGAACGTTCTTATCCGACCGGCTCGGTGAGGGCATGGCATTGATAGAGTCTGGACACTTCGGTAGTGAAGACCTTTTTTTGAAGGCCTTCCCACTCGGGCAGTGGACGTCGTCGACGCTGGCGGCTATTGAATCTGGAATGAACGCGGCCCGTGCCGCTGCATCGACGCACACGGTGCACGTGGACGTGGCCGATGGCCGCGCTTTGATGATGCGGTTCGATGCCAGTGGATTGCGTTGGTGTTCCGTCACGGAAGACGTGGCTGGCGATGGCATCCTGTACCATGTGGTTAATTCCTTTCACCGGGAGGATGTGGACCCGACGGCCGCTCAATGCCGCGTTGTTTTCTCCGGCGGAATCACCGAAGATGCTCCCATCGTCCATCAATTCAAGCGATTCTTTGAGGCCGTCGAATTGGCGTCTGCACATGCGGAGCTGGGCGAGTCCGGCCTTTTGATGCATTTGGCCAAATGAGGATCACAGGAGGCAAATGGAAGGGGCGAAGGCCCAAGGTGGCGAAGGGGTTCAAAGGTCGCCCGACGACCGATTTTGGTCGCGAGGGCTTGTTCAACCTGCTCAATGCCCGGGTAGACCTCGAGGGATTGCATGTTTTGGAACTGTTTGGTGGCACCGGCATGGTAGCGTTGGAATTTCTGAGTCGGGACTGCGGTTCGGTGACGTCGGTGGAAAGCGACCCCAAGGCGGTGCGCGGCATGTCGACGCTGGCCCGGGATTGGGACGTTGACGATTGGTCGGTGGTTCGGGGCAATGCCCTGCAATTCATCGAGCGGTCATTGACCCAGTACGATTTGATTTTTGCCGATCCGCCTTATGATTTGCCGGAATTGCCGGAGTTGCCCGAGCGGGTTTTAGGCGGTCCTTTGTTGGTGCCCGGCGGCTGGTTTATCTTGGAGCACGGAGAACGAACCGATGTCTCGGGCTGTGCGCATTATGTGGAAACCCGAAAGTACGGTCACGTCCATTTTAGTTTGTTCACGACTTGAAAATGCCAGGAACGATGAAACGAGCAGTATTCCCCGGGTCGTTTGACCCCATCACACGCGGACACCTGAACATCCTCGAGCGGTCGGTGTCTCTCTTCGATGAAGTCATAGTCGCCGTCGGGGTCAATTCTGCCAAGCGTTCCATGTTCTCGTTGGAGCAGCGGATGGCGTGGCTCGAGTCTGTCTGCGCGCGCTTCCCCCATGTGCGCGTTGCATCGTTTGAAGGGCTGACCGCGGATTTTTGCCGTGCCAACGATGCGCATTGGCTGTTGCGTGGGGTGCGCAATGGTGGCGACTTTGAGTACGAGCGCACCATTGCTCAGATGACCAAAGTGTTGCACCCTTCCCTGGAGACGGTCATCCTGTTTACCGACCCCGAGTTTGCCCACATCCACTCGAATGTGGTCCGTGAAATCCTCAAGAACGGGGGAGACGCGTCGGCGTTTGTTCCCGATGACCTCGCTTTTCCGGATGCGTAAACGCACGCACTTTAGGTTCATCATCGCCGCGTGCACCGCGTTGCTCGTGGCCCAAACTGCCTTGGCCCAATCAACCATCGAAGGCACCCTCCAGGTGGAGGACGCGTCGCCGAGTTTGATTCACGTGAAGCGGATCGATTACCCGGCGTTGCAGCTGGGGACGTGGGTGGAAGAAATTTTGGTGGACGAGGCAGGCGATTTCCGGTGGAATGCCCCTGCTGAAGAAGGTCTCTTCGAACTGGTCGCACCCCCGTGGTCGTGGATTGTTTGGGTCCGACCGGACGAACCGTCGTCGTTGCACCTAACCGCAGGTGGCGCCACGGCGCGCCGCTTGCTGGGTAGCCCGGGCCGCTCTGCATGGACAGGTGAGCACCCTACACAATGGATGGATTCCTTGGTCGGCCTTCAGCGCCGGGCCAATCGTCTGCGGGCTGAATTTCTGGTTTTGCGAAGCAATGGGGTGGATGTGCAGCAGCGGGATTCCCTCGTGCAGCTCAACGCTGCGCTGGAGGCATCGTTTGAATCGCAATGGCTTCGGGCCGTCAACGGGTGCTCGACCGAGTGGGAGTGCGATTTGGCTTGGCAAATCAAGTTGAATGAAGCGGTGGGGTTGGGTCGATCCCGCGTTGTCTTGGATTCCCTTTGGAAGGCGAGCAGCATGGGCAATCCAGAGCGGACGTGGGCGAGTCGTTTGGTATCTCCTGGCGCCTACTCGGGTTGGCGAGCGGTGTACGGAGGATGGTGGTTGGAGCGCCAGGTGGATTGGGCGAAATTGAACGAGGCTGTTTTTACGGCCAACATCGACTCGTTGGCTTCGGCCATGGGCGGTCGGTGGAAAGATGTGGACCGCGCCGAAATGGCGGCGGCTTGGCTGGACAAAGCCAATGACCAACCGGATGCGCTCGTTCGTTCCGTGTGGGAGACGTTTGCGTTTCCGGCGCCGTTGGTAACGGCGTACCGCGCCTTGTGGGATGACCGCAAAATCGGACGGTTCGGATACGCTGTTGGCGACCTGCCTTGGACCCTTCCCAATGGTGATTTGAGCAGCATGGGGGAGCAATGCCGACAGCCCTGGACGGTTATTTTGGCTCTAAAAAACGGCTCTGGCCTGGCCGCGCGCGAGCGCGAGGTGTTTTCACAGGTTGCTGAAAACATGGACCGCCGAGACGTATGCTGGGTGGTGCTTTCCCTCGATGAAAACGAAACGAACTGGCGGCAGACCCTGTCCGGCCGTCGCACCTTGGACGAAACGGTCGGCTGGGTTGGCAATACCCCGCGCATCATGGAAACCCTGGGCTTGGCGGTGGTGCCGCAGGTTGTAGTCTTGGATGAGGATGGCAAGATCGCCGGCCGCAACATGCCCCTGCCGAGTGAAGGGTTGCAACGCCGGCTGCAGGAGGTTTTGCCTCGCTGATTATTCGGTCAGCCCCTGGAAGCCTTCGCAGTAGCGCGGTCCATCAGGGCTAAGATGCTCGGGTAGGCGCCGTTTCGCACGGCCTCTGGAACAGGTGCGGGGAGCCAATGCACCCCGGTAATGCCCTCGACGGTCTGGGGAGCGCCGGGCGTGTTCCCACCCGCATGCTCCGCCAAGAACCAAAAGGTAATTTTCAGGATCGGAACGCCGTTTTCTTCATAGGTGTGGTAGGTCTTGCCCAAGTCCCCGGTCAACGTCAGCTGGCCGATGCCGGTCTCTTCTTCCACTTCACGCACGGCAGCGTCTTCAATTTTTTCGTCCGGCTCCACTTTGCCTTTGGCAAGGTCCCATTTTCCGTTGCGTTCAATCCAGAGGTAGGCACCTTCTCGGTTGCGAACCACACAGCCGGCAGCGAGGACTTCGCGGTAGCCATAGCAGAAACTCATCCACAGCGCTTCGGGGTTGGAGGACAGGAGCACGATGCCATTCAAATCCGGGTGTTGTCGGATGAGATTCGGCAGCGCGTCAAGGGTGGATTTGTCCGGTTCACGGATGACAAGCGAATGCGCATCGGTGGGGGTATTTTCTTGAAAAAACACCGGCCGGTTCATGATGTAAACTTCATACATTCGTGCCATGATTTTGTCCGTTGAAAGTAGGCGAAAAGTTGCAGAATTCCTTTTGCGAGTCAAGGCAATTCAACTCAGTCCCAATGAACCATTTACGTGGGCAAGCGGACGCAAGTCGCCCATTTATTGCGACAACCGAAAGGTGCTGAGCCATCCGGCTGTGCGCACGTTCGTGCGGCAATTGACGGTTGAAGCAATCGAAAAGGAGTACGGCAAAGTGGATGCAATCGCCGGTGTGGCAACAGGGGGCATCGCCTTGGGGGTGCTCGTTGCACAAGAGTTGGGCCTTCCATTCATTTACGTGCGGTCCAAAGCCAAAGCACACGGCCTCGGCAACGCCATCGAAGGTGACCTCAGCGTGCTTTCCAACGTCGTTGTTATCGAGGATTTGATTTCTACTGGACAGAGCAGCTTGAAAGCGGTCGATGCCCTGCGTGAGGCGGGCGTCGAAGTCAAAGGACTGATTGCCATTTTCACCTACGGCCTTCCTGTGGCACAAGCGGCGTTTGAAGCGTCTCCGTGCAAGTGGCTCACCCTCACCGATTACCCGACCATGTTGGACCAAGCGTTGGTGGAAGGCTACCTCAACAATGATCAGCGCTCGTTGCTCGACGCCTGGAATAGCGATCCGGTGGCCTGGAGCGACGCCTTCGAATCGAAATAACCGATCCCATGCTCATTGAAAGTCCTGTCATTTCGTGTGGCCGCTCGGCTGCATTTCTGCATGAATACCTCGGCACGCCGAGCAACCTCGAACCCTTGCTCCCAGCGGAACACGTTTCTGAATTTTCCGCCGAAGGCGACACCTGTTCCTTCAAGGTTACCGGTGGCTTTGCGGTGGTACTGAAGCG
>CENJ01170337.1_pt1 | contig 12534 bp, 8 predicted proteins | sample 356161 | NCBI WGS metagenome assembly CENJ01 (sample SAMEA2619531, study PRJEB7988) | marine metagenome | biome: marine biome (ENVO:00000447); feature: surface water layer (ENVO:00002042); material: "saline water (ENVO:00002010), including plankton (ENVO:xxxxxxxx)" | depth 5 m
GTTTTTGAGGCTTCGACAGCTTCAATGACCGCTTGGCGGCCAAAAATTAGTTTGCTGTTTTTCATATCCAAAAGTATTAAATTTTAATAATTTTTTAGTAAATTTCTAGATTATATTATCATGCTATGGTAAAAAGAACCACACTACTTTTCATTTTTTTTTCGAGTTTGATGTCTGCTCAAATCATTGAAAAGTCAATCAGTATTGAACAGACGTTTAAATCTGCCGCTGTTGTTGTCAATGGCCAAGTTGTCGAAAAACAATCGTATTGGGATGTCGATCATAAAATGATTTATACTGTACATAAAATTAAGGTTTCCAAATCTTTTAAAGGAAATAACAACGAATATCAATATTTATTAACTGAGGGCGGGTCAATCGGTCTCAAAGGAGTTGTAGTAAAGCCAAGTGTAAACATAAGATTGAATTCGGTTGGGTATGTGATGCTTAAAAACGCTCGTAATATAAAGCTTGACGGCTTTGAACATAATAACAAATTGATGGAATTGTCTGATTATCTAACAGGTTATTATGATTATGACTCAATTTCTAATAGCATAATGATCACCAACGATTTAAAGTTAGAAAAACAGATATTTGAGAACAATCTTGAGCAATATTCGAAAAAAAAAGTAGTAGATGTCGATTTTGAATTGGAGCAAAACCTATTCAGATCAGTCGGTATTTCCCAAGAATTTCAAGTATTTGATATTTCCCCTACCACCATTGTTGCAGGAAATAAAGAAGTTCTTACAATAACTGGAAGTGGTTTTGGAGATTTTATCTCTGGAAACAACCATGGCTATGTGTCATTCAAAAATGCTGATTCGGGTGGCTCACAATGGCAATCGTGTTTAAAATCACAAATTGTTTCATGGACTGATACTGAAATAAAAGTAGAAGTACCCTCTGACAGTGGTTCTGGAACAATTCGAGTGACAACTGCTGATAATGAAACTTTTCAGTCTTCTCAACAAATCACCATTCCATACACTATAATCACATATGCCTATTCGTTAAGTGGAGATTCGGACGATACTGTTGAATACCCAATATATCATACAGGAAGTATGACTGGAAACGTACAAAACCCAAATGCATCCTTACAAAACAATATTGTTGATGGTGCTTATTTATTTTCATTAAATGCAGATTTCTATGAAAATGAACCTGCTAGGGAATCATTTAAGGATCTACTTACAGATTGGGTTTGCACAACAGGTCAAAATTTTGAAATCATTGATGAGATTACTGATATTTCAACAGCCTCAGACGATAATACGAATGTCATAACCTTTGCGTCAACCAATGCGTTAGGAGTCACTTACTCTTACTACGACGGCTGCATTGTAAACGGGAATGAGTTTCAAATTGCTTGGAGAGAAATCGACATTATTTTTAACAATGCAGTGAATTGGGGTTATGAAAATGTAACAAATTTTCAGTATGACTTCAATTCGACTGCCAAGCATGAGCTTGGTCACGCATTAGGGTTTGGGCACAATATCGATAGTCAATCTTTGATGCACTATGCTAGCGGCACAGGGCCTGGCACTGTTTCTATTGATCAATATTTACCAGGATCCGAAATAATTTTAGCTAGAAATATTTCTACTTCTTTGTGTAATAATTTAGACCCACACGTGGTGTCTGACTGTAGCTCGATTGATCCAAATATTGATACAGATGGTGATGGAGTAAATGATATATTTGATGATTGTGACAATACCCCACTAGGTCTTGTGGTAGACAGCAACGGATGTGCAGCCTCTGAATTGGATTCAGATAATGACGGAGTCACCGACGATATAGATGTTTGTACGACAACACCATCGGGTGCCGATGTTGATGAGTTTGGATGTTCTGATGTTGATAGCGATGGTGTAAAAGAAAATTTCGATCAATGCCCTGGTACACTTTCTGGTTATCAGGTTGATGACAACGGATGCGCTGCGTACCAAAAAGATTCTGATGAAGATGGAATTTCTGATGATCTTGATTTGTGTGATGACACTATCGCAGGTAAAACCGTTGATATATATGGCTGTGAAATATTTGACCTCCCATTTGATAATTTCGATGTCATAGTGACTTCTAAAAGTTGTGTTGGCTCCAATGATGGTTCAATAAGTTTTTCTGCAGTGGATCAAAATTATGATTATGAAGTACATGTAAATTCTGAAATCATTTTTCTAAATCAATCAAATAATTTTTCATCAACACGCAATGATTTAGATACAGGCGAATATGACATTTGTTTTTATATCATTGATAAAGACAATTATAGCCAATGTTATTCTGTTAAAATCAATGAGCCCTCCCCATTAGAGGTTAGTTCTGTTCAAAACAATGAAGTCGTTACTTTTTTCATCTCAGGCACTTCTAACTTTGAGATTACCCACAACAGCAATAGGATTTTAGTCAATGGGAATATGTATGAGTTGCTAATGCAAAAAGGAATTAATATTGTAACAATCAAAACCGATTTAAATTGCCAAGGAGTTTATGAATCGTATTTTTTTAACAGCCACGATGTTTTTCATTACACTTCATCCAATCAAAATGATGTTATTTTTTCTTTTGGTGGGTCAGACCAGACAATGAATCTGAGTGTATATGATATTAGGGGCGCTCAATTGGAGAGTTCTACATTGGCTCTGCCAAATAATAGAGAATACAATTACAATTTGAAAAATTTTGATAAAGGCGTCTACTTTTTCAAATTTAGTTCTGAAACAATTGATAAAACAATTAAAATACTAAAGCGATGAGTATATTTTTTAAATCATCCTTAAGATACTTCTATCTTCTTTTAATCCTAACGTTGGTTTTATGTTGTTCCAAAGATGATGGTCCAAAGCTACCAGAACAAGCTGAACTTTTTTTGCCAATCAATGGAGAAAGCTGTCATTCGGGGAACATCATAAACGACAATCAGACAGAAGTTGAGTTTTCTTGGAGCGATGCAAAACACATAACATCTTATAACCTTTTTATTAAAAATATGGTTACATCACAAACAGTTACAAGAAATTCATTAGTAACAAATTCATCATCTGTTTATTTAACACCTGGATTTCCATATGAATGGCATGTAACTTCTATTTCAGAAAATTACCCTGAAGACTCTGTTCAAAGTCAAACCTGGCGTTTTTATCTTCTAAATGATAATCAAACCAATAGTCCACCTTTTCCAGCAAGTTTAATTTCACCCTCATCGGGGGAATTGATTTCACTGTCCAATAATTCATTTACTTTTGATTGGGATGGTTCAGACCCTGATGGAGATGTTATAAAATACGATCTATTTGTTGATAAGGTTGATGGATTTCAACCAACAGCCGAAGAGCTGAAAAATATATCAAACAGCACTAAGTTTGTTGTTCTTGACTCCAACTCCGAATATTTTTGGAGAGTAATCACAAAGGATTCAAATGGCAATCAATCATCATCTCAAGTCTATACCTTTAGAACAAATTGAAAAAATTATTGAATGATAATCCTCTTTGTCAAGTTGTTTTGAGTGTTTTTCATCATCAGAAAATATACACCTGAGTTAAGCATGGAAACGTTATTCTCTCCATTTGAAACTTGCATCAGTTTTTTTCCGTTAATGTCATATAATGAAGCCTTAGAATCTTCATTTAAACCAATTATAAACAATAAATTTCCTCTCACAGGATTAGGATAAATAACGATATCAGAATATATATTTTCCTTAGAATTTAAAGAAGTTGAGCTTTCATGACCCGTAATAATTATTGAAAAATCCTGTTTATTGTTTGTTAGATTTCCTTTGTGTTTAACATTAACCGAATAATTACCAGCTACTGGGTTAGTGATTCTAATCTGCTCTATATTATCTACACTATTATCGCCATCGTTTGATGCCCAGCTCCACAATTTATCAACACTGTTGTAATTTAGTCTGTATGGGTAATAAGTGTCTTGCCCTTTTGTAATGTTAATATCAATATCGTTAACTAAAACTGGAGTCTGTGAATTAGTGGTATTAATAATTGGCCCTGACGGATCGGTCCAACAAACTGTCACAGCAAACTCAGGTGTATCTGCTGGAATAACAAAGTCGTATTGTAAGTTTTCACCGTCATTGATTGTCATTTCTGAAATACTTGCTTTGGACATATCAATAGCAATTAGTTCAGCGGCCTTTTTTGTATTAAGTATACCCCATCCAAAAATTGGATCTGGACCAGGGGTTCCTTTATCTGTTGCTGTATGACATACCAATCCTTTGAGGGTAGCTGAGCGCATGAATGTTGCGTTTAATTCGTTGTAATATTGCTGTAGTAATAGCAAGGACCCAGCTACATTTGGTGACGCCATTGAAGTTCCAGAGGCTGATCTGTATAAATTTGTTTTTGATGGGTCGTTTGGATCAGAATCAGTTGAATAAACTGAAGTGCCATTTCCAGTGATATCCGGCTTTATTCTTCCATCATCCGATGGACCTTTACTACTCGATGAATTAATTGTAGTATATACAAAACCATTTGAGTAATAAGTTACATCATTTGCGTTTGCAACAACTAAATTATTTTTTGACACTTTTTCTCCAATAATTTGGTCAAAACCATTTTGCGTTGGGTTTATATTTTCTTCTGATCCATCATTGCCAGCAGATGCTACCTGAAGATAATAGGGATAGGCGTAATGAATACCATCCCATGCTTTTGCCTCAGAATTATAAGTTCCTATGCCACTAGGGGTAACATTTGTTGACCCATTTATGAAAATAGGGGTTCCATATGAGTGGTTTGAAATAAGTAATCCATTTGATGCTTCAAGGTTGACCTCATTTAAATCATCACTCCAGTCATAACTTACTGCTGATGCCTTTGGAGCCATGCCCTTAGCATTACTACGTACTCCTCTAGAAATCATTGTGCCTAAAACATGAGTTGCATGATCATCATTAGATGATAAATATGAGCTTTCTGCCGTTACCACAGAATTCCCATTCTCATCAATGAATTCTTGGTGACCACCATGGGCAACTCCAGCATCCCAAATCCCAATGATCATATTTTGTCCTTCTATATTTATTCCAAGCTCACCATTATTATGTAAATATTGAGTTTGTGTGCTATTTGCTGCAGAAACATTATTAGTTGAATAGTAAATGGGTTCACCTTTTGGACTTACTCTTAAAAGCTCGTATTTTACACTGTCAATCTTAAAACTTTTATTAAATCCTTTTGAGACTAGACTATCAACAGCTTTACTTTGTTTGTCCATATAGTCTTGTATTACTGATGTTATTTCGTCAAAATTCCCGGAGCTGATATATGATTTTGAAATCTCTTGACGTTCCCTTAAGGTTTGAGTATACACATTAAAGGAAAATAATAGCAATGTAACACAAAACACAGAATTTTTGATTTTCTTTTTCATGATACAACAATATAAAAAAGCTCATAATAGTATGAGCTTTTTTAAAATTATTAAAAAAAATATTTGACTAAATCATTTAGGTTCGTAAACAGAAACTCCAGTTTCTCCGTAAGCTGTACAAGTCCATGAAATGATAATGTTTCCTGTTGAAGGGTCATAATAACTATCAGAATCTCCGTAAGTTATGTTTCCACCAAATTGATCAGAAGTAGTTGTTTGATCCCACGAAATCACGTTACAGATATCAGAAATTACAACAGACCTGGCAGACGTGCCATATGCACCAGCATATAAATCACCCCATAATCCTCCAGTAAAATCCCCAACGATTTCATAAGTGTTTTCAGTAACAGCTACAAGCTCAACATCAATAGTGTTTGGATTAAAATCTGGTAAAAAATCATGGTATCCAAAGGTTGTAGTCATTGTGTATTCACCAGCAAGGTCTGATTCACAACTTTTTATAATTTCAATTGTAATTGTTCCGACTGAACCAACAAATACTCCTGCGGATGCATTTAATTCAAGAATCAAAGTTTTACCATCAAAAGAAGCATTATCAAAATTTGCTACCAAATCAACAGTACCAGAAAGCTCACCGGCTTTAATAGTTATTGAATTCGATGACATACTGTAATCATCTGCAGATGCAGTAGAACTGTTAGACATACTAACATCAAAATTCAAATCTGATGAAGACTGCTTTGATACAGCAACAGTAAGCTTATAAGTATTTAATCCATCAGGTGTAACTGCCATCGTGGCTGACGAAGCTGTGAAACCAGCAATAGTTTCACGATTATCCATGTATGACTCATCTCCAGTGTCAGGCTCACAACTTGTGAAGCTGAAAATGAAAAGAGCAGATAAAATTGTGTAAAATAAATTTTTCATTTATGTTAATTTTTAGGTGTGTAAGTTGAAACTCCAGTTTCTCCGTAAGCTGTACAGGTCCATGAAATAATAATATTTCCTGTTGAAGGGTCATAAAAACTATCAGAATCTCCATAAGTTATGTTTCCACCAAATTGATCAGAAGCTGTTTGATCCCACGAAATCGCGTTACAGATATCAGAAATTACAACAGACCTAGCAGACGTACCATATGCACCAGCATATAAATCACCCCATAATCCTCCAGTAAAATCCCCAACGATTTCATAAGTGTTTTCAGTAACAGCTACAAGCTCAACAGAAATTATGCTTGGATTAAAATCTGGTAAAAAGTCGTGATATCCAAAAAGTGTAGTCATAACGTATTCACCAGCAAGGTTTGATTCACAAAGCTTGTAAACATTTACAGTGATTGAAGTTCCTGTTGCAGACATGTTGTCAACAGCGCTCGCACCTGATTTTAAATTTAAAACCAACTTTGTACCATTTTCAACAGCATTGTCGAAGTTACCATTAATAGTAATCATTCCTTCGTAACTATTCGCAGGAATCGTAAATGAATTGTTAGCAAGGGAAGCATCACCACTTGAAGTTGAGTTTTCAGTATCAATTTCGACTTCAAATGTTCGGTCACTTGAAGACTTTGTTGTTGAAATTACTTTAATATCAACAGTCGAAGTATTGTTCTTCACAAAGAAATCTGCAGTAGAATTTTCAAAATAAATGACTTCACTTCCTGTGTAAGCATCTCTGTAGGCTTCTTCTTCACAACTAACCAAAAAGGAAGTAGTGATGAAAAGAGCTAATAATAATCTTATATTGTTCATAATTTTCATTTTTTTAATAGTCAGGATTTTGTTGAAAGTCAGAATAAATATTAATTTGACTTAAAGGAATCGGGAAAACCATTCTGTAGTCTCCAGCGGATAGTGATCTAGCAGTTTGGATAGCAGGTGTTCCCGTACCATCAAAAAACTCACCTTCTGATGCTGACCGTGTGATTCCCAATCCCCATCTTCTCAAGTCAAAAAGTCTGTGTCCCTCAGCTGCTAACTCTACTCTTCTTTCATATTGAATAGCTTCAATTAGTGCTTGTCCAGATTCGTTTCCAGAAGTGAAAGAACTATATCTTTTGACACGGAGTGCATCTAATGCAGCAAGAGCCCCTGCTTCATCATTGCTAAAGTACATTGCCTCTGCTTTATTCAAAGCAACTTCTGCTGCTCTCAAAACTTTCGCATCAACTGAGCCGTTTTGCTGACCAGCTTCACCATACATTTTAATAATAGCGTTGTATATATTACCCTTTGAGTCCTGTATGTTATCATTGTATGCAGTAAGTCGTATGTCACTGGCATCTAAAGAAGAAGCAAACTCATATGACCAAACATATTCAGGGATAATTCCTGAGGATGATGATTGACTCCACTCAATTCCAACACCGATATCGTCTATTGATGCATTTTGATCAAGTTTAAGGATAATCCCATCAGTTGATGAGTCAGTCCAAACTTGTGGGAAAGTTGCTCTGGCTGCAATTGGAGTTGTTACCTTGTTTGCAGCAGCAATGGCAGCTGTGTAATCTTTATTGTAAAGGTGAACCCTTGACAGTAAAGCATTTACAGCATTTTTAGTAAACCTGGAATTTGTATCGCCACTTCCAACCAATCCTTCAGCATCATTTAGATCAGAAATAATACTCGCCATAGTTTCAGCAACAGTAGGCCGAGGCGCCTCGTATGTTGGATCTAAAACAGTTACGTAAGGCATTCCAAGTGAAGAAGGATCAGACACTTTAGAATAAACTCTTAACAAATCAAAGTGAGCTAGAGCTCTCACAGAATGTGCCTCACCTAAAAAGTTATTTTTTAAGTCACCATCAGGGAGATTTTCAGCTTTATCAATGATCTGATTTGCTCTGTTAATCACAACATATGCAGACCCCATCATATTCCATGCAGAATTTGACTTATATCTCCACTCATAGAAAGATAAATTTGATTTTCTTCCCTCTTGCGCTACAATGACATTATCGGTTACAATATCTGGTCTACTCAAAAATGAACCTCCATAATAAGATCCAGAGAAGAGTCCAGAATATAGAGCTCGAGTTGCAAATTCAAAATCTTGTGTTGTTTTGTAAAAGCTTTCAGGCGCGAAAGCATCATTCGGTAGCTGTTCAAGCTCATCATCACATGATGTAAAGCTAAAGGCTACAAAAAATAATATTCCAAATAAGTAAAGTAATTTTTTCATTTTTTTTTAATTAAAATTTAATATCGATTCCAAATTGTAAGCTTTTCAAAATTGGAAGTCCAAAAATTGAAAAAGTACCAAACTCACCATCAGAAGATTCATCAACACCAACACCTACTTCTGGGTCTAACCCAACATAGTGTGGAGCATAAGTCCATAAGTTTTGCCCGGTCATGTAAACCCTAACATTGTCTAAGCCAACTGGCTCTATAATGGAAGTAGGAATTGTGTAACCAAAATTTAGGTTACGTAGTCTGATGTAGTCTGTTTTGTAAAGATATCTTGTAGAAGTTTCAGAAGCATCAGTATATTTTGCTGCTGGTTGAACATTTACGTCTCCTGGCTTTTTCCAGTAATTAAATGCTTCAACAGCCATGTTGTCACCAATATTAGAAGGATCAAACATGTCTCTAGTGTTGTACGAAAGACTGTATCCACCTGCTTTCCCATAAAAATCTACTGAAAAATCAAATCCTTTGTAGCTTGCAAATAGATTTAAACCACCATCCATATCAGCCAAGGGAGATTTGCCGGAAAGATATACTTCATCATCACTAGAGTAAGTGGCAGTTATATTGCCATCCTTATCATACCAAAGAGGCTGACCATTCGCAGGGTTGACTCCAGCCCATCGTACTAGTTTAAATGTCGCATACTCCTCTCCTGGTTTTATATATACACCCGATCCCCAATCAATTTCAGCACCTTCAGGGTATGTTGTGGAAGGCACCAATCGAGTCACTTCATTGTCCACAGTTCCAAATGTAGCAGAAACATTTACATATAAATCATTTGACCTGATCACATCATAATCAAGTTCAAGCTCAATTCCTTTGTTGACCATCTCACCGACATTACTTAGGATGCTTCCATCTGGCTCACCACCTAATGACAATAATGGTTTGTCTAGCAATAAGTCAGAAGTGACTTTTTTGTAGTAATCAAAGGCACCTCTAAGTCGGTCATCAAACATTGTAAATTCAAGTCCAATATCATATGTGTAATTTTCCTCGAATTTAAGATCAGGATTACCATTGTCAGTAGGTGCAGCAGTGGATTGAGAATTAAAACTACCAAACCCAATAACAGCCAGAGACTCGTATGAGCCAATACCAGCTTGGTTACCACTAACTCCAGCAGAAGCTCTTAATTTCAAATCATCAAAAGGAAGACCTTCCATAAAATCCTCTTTAGCTAAATTCCACGCAGCACTTGTAGACCAAAATGCACCACCTCTATTTTCACGACCAAAGACTGAGGATTGATCGTATCTAAGTGAACTTGTGAATAGATACTTACTATCAAAATTGTAATCTACAAACCCACCGTACGATAGTAATGTTCTTTCAAATAATCCAGTACTTGCATCAATGGCCTCAGCTGCAACACTTTGAACTGATAAATCACCAGAGGCAAAACCAATACTCTCCAAGGAATATGTTCTTGAAGTATTCTTAGCAAACTCAAATAGGCCTGAGACTGAAAAGTTATGATCTCCGATACTGTTGCTATATTTTGTAACATTACTTATGTTGTAACTAGTGAAGAACGAGCCATTGTCGGTCTTCCCACCTGGAGCATTTGCATCTCCAACAAAACTATCTAACCGAGAACCAGGTTTATAATAATACTCTCTTCTGAACTTTTGATTGTTTATACCAAAGTTGGTAGTGTTGGACAACTTATCAGTAATTGTAGTTTCCAAGCTAACATTTGCTAACAATGTAGTAAGACCCTCAAACTCTGGGTTGTTCGCTAAAGCTTCAGTTATACTCCAACCAAAGCCAACGAAATTATATTGTTTTTGACCATTATCGTCCAATATAAAATCACCATTGTTGTCTCTCAAATATTCTGTTTCATAAGGAAGTGTGGTGTAGGCTGCATATATAGGGCTTTGAAGATTATACCTGTCTCTTGGCTCGTCAGAACGAGTATCAGCAACAGAAACATTAACCCCAATATTGAGCCAATCTTTTGCCTGATAATCAACATTTAATCTTGCAGATTGACGTTGGAAACCAGTTACTTGGTCAATTATACCTTCATTTTTTTCCTCACTTGCGCTTAGGTAGTATTGGAAATTTTCTTCTCCACCTGAGACAGATATTTGATTTGTAACTACCTGTCCATCTCTTAGAAGTGCATCTTTCCAGTTAAAGTTGATAGCAGCAAGCCTGTTGTAATCTTCAAGGGTAGATGTGTACCCTAATTGAGCTTGTGCAGGTACAAATCCAAGTAAGCCTAATTCTCTCTCGTACTGTAGTTTTTCAGCACTATTCATCATTCTAAACCCATGTTCTTTGGTTTGTGAAGTATAACCAAATCTAGAAGTGAATTCGATAGTTGCTCTTTTATTCTTTTGACCACGTTTGGTTGTAATGATAATTACACCATTGGCAGCTCTGGATCCAAAAATTGCTGATGAAGCAGCATCTTTAAGGACAGAAACAGACTCAATATCAAAAGGATTTATATTTTGAGTTCCTGGTGCTTGCACTCCGTCAATAATATATAGGGGGGCGCTTCCAGCTGTAATAGATCCAATTCCTCGAATACGAACATATGCACCTGAACCAGGCTTACCATTTGTTGCTATAACCTGAACACCAGCAGCTTTACCTTGAAGCATGTTTGAAATAGATGTTGAAGTATTAAGGTTGGTTAATTCTTGCGTGTTAACAGTTGAAACTGCAGCAGTAATTTCAGACCTAACTTTCTTTTCAAAACCTAAAACAACCACCTCGTCAAGTTTATTATTTGAAACAAGCTGAATGTCAATTGAAAATTTCGAACGAATTTTTACTTCTTGCGATTGATATCCAACGTAGCTGTAGGAAATAACATCGCCCAATGATGCATTTATTGTGTAGTTTCCATCAAAATCAGAAACAACTGCATCGTTTGTGGATGTATTGACGATCGTTGCACCTGCAAGAGGAATTCCATCTTCAGAAGTAACTAGACCATTAACAATGTCTTGTGCAACTAAAATTGTTGATGATATTAAAAAAGTAATCAACAATAAAGTATAGTTAATAATTTTCATAATAGTTTGATATTTGTGTATAGGCAAAGATGTTAAAAAAATGTTAATAAAACAAAATATGATTTTATTATTTATTGAATTCTTCGAAAATCGTCTTTAAATCTTTGTGATTTTTTAATTTAAGTGACCTCTTTTTGATAAAATTTTTTAAAGTTTTGATATTCGTGTTGAATTGCGAATTCAAAAATTTCAATTTTGGTTTAAAAGGGATTAAATTTCCATTATCGTCGATAAACATAGAATTTTTAACCTTTACATACTTTTTACTTGGTTTTTCATATCCAACAACATAATCTTGGTCTTCTATTTCTACGTGGTATTTTTCGAAAAGAGTAAAATCATCTTCCTTGAAAATAATTTTGATAAATTGGCCTTCATTATTTCTAATATATGCAAATTTTCCAGATTTAAAAGATGTAACTTCACTAGAATCAAGTAAATAAGTTTCATTTTCATTGTATATGACAAATTTCATGGAAAGAAAATCTAAATTAAATGTTATAGGAAAAGATACACTTTCGTTGTCTCCTAAAAAAATAATGCCCTTCGCTTTTTCTTTGAATAAATAAGGCGATCCCTCATAATCATCAAACTTTTCTGAAGAACTAATTTTACTTAACATCTGTTGTAAATCACCATCATTCATCATTGACAAATTAAATGATTCAACCTGTCCAGTTAGTGATGTAGAAAGTAGAAGGTTAAAGAATAACACTACTTTAACAGAACTTCTTTGTAGGCTTCTCAAAGTAAAAAAACCGCTTTGTTTCAATTTCTTTTTCATAAAAACTTAAAATTGGACGCAATTTAGCTTGTTTTTTTTGAATGTAAAAAAAAATAATACTACATTTGCAGCCCTTAAAATAAGGGAAAAAATTAATTAGTAGTATGCCAACAATTTCGCAACTCGTTCGTAAAGG
>CENJ01173338.1_pt1 | contig 12529 bp, 9 predicted proteins | sample 356161 | NCBI WGS metagenome assembly CENJ01 (sample SAMEA2619531, study PRJEB7988) | marine metagenome | biome: marine biome (ENVO:00000447); feature: surface water layer (ENVO:00002042); material: "saline water (ENVO:00002010), including plankton (ENVO:xxxxxxxx)" | depth 5 m
ATATTTTTTTTTGATAATGTCGTTATCCGTAAGCAGATATCCCTCCACCAATCCAGCCATAATATCTGCAAGCCGCATCATCGAAAGCCGGTGGGCTATAAAATTTTTGGGATTACTCTCGCCATCTCGACGGACGTATGGCGCATCATAGTCACCCTCAACCGGCCACCAATAATCCCCCTCTGAATAGAAATCATTAATGCTCCCCTCACTGCGTTGGGAAACATCGGCGGTAATTGTCCTGATCTCCGCTTTATAAAGTTTTTCTACATCAAAAAGAACATGCTCCCGATCAAGTCTTATGATGTTTGCGATACCGCACTCAGAGTTCCGCTGATCTGTTTGATGCCTGAAGGCCTCAGCATAAGAAAATGTTGATAAGGCACCCGAGACAAGAAAAAAAACGACAGAAACGAAAAAGGGCAACATTTATTTTTGCCGCCTCGCAAGCTGAAAGTCGTATAAAGAGGCTCGGAGCGGTTTCTGATTAATCTGCTCAATATGGGGGTCTGGACCATACTCAAGGTTAAAGAATGAGTTGCCATGGATCCCTATAAGGCGGCCCTGAACTCCATCGAATGGACCTTTCAGGATAACGACAGAATCAGTGGAAGGCGCCTCTTGAGTTATTACTTCGATGTTGTAGAGAGTACTAAAGCGTCCATGAGAGGGTTTCCAATACGATGCTCCGCCTCCACCAAACAACGAATAAGATCGGTCTTCCCCAAGCAGCGGAAGGTGAACCCTAATGTTATCAAATAGATTTTGGTGATTTGCCCCGGAGTGCTGATCGAGGACAGGGTGTGACAAAACCTCACAGTCTTTATAAACGCCCTTGACGGCATAAGTATTAAAACTGAGGGGATGCTCTGCGGTATTTTCGACTCTGACTCGTTTCGCGAGGACGTTATAGACACTTCCCATATGGACAGTATAGTGGGCCCTGTGCGCGCCTGAAGTTGTGATATCCTGAAGAGTAACATTTGCGATATCGTCGGTTAAAATGCCGCTATCAGCGTTGATTATATGAATATTTCGAATAAAACCATCGTATACGCCTTCGAGGTAAATTCCATTATAGCCCTCCTCTAAATGGTGCGCGATATACACCCCATTCGGAAATTCTATTGTAAAATCACTCAATGAAATATTTTTTAAATGTTCCCATTTAACGAACTTAGGTTCCCAATCGCTATTAGCATCGATTAACAGCGGGTCTGCTAGCTGCAAATGGTTTCCATCGAGAGACAGTATCTTGGTGACCTGGGTAACCAAAGCTCGTTTTGGATTCGTCCAATGGTGACTGCCTATCGCCGAAAAACGAGTCCGGTCTCCGTATAGCTCTGTTAAAAGAGAGCCATTTTCACCCTGTACATTATACCACTCAAGCTTAACAACATCGCCAACTTTTAAATGCCGGACATCATCAACCTGCACGGACAGCTCTCCACGGACACCTCCAATCACATTAGCGAGCACCTCAGTTGGTCTATCATACTCCTTTAAGTAGGCCTTTCCTCTGGCCCCAGGAACCCTTGCCCAGAGGTAACCGCCTGTCCAAGCATACAGCGAAAAGGGCAAGTCAATGTTGTTGGCTGGTTCACGCTGACGCTTATCATTCAAAATGAGGTACTCAGATAGTTCAGTCATATGGGGCGGTGTTTTGAGGAGCCTCATTGGTCGTGGATAAAAGAGGATTGTCTCAGTTCCATCACCCTGAATAGCAAAATCACTTCGATCGATGTAAAGAATCTCAGACAATATGAAACGACCGGTGGGGAATTTGACGACCACAGGACCATCAAACGCCTTTGCCGCCTTCAACGCCTTTAAAACACCCTTAGTATCATCCCTCTCATCGTCTGCGATGGCACCATAATCTGTCACATTAAAAATTTTACCGTCTACGGAAGGCAACGATGTGTTGCCATTTTTATATCCAGCATAAGAGAAATCAGGAAGATATGGTGCGCTATCGGTTAAAATCCTCGGCAAGGATGTTGCGTGGGGTAATCGTAGTCGCTCCAATTTTTCCGAGGAATCTCCCTCAGGAACTGGTGCCTCTCCTAACACGCTCGCCGCTAATAAAATTACAAAAAACAAAGAGAGAGACTTGAAATAAGATTTCATTTTTTTGGTATCTTTATGTAATGCCCTTTAAAGTCTTGTGTTTGTACACCAACGACTCCATCTGACTCTCCAGGCTCAAAGAGTATTGAGGCTCTCCCATTCGCAAGTTGCCGCGTCAACCCTCCACCTGGTGTGCCGAGACCCTTAACAAACCTCCCTCCTCCATTGTGAGTGAAGTAGATGGTCTGTGTGCATGTGATACAAAGCCTGTCCTTGCTATCGAACGCCTGTGCCCTGATGAACACGCTACTATCTGATCTCCTTTCCGTCTTAAGATCAATTCGCTTAAGCTTTCCAGGCTTGTTAAACAGATAGTTCACTGAGATTTCATGTCCTGCTACGACAGCAGAATCATCGTCATATCCCTCAACTCTAAGTGTATTAATGCCCTCCTCAAAGATTACATCCCAAGTTAACCCTGAGGCTGGATATTTCGTGATGTCACGGACCTTTGTCCCAAGTGCAATTCCATTTAGATAGAGTTGTGCGCTACTCGAATTACAAAACACAGAGATTGTTTTAGCCTCTCCGCGACGTCCATACCTATCAGTCCAAGTATCTGATTCAATCCAACAAACAGGTTCCTTTTTCCAATAACTTGCAAATACATGGTAAGCGTCTTTGGGTTGTCCTGACCGATCAACTAACCCTTTTTGATTCACAAAAGGGATCGGATTTTCTGGGCGGATTGGTGTCCCAAAATCTTTAAAAGCCCACTGGGCCGAACCTGTAAATAATGGGTCCGTCTCTGAATATCTGAGTGTCCAGTCGAAAAGGTCAACGATATATGTCTCATCCCATACGTAAGATTTTGCTACAGAAGTCACGCCGACCTGATTAACCGCCTCCTCAACAGACACCTGTGCGCGCGCTCCGCCAACACCACCCCCTCCGAAAGGCGACTCAACGTGCCTTCCAACATGGGATGAGCCCCCGTACTCCATATGCAATAAAGCAGGTACTTCCTCGCGATATTTCAAGATCGCTCCCTCATATTGGTGGTATCCGCCCCCATACCATCCCATCCAAATGGACGGGGAATAAACATCAACAACTTCAGCTCCTTCAGTAAACTTTCTAATCACAGTTAGCCTATCAGGATCAATCTCTTTAGCCATGGCATGAAGGATTTTTAACTCCTTCAGCACCCTGGACGTACCAGTCATACCCGGCGCATCCGAGTCCCAAACCATTTCATTACCGAGCCCCCAAAAGAATATACTCGGCCTATTGTAATTTTGCTCGATCATCCTCTTGGTAATGTGATGAGTGTTTTTCTGCCAAGCAGCCCCACCAACCCCGCCGCGATTCCACGGCACCTCGTCCCATAAGATCAAACCAAGGCGATCAGCCTCATCATAAACCACAGGGTCATGAGGATAATGACCTAACCTGATAAAATTAGCTCCTAACTCCTTGATTTGCCTGATATCTTTTTTTCTTTGTTCGTCAGGCATAGCTGAACCGAAGCCGGCATGATCCTCATGCAAATGTGTACCCCGCAAAAGAAGCCTCTTCCCGTTCAAGAAAAACGGACCATGGGGCTTAAACTGGTACCAACGAAAGCCAAAATGGTCTTCAAAAATGTCAATTATGGCGTCCGTATCATCAATCATTTCAACCCGTAACCTATACAGGGAAGGGGTATCCGGCGACCAAAGTGCCGGATTTTTGACGACAAAATCTGATTCAGGACCAGATGCGAGAAGCGATCCGTCAGGTCCGAAGATCTTACTCTCCAGCCGCGCTGGCTGAAAACCATCCTTTAAACTGAGGTCTGGGACCAATGACACCCGCCCGATGGAGCGGCTAACCTCTGGAGTCTTTATTTTAACACTCTTGATAAAAGAGGATGGCTTAACCTCCAGCCAAACGTCTCGTGTCAATCCACCGAACTGGAAAAAGTCCGCTTTTTGAGATGGTATTAGATCAATATCAATACCATTATCAACACGCACATCAATGATGTTCTCTCCATCAAAAACGTATCCCGAGATTTCCACATCGAAGCTCACATAACCGCCCACGTGGCTACCGACAAGCTCTCCATTAACATAGATCTGTGCCTTCATCTGCGCGGCTTCAAAATGGAGAAAATATCGACGACTTTTAGAGGGATTAATGGTTAAGTACTTACGATACCAAGAGGCATCCCTACGATACCCTGTCACGTTATCCGTGGTATCCTGATCATTCCAGGTGTGTGGAAGGTCGACCGCCTCCCAAGATTCCTCTTTCCAAAGCAGTGATTGATTGGCATCGGCATTCTCAAGATATAACCAATCATTTGAGATTAACTGTCTGTAAGAGCCATGCTCAGAATTATTTTTTGCATCACTAATATCTTTAGTCTCAGAGAAACAACCACCAAGGAGCCAAAGCACAACGAGCAAGAGCATTCCAATAGACAATGACCTAATATCCACTACACACACCCCCCTCTTCAGTCTTTTAAAATCCGCCAGTATATTTACAGGCGATATGTTTTCAGTCATCTTCGCAACTTTAAAACACACCTCATGACTTTACTTAAGTACAATCCGGTTGTTAAGAAAAAATAAATCAATCTCCATGGATAAATCTGCTAACGACCCATCCAGCCACCATCAACTGTTAGCACATGACCGTTGACGTAATCAGCAGATGAGGATGAAAGAAAAAGTGCTGCTCCCACAATATCTTCCGGCTTGCCCCATCTCTTTGCAGGAATCCTTGCCATAATTTCCTTGCTCCGAATAGGATCCGACCGCAATGCTGCTGTGTTGTCGGTGTCAATGTAGCCTGGAGCGATTGCATTAACCTGCACTCCTCCCGACGCCCACTCATTAGCAAGCGCTTTTGTTAACTGAGCGACCCCACCCTTGCTCGCGGCATAAGCTGGCACCGTTAGTCCTCCCTGAAAGCTGAGCAAAGACGCAATGTTAATGATCTTTCCAGAACCTCGCTTGAACATGTCTTTACCAATTTCTCTACAAAACTGAAATACTCCTGTCAAATTAGTATCGATCACCGACTGCCAATCCTCATCTGTGTAGTCTACGGAGGGAGCCCGACGTATTGTTCCTGCATTGTTCACCAAAATATCAATCTTCTGATATAGGCGAAAAATAGCCTCGCAAGCCTCCTTAACATCGGTGGCCCGAGACTGATCACAGCCGATTGCTGATGAGCGACGACCAAAGGCCTTTATTTCCTCAAAGGTACCCATAGCATTTTCTTGAGTTGAAGCTACGACTATGACATCAGCTCCTGCTCTTGCAAGGCCGAGAGCAATAGCTCGACCAATCCCGCGGCTCGCGCCAGTTACCACTGCTGTTTTTCCTTTCAAATCAAAAGAAGTCATATTTAAGCTCATTAGATAATCAAGCCAAGGGCGTTGGGGACACCCTCGCTTAAGTAAGGAAGAAACGTCACTAACAACAGCACACCAATCAGTGCCAGATAAAGAATCTTTAAGGGCCGAATAAGACGCTGGATGGTAGTGCCGGCAACGGCACATCCGACGAAGAGTACACTGCCCACCGGGGGGGTACAAAGGCCAATCGATAAATTTAATACCAACATGATCCCAAAATGGATTGGCGACATGCCGAGGTCGGTGGCTACGGGTAAGAAGATCGGCGTAAATATTAATATCGCAGGTGTGATGTCAAGGAATATCCCAATCAAAAGTAAGATAATATTGATCATTAGCAGGATGACAATGGGATTATCACTTATCCCTAACATAAACTCGCTTATACTCTGCGGAATATTTTCGTACGCCAATACCCACGCCATCCCAGAAGAAACTCCGATCAGAAGGAGAACAATAGCTGTTGTTTCTATGGACTTGAGCATAATATTGGGAAGATCGCGGACAGTTATCTCGCCATAGTAAAGTGTCAATGCGAGTCCATATACTACCGCAACAGCACTCGCCTCGGTTGCGGTAAAAAGGCCAGCGACTATCCCCACGACAACAATCACCACCAGAAAGATGCTGGGCCCAGCATCCAAAACCTTATAAATTGCGACTGCCAATGGAATACGCTTGGACACCGGAAAATTGTGTTTTTTGGAATAGGCAGCTGCCACCATCATTAACGCAACTCCGGCAATGATTCCGGGCACGTAACCTGCCATGAATAATGCCGCAATCGACACACCTCCTGCTGCTACCGCATAAACAATTAACACGTTACTGGGTGGAATCAACAGCCCTAAAATAGAGCCAGTCACTGTAACGGCAGTGCTAAAGTCTCTGTCGTAGCCCTCCCTCTCCATTTTTGGAATCATAAACGAGCCAATTGCTGACGTCGCCGCAACTGCAGAACCTGAAATGGATCCAAACAGCATGCACGAAAGCGTGTTTACAAGCGCAAGGCCCCCAGGAATAGTGCCTATCAATGCCTTCGCCGCCTCTATTAATCGCTCCGCAATGCCCCCTCGTCCCATAAGGTACCCTGACATAATAAAAAACGGGATCGACAACAAGGTAAAACTATCAAGCCCTCCCGCAAGTCGCTGAGCCAGCGTCGTAGTTGCAAACTCGAAAGGCATACTCAACATTAAAGTGATCAAAGACGAAAGTGCAATACACACCGCGATTGGTACACCCAGGATAATCAGAGTAAAGAAAACACCTAGCAATACAAGGACAGTTAAAAGCATCTCATTGGCCCTCATCTGGGTCTTTCTGTGATTGTGCGGCCTCTTCGCCCTTCCTATCATTGGTCCACAATATATTTACTATGTGATTGACAGCATAAATCGATATTAGTATGCCGCTCAAAGGCAGCACTAGATACACTTGGAACATCTGTATTCCAAGTGCAGCGGAGGTCTGCTCAAGGTCTCTAGTTAGTTCAACGAGCTGGAATCCACCGAATATCAATATCACAACCGCAAACACCAGACTCACAAGCATCGCAAGCACTTCGGCAGTAATTCGCTCACCTTGTTCAAGTGTTGTCACAAAGACGTCAATACAAACATGCATTCGGTTTCGGAATGTATAAACGGCTCCAAGCATACCCAACCATATCAGTAAAAATCGTGCCAGCTCCTCGGTCACGGAGCTTGGCGCTTGTAAGGCATACCTGCCGACAACTTGCCAAAGCACAACAATTAACATTGACGTGCCGATAATCAAGAGTGCTATCTTTAGAAAATTATCTAGCACACTTATTAAACCCTTCAAGGTGACGCCTCCATGGCTTCCACTTGCTTTATGATAGATCCAAGCTCACTATCGCGAAACGCAGCCCTCATGCCTGCCACCGCTGCCCTAAAAGGCTTTTTATCAGGATAGATCACTTGTACACCAGCGGCCTTGACTTGTTGCAAAGCATATGTTTCTGCTTCTGCCCAAAGCGTTTTTTGGAGGTCCACCGACTCAGTAACCGCTCGATTGAGCCATCCTTTTTGCTCCTCTGAAAGCCTGTTGAATACGGCGCTGGACATCACCAGCACATCTGGGACCGAGGTGTGTTCGTCTAAAGTGTAATATTTAGCAGCCTCATAATGCTTTGATAAAAAATATGATGGAGGATTGTTTTCTGCTCCGTCCACCACACCCTGTTGAAGCGCGGTGTATAGCTCGCCCCAAGTTATGGGGGTTGCAGCTCCTCCGAGAGCTTCTACCATCTTTATGGACGTACGGCTAGGTAAAACACGCACCTTCTTACCCAAAAGATCTTGCGGGGCATTTACCGCAGCATCGCTCATGTAAAAACTCCTACTACCGGCATCATAGTAACCTACCCCTTTCAGCCTGACGTCACCGAGGGTATTAAGCATCGACTTGCCAATATGACTGTCAAGCACCCGCCAATAGTGATCACTGTCCGTAAATAGGTAAGGTATAGAAAATAGACGCATGCCTGAGGAGAAACCTTCAAGCGAGATGGCAGAGACCTTTGTCATGGCAATTGATCCAACTTGCAACATCTCAATCATTTCCCTTTCGCTGCCCAGTTGCCCATTAAGATAGATGTCAATCCTCATCTTTCCGCTTGAGAATACAGTAAGACGTTCAGCCATGTGCTCCATAGCCCTGTGGACCGGATGCTCAGCGCTCAATCCATGGGCTAGCTTTAAAACAGCAACCTCTGAGGAATTATCATGCTTTAAGAGGACAAAGCTAGATAACAGGATCGGAATCAAAACCACTGTTATCAATAGGATCCTCGACAATTTCATTTTGGCAAGATTCCCTCAGTGTGAAGCTTCAACACCGCCGCACCCGCAAGCAGAAAAGCGCCCGCTCCATAAAGTTGGGTTTCATCCTCAAACACCTGATCCGGAGCCTCACCCACCTGTTGAACCCAACCTATCATGCCTGAGGGAGCTACTGCGCGTGTAAGTGCACTCCAACCCGATAATACAGAGGATACATATGTATCTTCGTCTAACAAACCACTTGATATGCCCCAACCTAAGCCCGCGATAAAAAAGGCGGTCCCGCTAGTCTCAGGCACAGGGTAAAGATCGCCCGCCCTCAATGAGACCGGCCAAAAACCCTCCTCTGTTTGAAGGGGGAGTAATGCAGCTGCCATTGCAAGGTATAATTCAGTGTATTTTTCCAAGTCCGAATGATCGTTAGGGAGATTATCAATTATGTCAGTTAAACCTGAGAATACCCATCCATTCCCCCTGCTCCAAAAGATTTTTTCACCATTTGACTCTCTCTTTGAAAAAAAACGGCTGTCTCGAAAAAAAAGGCCACTATCTTTGTCAAAAAGATATTCAACCGTTAGCCAAAACTCCTTATTTGCAAAATCAACATAGTCATGATTTCCTGTTACCCTGGTCAACTTAGTCCAGACGGGTGGCGACATGAACAGAGCATCGGACCAGCACCACCTTTTCAGGCATTGCTTATAGTACCCCTCATCCACACCTGGCAAATTAAAGTCAAGCGGCACGTCCGAAGGTGCCGATAATATGAAATCAAACTGTCTTTGGGTTGGCTCAAACATCACGGGGTCTGAAAAGTAATCATAGAGTGCAAGGTAGTACTGACCTACCACATGATCGTCAGCGTGATAAATTCTGTCTCCTAGCTTAAACTCTTGGCTTGAACCAACATCACGCAGCCAAAGAAGCTTTTCCTCGTCACCTGATTCCATGGCCCAATCTGCAAGCCCCTTGAAAAAGGTACCCTGATGCCACTCCCTTGGATTGCGAGAACGCTCTATAAATGTTCTTATATGCCCGTCAAAATCGCGCAGATGACCTAACTGCCAATCTGCTACTCGGTTCGTAATGTTTGTGATGCTCTGCTGAGTTATCGGGATCTCATAAGTCTCTGAATCGCCATCAACCTTAGAGTAAGAGCATGCGCTGATCCAGCACGAAAACAGAATAATACCGACTGTTTTTAACGGAAACCCCACCCGAAGAAGAAATTCATTGTTCATTTGGACCCCTCAATTATTCAATCCGTTATACCAGCCATGATTATTTTGGTCAAACGCATGTTGCATATCAGACATGTTTTCGTTAGTGTTTTACGATGAAAATTACAGCCAAGCGTATACCCAAGTCTTTACACTCAACGCTGTTTGTACTCATTGCGATCTTTTTTTGGGGATGTGGCAAATCGCAGAATTCTGCAATAGACACCCGCCAAAACGAGACCAAAACAATACAAATGCAGGTGCAGGCCGACATCGGACTTCTGGCGCTTGGAGGTCAGTCAGTTGAGTACGTGGCTACGCCGCCTAAATACAAGCCCGGAGACAACCTCATAACTTATGAGGGCCCTGGATGGGAGTCTCAAATGGTCGGCTATCGACTCTACCTTGATGGTCGGAATGCGATTGACGTATTCGGCAAAAAAACCGCCGACATGATTCTGAAACAAGTAGGGCGTGGAGATGATTACCATCAGATGCAACCCTGGGGCATGGATATTTTGAAGGTTGGCTCGTCGCTTGGTAGTGGAGGTTTTGGTGTTCATGAGAACGGTGAGGCGGTACAGATCGGCCCCGCAGCCCAATTTTCAGCACAAATTTTGAAGAATGGGCCGCAAATGTCCATAGTAGAAGTAAATCACAGGCAATCACAGAAGTGTGGTGGAGACATCACAGCCAGGTACACGATAAAGAGTAGTTCGAGATTAACACGAGTCGAGGTGGATAGCCAATGTCGCTTACCTTTGGTGGCGGGCCTGGTCAAGCACCCTGACACAAAAAAGATTTTTCAACTCAAAAAACGGGCTGATTGGAGTTACATCGCTAGATATGGGGGTCAAAGTCTTGTGCCAGATAACCTCGGGCTCGCGATATTTTTTAGATCCGAAGATATTGTATCGCTGGGGGAAGATCCAGATGACGATTACATCATCTTTAAGAATGACCGCAACCCTGAATACTTTCTTGCCGCCACCTGGGAACAAGAGCCAGCTGGAATCCGAAACAACAGCGATTTTCTCATCTGGCTTACTGACACTTTGGTAGAGCTTAACACCACATCACCATAACACCTTACAGGATTACATAATGAAAATACGCCACACTGCCGATATTGTCCGTTACAAGACGATGACGAATATGGAACTCTCAGACTCCTTTACCATCCGTGATTTATTTTTGCGAGGCTGTATTTCCTCTGTCTACTCAGACATTGATCGAGGCATAATTGGATCTGCGGTACCTGATAGCTCCGATCTTTTGCTAGAGACATCAGATGCCATAAGGTCAGACTTTTTTGCAGAGCGGCGTGAGATTGGCGTTATTAATATCGGTGGGAGCGGCCAGATTAAGGTAGATGAGAAGCTGTTTAGGCTTGAGAAGCTAGACAGTCTCTATATTGGCCGAGGATCAAAAGATATTGCCTTCAGTAGCACCGATCCGAGTCAGCCTGCGAAGTTTTATTTTGTAAGCTATCCTGCTCACAAAAGCTATCCCACGACTCATATCAAGCAGAAAAACGTGCCCAGAAAAGAGATGGGTGAGCAAAGTAGAAGCAACAAGCGCGTTATCTTTCAGTCAATCCATCCAGATAGAGTAACTACTTGCCAGCTCTTAATGGGTTTTACGATGCTCGATGTTGGAAGTGTTTGGAACACCTTCCCACCGCATACGCATCTCAGACGATCTGAATTCTACCTTTACTTCGACCTCGCAGAAGACTCTAGGATTTTCCACTTTATGGGTGAAGAGGATTCTGTAAAAACTTTGATACTAAAAAATCAAGATGTAGCTCTTTCCCCAAGTTGGTCGATGCACTGCGGCGCGGGTACCAGTGCCTACAGTTTTATTTGGGCGATGGGTGGGGAAAACCAGGACTTCGACGATATGGATTTTATAGAATCTCAAGATCTTGCGTAAATTATCAAGTAATTAATAGGCAGGAAGATTTTCAAGCACCAGATGGGACAATAGTATATTTTGCGTAAAAATAGCGGCTTTTTTTAACTTGGCGATGTATTGATTGTCCTCACGAGTGGCTGTATCATTCTCGAAATTGGGTTTATCTGACCAATTTAAATATGCATGGTATAACAAAAAATGATCGAGGGGGTTCGCCGTATGGCTAAATTATTTAGCAATATTTTGTATTACATAAGCTTAACTTTTTTTGCTTGTCAAATCGTGGCACAGGAAACCTCAGCCTCCAGTGCGCCCGAGGTTGAAGAAATTATTGTTACTGGAGAGATACAGCGTGGTGCTCTCAGATCGTTAGAGGTTAAAAGAAATAACACGGTGATCTCTGACGCACTTTTCGGTGCGGAGATTGGTGCACTTCCAGACTTATCCATAGCCGAGTCAATGACAAGAATCACTGGAGTGGCCTCAGACAGGTATAAGGGTGGAGCTTCAGAGATGTCCATCAGAGGGATGGGTAACTTTCTTGCATACTCAACATTTAACGGCCGAGAGATAAGCTCGGGTAGTGACGGCAGACAGGTCAATCTTTATATGTTTCCCTCTGAATTAGTTGGCGGCACTATTGTATACAAAGCGCAACAGGCAAGTTTCACTGAGGGAGGAATTGCCGGAACGATAGAACTCAAGGGTCTAAAGCCGATAGATTATGGTAAACGCCGACTACAGGTACAGAGCCTTTTCGGTTACAGCGAATATGAATCACGAGTTGATGATGGCGAGAGTGTAAATACCCGCTACACCGCATCATTTGTTGACAACTGGGAAACTGATACCGGCAGATTTGGAATTGCTATTGGTGGTCAGCTCAGAGACGATACATCACCTGAGGAGGTATTCGTTACTAGCAGTAGCTACCGGCCTTGCATAACCCAATATGCAGAAGGTAGCGATGGGCCTGGATATTATGATAGCGGAAATTGCGAGATGTATGCGCCAGCCTATACAGACGCAGCTGGTCAGGAATTTCCTGCAGCAGTAAGGTATACGTTAACCGGTGCAGCTGAAGTGGCGGCTCTCGGTGT
>CENJ01173423.1_pt1 | contig 12524 bp, 11 predicted proteins | sample 356161 | NCBI WGS metagenome assembly CENJ01 (sample SAMEA2619531, study PRJEB7988) | marine metagenome | biome: marine biome (ENVO:00000447); feature: surface water layer (ENVO:00002042); material: "saline water (ENVO:00002010), including plankton (ENVO:xxxxxxxx)" | depth 5 m
AGTCCGGCCAACAGGTGGGGTGATTCAATGTCGTCTGCGACGCTCTTATATCGATGAGGAGACTGGCGAGCGTATGTGTATCTATCAACGTGGTGCCACCGGTCAGGGTGACATGACGACAAGCATGTCAAAGCATTTCAGTTGTGAGCGAAGCATCAGTTGCAACCAAGAGTAACAATTTTTTGTGGCTTACAGTTGCCAAATTTAAATTAATCGCCCGTAACGAATTTGATAAAAACGTTTTGAACTTAACCATGATGGCTTCAATTTTGCATTGAAAGATCGCTCTCGCGTTAAAACAGCGAAGTGGTTTTTTAGGTTGAGCCATGACTAAAATTTCGATTAATTTTGCAAAAAATCCGCTGGATGTCTACGATGTCGTCCCGCCACTCGGAAACGATTATCATCTATTTTTGCAATCCATGGATAATTCACGCCTGTGTGACTTGGCAGTTAGACGCATGCCCCAGAACTACCGCGTAACTGATGCTCGGGTTCTCGGCATGTCAAATATTATTCTTAATCAGAATGGACATGCTTCATTAGAAAATATCTGTTTTAACCCCAATATTTCAGACAAAGTTATAGATAAAGAGGAAATGTCTTTTACTGCTGTTGGAAAGCAAATTGAATTTTCTACTAATGCTGAAACGACCATAGACAACGCAGTTTTTATTGGAGGGCATTGGAACTTTGGCCACTGGTTATTCAATCACATAGGCCGATTTTGCTTCATAAGTGATGAATTAAGAAAAGACGCTACTTTCTTGTTACCGACTTCACTCACCGAAACACAAATAGAGATGCTTAAATACTTCGGAGTTGAGAGCTCAAATATGCTCTTGATAAAGCCGGGAACCTTAGTAAATGTCAGGCAACTTTTGGTACCTCAAATGCCCTGGCACTCAATATCAGAATTTGGAACTTGGTGGTCTCCTGGCGTATTCAAAGAGTTGCGAAAAAAGCTTGGTTTGCATACGGCCTCAGTCACCAATGCATCACGGAAAGTTTTGTTATCAAGAAAAAATACGCGTTGGAGACGCCTAGTTAATGAGGACGAAATATACAAAAGTCTCGAAAAATTTGGCTTTGAAATGATTGATATTGGCACCTTGAGTATCAAACAGCAGTTTGAGTTGGGGCAACAAACTTCATGTCTAATTACTCCTCTGGGCGCAAACTCTAATTTCTTTTTGAATCTGCCATCAGGAGCCAACGTTATTGAGTTGGCTCCCCCAATGGAATTCATGAATGTAACAGGACCATTTGCGACGGCTTCTGGGCTCAAATATAAGCAGATTGTGGGCACCGCAAATAACACGCCAGGAATACCCAAGATTGACCAAGATTATTTTGTGGATTGTAGTTTGGTTGTTCATGAATTTTGTTCTTTGACGGCATAACGCCAGACTTCTAACTATTTTGCAACAAACGAATGGCATGAAATTTGCTCACTTTTATTTTTAAACACAGCCAACAGCCATCGGGAAACAAATGAACTACCTCAATCTTAGCGAAAAAGGTCAACGTCTTGTTGATATGTACTCCGAGATGGCGGAGAACGGATACGCGACAAATATCGGTATGGACATCAAAGACGCATACAACAGCTTTGAGCTTCGCAAAATACGTGACGTGATTAGAAATAAATTCACCGAACACAACGTTAAGACTGTTCTTGATTATGGCTGTGGCGGTTCAGATTGGAATGCTCCTGGTTTCGAAAATGAAGAGTCGGCTGTTGAGTTTTTTAGTCTGAAAAGAGTGCATCGATACGAACCTGCTCGCGATATGGATGAGCGTGCTTCAGTTGACTGTGTTGTTTGTTTTGATGTTCTTGAGCACATTTATGTGTCTGATATTGCCACCGTCCTGAGAGACATTTTCTCTCATGCCAAAAAGTTGGTGATATTAAACGTCGCTTGCTATGAAGCGAACGCTCTTTTACCAAATGGCGAAAATGCGCATATCACTGTGCGCAATCCGCACTGGTGGAAAGGCGCTCTTGATCTGATATCTGTTGAATATCCCTCGGTCGCCATCGATTTGATTTGCAGCCCACAATACAATCAGATGCAAGCTTTTCCAACATTTAGTGACGAACAGCGCCAAGCAGACGATAAGTTTTGTGTTGCTTATTAAGCTCAAGAGTAAAACATGTCCTCAAATGCTATAAATTTGTATATTGGCAATCATAATGCGGCGTCGATCTCTGATTTTATTGAGTTTTTGTCGATAGAATCCAATGATGCTGGTCTAAGACCAGTAATTACCCATCAGCTCTTTCCTGATACAAAAAATATTGTTATTGAGTGCTTCAATCGCGAACTAAATAAAAACATCAAAAAGCTTTTTTCTAAAAATGACCCGCGGTTAGTCATGGTTGCCACCGAAATTGTGATAGATGGTTTGCTCAACTCTACTGAGCCAGGTGACGATGAAAAACAAGACGGTTGGTATAACACTCAGTCAAAATACTGGGTTCGGCGTAGCAAATGTTTTTTTGATATCGTCGAATATTTTGGCACCATCATTTGTGTTTCAGAAGAAATTTATTCTTCAATAAAGGCCTTGAATTTGGGTGCTGACATAGTCTACTGGCCGCCCAAATTCTACGGAAGTCTCGAGTTTTTTCATAAAAATTGGCGGTCAAAAAACATCGAAACATTGAAGAGCCACGAATTTCTGTATTCAGGGTCTTTAACATCCTATCGGATGTCGCAACTCGAAACTATGGTTAAAGCCGGCGTTACATTATTATCAATCAAACAAGACACACCCGATGTCGTCAGGCACAGAGTATCTGCGCAAACTGGGTTTACGCTCGGGCCGAAACATTACAAGAACACGAGACAACTTAGTAAAATGCGTGTTCTGTGGTGCCTCAACAATCTGTACCCGTTCATTATGGAGCGATGCCCTGCACCAACAGACCTTGACGATTTTTGTTTGTTTTACAGTGATGTTGATGAATTAATTGAACTCGCTGGGGACATTGGATCAGTTTATCCAGAGAGCATTGAAAACAATCATGCTTTTGCTCTTGCGACAAAGGATTTGCCGTCCGTTTTTCTTCCAATTTTATGATATCAATAGGTTTTTTTATGGCGGCTTTCGAGGTTTCTAAACAACGTCTTTCCAATCACAACGCAGGAGTGTCAGGGAAAGACAGATTTAGACCCTTATTGCGTGTTCTGCTAAGATATTTAAGCGCTGCTGGAAATCTGCGCTCATATAAATTCTATTTATCTGGAATGTTTTAAGAAGAACATTCAGTTTTGCCGTGACACTGCAAATATATGCTCACCTTTCATTGGAATTTTCAGAGGCTAATTTTCTGCAACAGAATACCCAATGAAGAGTAAAGTCGACATCATGTCATATTAAGCTGGGACTCAAAAAATGTCTTCAAACGTGATTAACTTGCATATTGGCAATCATAATGTGCCTTCAATTTCTGATTTTATAGAATTTTTGACAATAGAGTCCAACAATGCTGGCCTTAGGCCGGTAATTACCCAGCAGTTTCTTCCTAAATTAAAAAATATTGTTATTGAGAATTTCAACGAGGATCTAAATAAAAACATCAAAGAGCTTTTTCGTAAAAATGACCCTCGCTTGATCATGGTGGCAACTGAAATTGTTCAAGATGGGATGTTGAACTCAGCAGCGCCTGGGGAAGGCGAGATGGTAGATGGATGGTATGATAAAAATACCTCCTATTGGGTGGAGCGATCTAAATACTTCTCTGATATAGTTGATCATTTTGGGGTGATCATTTGTGTTTCGGAAGAGATATACAAGTCCCTTAAATCAATGAACTTGAAGGCAACGCTGGTTTACTGGTCCCCAAAATTTACGAATTTATTTGATGAGTCACTTCTGAATAGAGATAAATTCAATGAAGCTTGGCTTGGCCGAAATGGTCGAAACGCTATCAAAACGCATAAATTTTTTTACAGCGGAACAACAACCCCTTACCGTTTGGAACAAATTGAGCGCCTGCAAAGACTAGGTCAATCTGTTTTGCACTGCCCACCAACCGCTACAGACACAGTAAGGTGTGCTCTTTCAAAGCAAACAAAATTCACTTTTGGGCCACGTCACTACAGAAGCACAGTTCAATTAAGTAAAATGCGTCTTTATTGGTGTCTCAATAATTTATTCCCGGTAATTATGGAACGATGCCCAGCTTCAACTGATTTAGACAATTACTGCATCTTCTATGAGAGCGTTGAAGAACTATTGGACTTTGAGAGGGATCTTAGTACTTCTTATCAGACTTGTATGGATAAAAATTATTCTTTTATGATCGAAACCTACCGGAGCAGTTCTTTATTCAATGCACCAGTTTTTAATCAATAACTTTTGAACAAAGCTGTGGACTTTGATTGACTATTATTTAAACGCCAATTGAAGATGTGAGCGTTATAAGTGGAGTAGATATCTTCAAAATTTAATCGACAATAGTTATATCCAGTCATCAAAATCAAGATCCATCTTTAATTTAACTCACTTAAGCTTTTTGTCGTTTTGTTCCATTGCCAACAAAAGCCGTTTTTCACGTCAGCATGCTTTGTGCTTTTATCGCGAACCCTCGGCGTTCTAATTCACTCAGCATAGGCCCGCTGAAATATGTTGAGATGTCGTCGTGATTCGCCTTTGTATAGTTTATACAAAGTCTGAAATAGTCGCATCCGTTGCATAATCGATTAGTTTTATCTTTCAAAATAATTTCACGCAATAGCTCTGCTTTCGGCCCATTCCAGATACTTTGTAGAGTGTTTCTTTTTACATTTCCTATATAAAAATTGTGGCATAATTTTACGCTTCCATCCCATAGCAACCTCATTGAAACAAAGGGTGATTTGCAAGGAAAAGTTGTACCAAACCCTCTGCCATACTGCGTTTCAGATTGGATTGATGGCAAATAAGTTTTTTCCGGTGATGCAGAGATAAAGCCATCTGGTGCGTCAAATTTTTTTCTTAGATTCCAGTCCCCAGAGCTTTCAGGCACTCCCATTGTTATACTTAATGGTGATGTCAGAATTGAGGCGGCTGCCTTTTCAAGCTCGGAGTAAAAGACGTCTCTCACTTGCCAAAGCGAGTTCTCCCACATCCATTGATCTAATTGTCTTATCTGCATTCGAATGAAACCTACATGGTTAACACCAAATTTATCCCAAAATTTTGGTGTCTCACCCACCTCCATTAGATTGTGCTTCATCACAGTGTTATTTACGCTGAAGTGAGTAGACTGACGACACCGGATCTTGGTGATAAAATCTTCAATATTTTCTATTGTTTGATCGAAACTACCATTTCGGCGAATATGCTCGTATGTATATTTGGAAATCCCGTCAAACGAAAAGGTTACACGTTCGAGATCAGAGTCAAAAATTGCTGGAATGTTTTTGCGGTTCAAATTTTTTGCATTAGTTATCAGCGAGATTTTAGCATTTACTTTATTTAACTGGTGTAACAGTGAATTAAATTCTGGATGGATTGTTGGTTCATATGTTGCACCAATAGACACTCTCGCGTTTTTGAAAAAACTAAAATCAACGGCTGATAAATCTAGAAAGGTTGGCTTTTTTTTCTTTTCGAATGAAACGTGACACATTCTGCACCTTAGGTTGCAGCTATTTGTTGGTTCTATCTCGACGTAGGTCGGTTTATTCATTTTGTTTGCTCAAACTAATTGGAAATCTACAAACATCAATCAGCAAATATCACGCCAGAACCTTTTGCTCTCTAGAATTTTTTATCTGACAGCATTGACAAAATCACTTTTTCAGCCATTTCGTTTGGATGCTGAATTGTCTCTTTACAAAAGATCATGTCCGGATTCTTTGGAATGTCATATTTAGTGTCAATTCCAACAACTTCTCTCTGATTACCTTTTTTAAAATTATGATAAATCTGCTTTGGATCTCTCTCTTTGAGTCTCTCAATGGGTAAATCTATGAAGACTTCAAAGTAGCCCGGTTGATTTAGTCTATTCCATTCGAAAACTGAACGGAAAAGGGATATTGTTGAGACTATAACAAAAATCCCTTGGTTGGCGATTAATTGAGCCATGCGACCATAAAATTTTGCAAACTTTTCACGACTTTTGTAGTCATAATTAGAAATTACTAGAGAGTCTGCAGCAAGTGCTTCTCGCATTGAGTCTCCATCCAGCATTACAGGTTTGATACCACGAGTTTTCAGTTTTTCACAGACGGCATTTGCTAGCGTGGTTTTGCCACTGCCAGACAACCCAGTAATCCATAATACTTTGCCTTCGGTCACCATCATATTTCTCAAACTCACCTTAACTACAGCGTAGAACGTGCACATGGCCATATCAAACAAAAACTATTTGAATTCAAAACAGTATTTTTAAATATCGGAAATATTTAGCTAAATTGAGATAATTGACATGTTTTTTGCATATCGAGGTTGATAGCCGTCGATTATAGGGTCCAATAATGGAAAAACGCGCAATTATTCTCGCAGCGGGGCGAGGCACCAGAATGGAAGGCCTGACAGAGGCTATTCACAAGTGCCTTCTTGAGGTTGATGGAAAGAAATTAATTGAGAGGCAAATCGAGTGTTTTCTGTCTCAAGACATTACAAAAATTGGAATAGTAACCGGGTATCGAAAAGAGCAACTGGCTGGTTATGGTTCACACCAATTTTACAATTCGCATTGGTCTAGCACACAAATGGTTCATTCTCTCGAGCAGGCTTCAGAGTGGCTTGAAAATTTTGATTGTCTAGTCAGTTACTCAGATATTTTTTACGATAGCAATGCTGTTGCACAATTGATGAATTCAAAAAATGACATAACAGTTCTGTTCGATCCAAATTGGCGGGCATTGTGGGAAAAGCGTTTTGTTGACCCGCGTGACGATGCTGAGTCATTTATAATATCAAAGACAGGTCAAATTTTAGATATTGGGCGTAAAGGTGTGACCTTTGACGAAATACAAGGCCAATTCATGGGACTTTTTAGCTTTACACGCGATGGTTGGCAAAAAGCTCAAGAGGTGCGCTCTCAAAACAGTCCTGAATACAACAAGAAGCAAGATATGACTGCACTACTTCAGCAAATAATTAGACAATCAGATACGACTGTTCACGGGCTAGAATATCAAGGTGTTTGGGGAGAGGTAGACATACCGAGTGATCTCAGCCTCTATCAAGATTAAAAAATTGACAGCATTTGAAGTTTAATTAGGCACTTGATTGACTTCTGATAGAAATCAGATTCTTACAAGAGTTCTAATAATAAGTCCTCAAATACCAATAAATCGAAAACTACAATTTTCCTGGTCACAGCGAATAGTGGCCCAAAACTTGCAGAAAAAAATTGGGAATTTGGAAAATGGCGGTACCCGCCATTTGCATAAGGTCAATTCAGCTTGCCGCTGGTATCGACACTTTATCCATTCTGATTTGCGCAAGGGAAATTGACAATGCGTTTTGGAACTAAAGGTGGAACCCTTGTTGATTTAAGGGGAAGAATTGATGGTGTAGCTGTCCCTGATTTAGTGGTTTTCAGGGTGACTGATTGGACAGAAAATCCCGAACAAATTCTCAAAAAATTGCAAGAAAGATTTTCTGGCAGGACTTTAATCGTTAGATCTAGCAGCTTTCATGAAGATGCTGATCACTGCTCAAACGCCGGAGCTTTTTTATCTGTTTCAAACGTCCAAGTTAAGGATGTTAAGAATGCAATAAACCAAGTTATCGGCTCATATAAGACCCCTCATCCGAGAGATGAGGTAATAGTTCAACATATGGTAAGTGATGTTGAATATTCAGGGGTTGTTTTTTCACACGATCCGAATAACGGATCTCCTTACAGGATTGTTAATTGGTCCTCGGGTGATGATACGAGCATTGTTACTTCTGGAAAAGGGGGACATGTTTTCTATGCGGCTGCCGGAAAAAAGCTTTCGAGAGGATCGCAATTTTACGGCATTTTTTTGATGCTAGAGAAGTTGATGGAGCTTTTTGATCAGGCACCTCTAGATTGTGAATTTGCAGTATCAAAAGATGGTGAAACCAGAGCCTTGTGGTTGCTACAGGTCAGGCCCTTGGTAATAACCAAAGAACTTCAGAGTAAAGAAGATCAAATAAGTTCGCTAACTTCAATCGCGAGCTGGTTACAACAATCTATGGGGCCACATCCATTTTTACTCGGAAAAAAGACAATTTATGGTGTTATGCCAGACTGGAATCCCGCAGAAATAATAGGACTGCGGCCTTATCCTCTGGCTCTCTCGCTGTATAGAGAATTTGTGACTGACAGTATTTGGGCGTACCAAAGGCATAATTATGGATATAGGAATTTACGAAGTTTTCCGCTGATCACATCTTTGTCTGGACTACCCTATGTTGATGTCCGTCTATCTTTTAACTCTTTTATTCCCTCAAGCTTAGATGAGTCCATTGCTGAAAAGCTCGCAAATTATTACCTCGATAAACTGAAGGATCAGCCCTATTTACACGACAAGATTGAATTTGAGATTGTATTTTCTTGCTTCTCATTAGATTTGCCAAGAAAGCTTAAAAGATTACAAGCTGCTGGGTTTAGCAGAAAAGAGAGGGATAAGATTAGCTCCTCTCTGCTAGAGCTAACCAACCGGATAATAGACTCTGATACGGGCCTTTGGAAACTGGACATTGAGAAACTTGGTAAATTGGAAGAACGAAGGGAAAAAATTCTCTCTTCAAGAATGCGACCACTTGAAAAAATTTACTGGCTCATTGAAGACGGAAAACGTTACGGAACACTGCCATTTGCTGGTCTGGCCCGCGCAGCCTTTATTGCAGTACAAATGATAAAATCCTGCGTAGCACTTGAAATTATGTCCGAAAATGATGAGGAAAAGTTTAATTCTTGTCTGTCGACTGTAAATAAACAGCTCACAATTGATAAAAATAAGCTAGGAAAGGGTGCGTTTTTAGAAAAATATGGGCACCTTCGACCGGGAACTTACGACATCCTGTCCGCAAGATATGATGAGGCACCTGAACTTTATTTCGATTGGACGCCAGATAGTCAGATCCAAATCGCAAACGAATTTAGTCTTTCTGACAGACAAGTTTCGTTGCTGGATCAGCATTTATCAGATAACGGATTATGTGTGGATGCCAATCAACTTCTTAAATTCTGCAAAGAAGTTATCGAATTGCGTGAATTCGCAAAATTTGAGTTTACAAAAAATCTATCGGCCGTGTTGCAGTTGATTGAGCTTGTTGGAAAAGAGTACGGATTTGAAAAACAAGACCTGAAGTACTCAGACATAAAATGTTTCTACAAATCAAAGTTTCAACCAACTGATGTTTTTTTCGAGCTACAAAGTTCTATTGAGGAAGGCAAGAGGGTTCACAGTAACGCATTACAAGTTTCACTCCCTTCATTGATAACTGAACCTGATGATGTTTGGTCATTTCATTTGCCAGAGTCGGTTCCTAATTATGTGACGCAAAAAAAAGTTAGTGCGGAAATTTGCACAGATCAGTCAAAGGATAAACTCGAGGGACGAGTTGTACTTATCCCAAACGCTGACCCTGGTTTTGATTGGTTATTTTCACACAAGATTGCTGGTCTAATTACTGCGTGGGGAGGGGTCAATTCGCACATGGCCATTAGGGCGGGTGAACTAGGTTTGCCGGCAGTAGTGGGGGTTGGTGAGAAGACATTTGCCGAGTTAGCACGAGCTGCGACGATTTCAATCGATTGTGCAACAAAATCAGTCAATGTTTTGCGATGAGTTTAGTAGTTTTGAGTCAGAGGTTAGACTGGATACCTAATCGTCATGAAACCCGGGAATCTGTTGATTTAAATCTAATTCGATTTTTATCAGACTGTGATTTAGATGTCTTTCCAGTCAGTAATTGTTTGGTGTCATACCATGGGAAACGTTCGCTTGGGAAATTTTTGGAGCGGATAAATCCAGATGGGATCGTTCTTTCCGGTGGACAGGACTTCGGTATTAATGAGTTGAGAGATAGAACTGAGTTTGAACTGTTGGATTTTGCAATAGAAAAAGGAAAGCCAGTTTTGGGCATTTGTCGAGGCATGCAAGTTCTCGGTATCTACTTTGGGTCGAGATTAAAGGAAGTGAATGGGCATGCAAAAGTACGACATAAAATATTTGGTCACTTCAATCGAGACGTTAACAGTTTTCATCGCTTTGCTCTTGGTAATTGTCCCCATGGATTTGAGATAACGGCGAGGGGTGAGGATGGTGTTATTGAGGCAATTCAAGACGTGCGAAGAAGGCTATACGGTTGGATGTGGCACCCTGAGCGTGAGACTGAATTCAAGAAGGATGACATACGACAAGTTACAAAAATATTTGGAGAAGAAATCAAGGGAGATGTCCTACCTTTTGAGGAGATACCATAATTAGCCAACGATGTATTCGCAATCTCTCTCGTAGAGAAATGTTAAAGAGAAACATGTTTTAAATGGATGGGAAAAGTGAGATGAACTTCATAAAAAAACCAGAGATAATCGCAAAAAACGATATGAAAAAAGGTGATTTTTCTCGCCTTGCTGGTGACTACGTAAAGTATAGGCCGTCATATAATGCGAACGTGACACGCACTATAGTTCAGTCAACCAATTTGGAGAGCCGTGATATCGTTGCGGCGGATATTGGTGCGGGAACTGGCATATTCACAAAATGTCTGATTGATCAAGGTGTAAAAAATTTAGTCGCGGTCGAACCTAACAAAGAGATGCGTTCGATGGGCCAAAAAGAATTAGGTGAGGGCACACTATTTTTATCCGGTTCTGCTGAAAAAACCGGGTTAAAAAGCAATCACTATGACTTGATAACAATGGCCTCGTCATTCCACTGGCCAGACACAAAGAAGGCGCTAAACGAATTTAACCGCTTGTTAGTGCCGGGGGGCGTTTTCGCGGCTCTGTGGAACCCCAGGCTGACCCACGAGTCAGAAGCCGAGAAACGAATTCAAAAAACTCTGATTGAAAAATATAAATTAAAATCACGAGTGTCTTCTGGACTAAGTGGTATCACTGAGCGGTTGCGGAATTTGTTGTTGGAGAGTGGATTTTTTCAATCTGTTTTGTATGTCGATTCCATCGATATAGTTTCACGGACGCACGAGGAATATCTTGGCGCTTGGAAGTCCGTAAATGATGTTCAGGCAGAGCTTGGACATGAAAATTTTTGCAACTTCTTAGACGATGTTGAAAAAATAATTGGTGAGTATTCTAGTGTGGATGTGCATTACATGACGCGAGCTTGGATTGCGTTTGGACACAAATAGAACAATCAGAGCCAAGTCAATGTTTTACCATTCTCAGAAAATCAAGAAATTTAATGGCTCAAGTAAAAGCCATCTAGAAAAGGATAAGGATGTTATCAATGCATGAAAATTCAGACGATAACAAAAACAACCTAAACATTGCGCGTGCTCTGATAAATATCATTGAGCATCACTATAAGAAAAAAGTGTCTCTACATTCGCTCACAAAAGAATTGTTGGTTCAACACTCTTTGAAGATTATTGCCACCCGGAAAACCTCAAAACCCAGAGTAGCGTTTTTTGCACCAGAGGACGGTTTTCTTGGAAATTTTGGCCAAATTCCAGAGATCCTCAAATCTAGAGGTTTTGAAGTTATTTGGTTGCTTGGTCAGGCACATCACTTTTTAAATAAGTCGCATGATGACAAGTTTCTGGTCATCGATAATATGATTAAATATATTTCTAACATTGACTTAGTCGTAACGGCTACTGTGATGGATTGCCTCCCAAAAAGCTGCAAATCGGCAGTTATCGACCACATATCATTTGCGCCATTAGAAGTTGAAGCTCTCGTAAATTCCGTTCACTCTGGCGAGAGGAATATGCCATTAAAATATGACAGTAGAGAAGAGTTTTTCGAACAATATACCGCTTATATTGGATTCCTTCCATTTCATGACTTGATACTTACTCCGTCAAATGTAGTGCACGATTTAGCAAATAAAGTAATGGAATTTGTTGGCTATACCGATAAAGGTCCGAGTGATACACCAGAAAAATTTTTTGAAAACGCTGCCGAAAATTTGAATATAAGTGCGGTCGATGAGTTTCTAAACATAAATGATTACAAAGATACTGTGAAAGTTGTGAAAGTGGGCTATCCCAAGTTGGACATGCCGGTAGAAAAATATGGGAACACAAAACCGGAAAATATGATAATTTATGCACCGACGCCGAATGACAACACCGGAAACAAGCAAAGCACAATATGGTCGAATGCCATAACCATAAATGATCATGGATCTGAAGTTGTGCAGGCTCTATGCCTATCTTTTCCAGACATGAAAATAGTTTTCAAGCCTTACCGAGATGAAAATCCTGAGATTGTTACTCGCATTTACACCGAGTGTCAGCATTTGAGTAATTTTTCTATGGATGGGTCTGGCAGTGACTATTGGGAGCTCTACTCAAAGGCAAAATTGTTAGTTTCAGACTTTTCAAGTACCGCTTATACCTTTGCACTCGGA
>CENJ01006635.1_pt1 | contig 12517 bp, 10 predicted proteins | sample 356161 | NCBI WGS metagenome assembly CENJ01 (sample SAMEA2619531, study PRJEB7988) | marine metagenome | biome: marine biome (ENVO:00000447); feature: surface water layer (ENVO:00002042); material: "saline water (ENVO:00002010), including plankton (ENVO:xxxxxxxx)" | depth 5 m
TGATCAAAAGCACAATTTTGCCCTCAGTTTTAGATATACTTTTGTCCTACGACAAAAATATTGTCTATAATCCAGAATTTCTCAGAGAAAAGCATGCTAATGAAGATTTTGTAAATTCAGACATGATAATTCTTGGCGGTGATAACGAACTTTCTCAACAGGTATCTTATGCCTACTTGCACCATTCTAAGTGTAAAACTAAAAATCATATTTTTACTGATATCAAATCAGCATCTTTAATAAAATATGCAATTAATACATTTCTTGCATCAAAAGTGATTTTTTTTAACGAGCTTCATTCTTTATATGAAAAGATTGAAGTAAATGATAGCTGGAAAAAAATTATAGATATTATTTCAATTGATAACAGAATTGGTAAAAGTCACATGGATGTGCCAGGTCATGATGGTAGAAAAGGTTTTGGAGGTGCGTGTTTCCCAAAAGATAGTATTGCTCTAGTAAAATTTGCCCAAGATAATAATATAAAATTAGAATCGCTTGAAAAAACAATTAAAATCAATAATGAGATTAGATCAGCATACAATGACTTAGACCCTAGGGAAAAAGAACAAAATGTATCTTTTGATGACACTCTTTAACTTTAACAGCCCAGGTGGTGAAATTGGTAGACACAAGGGACTTAAAATCCCTCGAAGGAAACTTCGTGCCGGTTCAAGTCCGGCCCTGGGCACCAAGCTATTATTAAGATTTTAGTAAAAGAAAAATCCTTGTGTGGCAATATTTTTAATAAAATTGACAGTGGTACAAAATATACTAAGGAGCAATCATAATTGAGCTTTATTAAAACCTTATTGCTATCAGTAATGACTTTTGTTGGTAATGCCAACCTATTTAAAATTTTCGGGGCTCAACAATTCTTATCTTTTCCCTTGTCATTTGTGTTTGGTGCAATCTATTTGCCCATGATGAGGCTAGATTACAAACTATTGAAAATTGTTTTACTGATACTTTTTGTGTCCTACTTCCTATTTATTAATATATATCAGCATTTAGCAGCAAGTTTTACCTATGTTATTTGGCCATTAAATTGCTTTGTTTTAGGTATATTTTTTGCCGAGTTCATAAAAAATATTGAGTTTACAGATGTAAGGCCTTTCTTAGTTCTTCCAATGATTTTGATAGCTGGATTGCTTATTCAAGGCATAGATCAAAGAGCTACTTTTTTTTTCGGGCCTAATGTTCTGTATAGAATTTTTTTATTCTCAGGGGCAATTTTATTGTTGTACAGTAAATCTGGTTTTTTCAAGTTTTTAGGTTTAGTTGTAGTGATGTTTGGGGCAACAACAGGCTCTAGAGGTTTTATAGCAGGTGCAACTGTACTATTTTTATTTTACACATTTATTTTCTTTGGAGATAAAAAAAATAGCTTAAAGAATAAATTCATTTCAATTATAATTGTCCTCCCAATTCTTAGTTTATTATTTTTCAATCTTGCTAATGAAAGAATATTCTTTTTTGATCCAGAATCATATTCATCATTAAGCAGGCTAGATACTATCAATTTAATATTTTCGGACTGGCATATTATGTTCACCCTAACGGGCTTGGATTCTTTTGAACTTTCAAAGTATTATGGATATGGAGATAGGATCCAATATCCTCATAATTTCATTCTCGAAGCTTATTTATATTATGGTTTTGTTGGCTTTATGTTAACAGTATTAGTTTTGATGATGGCTTTTTTTTCAGCCAAAAACCTTGAACAAGCCTGTTTACTTTCTTTAGTAACAGTATTTTGCTTACTGTCTGGCGATTTTGGAGATAACTATATTGTATTTTCTTTTTGTTTTGGACTAATTTTAAATAGAATAGAAAGAGATGAGGCAAAAAAAATATCAGCTTAAGCCTATCTATGTGTTATATTAACGCACTTAAAAACTAACTATGGAAACTAACTTTCTTAATAAAGACATTTCTTTTAGAGATATCTTTGATGCGATCTTAGAGAATATATTCTTGATTGTAGGTTTATGTTTTTTTTCACTCTTACTTGTTTTTGGCTACTTATATACTGCACCAAAAATATATCTGGTGAAGTCTTTATTACAATTTGAAAAATCAGATAATGACTTTTTAAATCTTTCAGCACCAATCTTTGCCCAAGATACTATTAATCATCAGGAACAAGCCGCACTTTACAAATCAGTAAATAATTTTTCTAAAGCTATAAGATCATTAAATTTAGACATTAGGATTGATGGTAACTATATTTTAGAAATAGATGAAAAGTATTTTGATGATATTTATTTATCTGAACCCAAAGAACCAACAAGGTTTGATGTAGTTCTTGCAGATGAAACTTACTCTGTAATGACCTCTGATGAAACATTTGAGAATCTCGAATATAACGTTTTAAATAATGTAAGTAATTTAGATATTCGTTTAGATAGAAAAGAAACATCATATCAAAACAAATCGCTTCAAATATTTAAAAATACCATCAGAGATGAGGTTAGGTATCTAACAGAAACAGTAGATTTATCAAGTATTGGCCAAACATCATATGGTAGACAAAACTCAATACTAGAAATAAGGACTTACACATCAAAACCTGAAACTTTCATCACCATTGTTGATGAATTAAACAAAACTTTTATAGAAGGATCAGTTGTAAAAAATGCTGCAAAGGCAAGAAATTCAATTAATTTCTTAGATACGAGAATAAGTGAAATAGAGACATCATTGAAGATTGCAGAGACGAATTTAAATAAATTTAAAACTAAAAATTTATTTTTTGAACAAGACAATGAAGGCAAGATTCTGCAAGAACAGTTAATTGAATTTGAAAGAACGTTAAATGAAATGAAGCTTGAGGAGCTTGAAGCAAAAGTGCGTTTTACCGATAGTAATCAAGAACTAATAAATATTATGGATAAAAAAACACTTATTGCAAAAGAAATTGATGAAATACGTTTAGCCATTTCTCAGTTGCCTCAAATAGAGCAAGAGTTCATAGATTTATCAAGAAGTGTTGAGATTAATCAAGAATTATTAGAGTTGTTATTGTCAAAAAATTTGGAATATTCAATATTAGAAGCAAGCACACTTGCTGATATCTATGTAGTTGATTCTGCATACAACGATAGATTTATTGGGCCAAGAATATCATCAACTACCATGCTATCGCTAACATTCGCATTTTTAATTGGCTTCGTAATTGCATTAATAAGAAAGTTTTTTTACGCTCGTGTAATTTCTCCTTCCTCAATTGAAAGACTTGAAGTTGCTGATCTTATTGGAGTTATCCCACTTTCTGACAATGTCGAAGACTCACAAAGAAATGAAAGCTTTAGATCTCTTGTTACAAATATTCTTTTTTCAACCCAACACAAATCAATAATAAGTATTAGTGGAGCGCTAAAAGAAGTTGGAAAGACTTATGTAGCGACAAATCTTGCTAGAGCCATATCTGAATTAAACAAAAAAACTTTAATCATAGATTGTGACTTTCATAGAGGCGATTTACATGAAAATTTTTCAGTTGAAAAGTTATCAATAGATCAGTTTTTGAAATGTAGCGAAGAAATTGAAAAGTATAAATGCACAGATAATCTATATGTACTTCCAAGACCAAGTAATCAATCTTCAACAGCACTTGCTATCCTTTCATCTCCTGAATTCAAAGCCATGCTAGATAATTTAAAGAAAGAATTTGATTATATTGTTCTTGATACGCCTCCCTGCTTGCCTCTATCAGACGCATTGGTTATTTATAACCTTGTGGATTTAATGGCTTTTGTTGTAAGGCAAGATCAAACTTTAGAGTACGAAATTAATGAAAGCATTAAACAATTTAACACAATTAAAGATAAAAAATTACAAGTTGTTTTTAATGCTTACAAAAAACCTAGCGCTATGTATGGCTATCAGAAATATGACTATTATGCATACAAATATTATTATGCAAGAGATAAATATGAATATGAAAAAAGCATTTAATATAATTGTCGTATTAATATTAGTACATGCATGCTCAATAATTCCTGGGGTGAAAGCTCCAAAGCAATTGACCAATGTAGCAGGCTTCAGCATCAAAGAAATTATTGAAGTTACTCCAGAGATAATTGAATCTCAAATGAAGGAAACTGATCTATACAAAATTTCTCAAGGTGATGAATTAAGCATTATTGTTTATGGTCAAAATGAAATTTTTCCAGTCACTTCTGTAGGAGCAAGAAGCCCTTACATTGCAAAAATTGTAGATGGAAATGGAGAAATTTATTTTCCATATGTTGGTAGAGTTAATGTACAAGGTTCTACAGTATCAGAAGTGAGAAAAATTCTAACTGAAGGTTTAAAGAAATCATTTAATGACCCTCAATTAGACCTGTCAATAACAAACTATAACCCTAGAAGAAGGGTTTATGTGGTTGGTGAAATTATTAGTCCCGGTAATATACCAATTGGCCCATCTAATTTAACGCTGTCAGATGCAATTTCTCAATCTAGAGGCTTATCACCTATAACTTCTGATCCACGCGATGTATATGTAATTAGAAAAGATATTAAAAACAATGGCGGCGTTGTATTTAGAGTAGATTTATCAAATGCATCAATGTTTAAATACTCTGGTGAGTTTGTCCTTCAGTCTGGCGATGTAGTCTATGTTGGTCCAGCTGATATTACTAAATGGAATAGGTTTATTTCTCAACTTTTTCCATTCGCCTCATTAGCTACACAATTAGATAATTTCAACAATTAATCGATGAAAAACGTGTTATTTGTATGTATCGCTAATTACTGCCGAAGCCCTGTAGCCAAGAAAATAATGAGCAATATAGACACAAGTAGTTCATTTGATTCTTGTGGATTGCATCCTCTTGAGGAACCAAATATGGACCCAAGGTCAAAGAAATTTCTTGAAAATAATGGATTTAAAGACACAATTCATGTACCCAAGAAAATCTCTAAAGATTTAATTGAAGAAAATGATTTAATAGTCGCAATGGATTTTATAATACTTAATAATCTTTTATCAAAGTATAAAAATTCTTCATATAAATTTAGAGCATTTAGTTATGTTGACAATAATTGTGTGATAAGTGACCCCTACAGATTTGAGGATGATGAATATTCTTCAACTATGAATAATATTAAAGATATGTGTTACAAATGGAAAGCGTATTTAAGAGATTAATAAAATTCTCTAAAGATCAATTTTTAAATGATTTAGAAAAATATCTTGCTAATTACAAAGATTTAAATTTTTTATTTTTAACATTAGAAATAACGGCAGAATTCTGAAATTTTAACTGGACTATTGCTAAAAAATATTGTGCTTAACAACAATCTATGACAGATATATCAATAATTATTCCTACATTTAATAGTGAAAAGACCATTCAAGAAACTCTTGATTCAATATTAATTCAAAGTAGCAAGTATTCTTTTGAAGTTCTAATTACTGATGATTATTCAACTGATAGAACTGTTTCGATCATTAAGGAATATCAAAAAAAAGCTAAAAATATTTTTCTGTTTGAATTAAAACAAAATAAAGGTCCGGCATTCTCAAGAAATAAAAGTATTAAAAATGCAAAAGGACGGTATTTAATGTTTTGTGATTCGGATGATATTTGGATCAAAAATAAAATAGAAAAACAAATGGAATTCATGAAAAGTAATAGTTCACCAATGAGCTGTGGTTTTTATGCAAATTTTAATAATTCATTAAAAGATGCATCTTATGAGAGTTTTAGATTTAGTTTCTCCTATAATGACTTACTGTCTTATAACTACATTGGCACATCAACTGTTTGTATTGATAGAAAATATTTTAAAAATATAGAATTTCCAGCGCTTAAAAGAAGACAAGATTATGCCTTGTGGTTAAAACTAGCTAAAGATATAGATCATATTTATTGTATGCAAGAGATTCTTACTTTCAGACGAATATTAAAAAATTCAGTTTCTAACAAAAAATTTAAACTCTTCAATTATAACTTTTATGTACTTAATAAACTTGAGGGAAAATCAAAGGTTTTTTCATTTTTTTTAATTGCTTTATATGTATTAAAGAAGTTGTACAATCGATTTTTTAATACCAAAAAAGCCTTTAAGTAAATTCTGTCTATTTGAGGCTTTTGTAATTAAAATTAAACTATAATTCCAAATTATGAATAAAGACCTAAAAAACAATGAAGAACTCTTTGATTGGGTGGATGCCCTTAATAACTTAATTCTTTTTAATGGCAAAGATGATGCTTCATCTTTAATAAGAGAGTTTGTGCAATATGCTCAACTTAAAGGAATGATAGATGAAAACTACAGGTCTTTCCCATTTGAAAATACAATTTCTCCAGAAGAACAGATAGATTTTCCTGGTGACTTAGAAATTGAGAAAACAATTAGACACTACATAAGATGGAATGCACTTGTAACCGTTTTAAAAGCTAATACGTCTGACGATCTTGGTGGCCATATTTCTACATACTCATCCGCATCAATGCTTTACGAAACTGGCTTTAATCACTTTTTTAAAGGGTATGAGGATGGCAATCTTGGTGACCTAGTTTATTATCAAGGGCACTCATCACCAGGCATATATGCTAGGTCGTTTATTGAAGGCAGAATAACAGAACAAAACCTAGATAATTTTAGACGAGAAATTGATGGAAAAGGTTTGTCATCATACCCGCATCCATGGCTTATGAAAGAGTACTGGCAATTTCCTACGGTATCAATGGGGCTTGGACCAATCATGTCAATTTATCAGGCGCATATTCAGAAATACTTAGAGCAGCGAAGCCTATTGGATGATGTTTCTAACAGAAAAGTATGGATGTTTTGTGGTGATGGCGAAATGGATGAGCCAGAATCACTCGGTGCAATATCGCTTGCTGCTCGAGAGAAACTAAATAACCTTATTTTCGTTGTGAATTGCAATCTTCAAAGGCTTGATGGTCCTGTCAGAGGCAATTCAAGAATTGTTACTGAGTTAGGGAGTATTTTTTCAGCTGCAGGATGGAATGTTATTAATTTAATTTGGGGAAGGCACTGGGATGATTTGCTTCAGCGCGACACCACTGGAGCACTAAGGTGGGTAATGAATAATACAGTAGACGGAGAGTACCAAAATTTTAAAGCAAAAGGAGGTGCGTATACTAGGAAACATTTCTTTGGCAAGCATCCAGATGCATTAAAACTTGTTGAAAATATGACAAATGAAGAGATAGAGGAGCTTAACAGAGGAGGTCATGACCCTATAAAAGTATACAATGCTTATCATAAAGCTACATCTTCAACTGATAAGCCAACAGTTATTCTTGCATTCACTATCAAAGGTTATGGAATTGGCTCTAGACAAGCAGATAATACAACCCACCAGGTAAAAAAATTGAGTATTGAGAACCTAAAGTCTTTCAAAGAAAAATTTAATTTGCCAATTTCTGATAATGTTTTGGAAAGCCCACCATATTTAAAATTTGAAGAAAATTCTAAAGAATTTAAATATTTAAAAGAAAAAAGAAAAGAGCTAAAGGGATCAATACCAGAAAGACCATTATTTAAATCAAATTTAGTTCCAGAAAATTATGAGCATTTTTCTCGTTTTAATGATGAGTCAAAAAGAGAAATGTCTACAACAATGGTTTTTGTACAGACTCTTACATCTCTTCTAAGAGATAAAAAAATAGGCAAACACATTGTGCCAATTGTCCCAGATGAAGCAAGGACTTTTGGCATGGATGGAATGTTTAGACAATTTGGAATATACAGTTCAGAGGGCCAAAAGTATATTCCAGAGGATGCAGATAAGGTGATGTGGTATCGTGAATCTAAAGATGGAGTAATGCTTGAAGAGGGCATAAATGAAGCTGGAGCGTTTTCAGCATGGATTGCTCTTGCAACATCTTATTCAACCAATAAATTGCCAATGATCCCATTCTATATTTATTACTCTATGTTTGGTTTCCAGAGAGTTCATGATCTGGCATGGGCCGCTGGTGATGCAAGAGCTAAAGGGTTTCTTTTAGGGGCAACATCTGGAAGAACGACATTGAATGGTGAAGGTTTGCAACATCAGGATGGGCATAGCCATCTATTAGCCCAAACAATTCCAAACTGTAAATCTTATGATCCATGTTTTGATTATGAATTAGCTGCCATTATAAAAAATGGAATAGATGATATGTATGTTAAAAATAATGATAACTATTATTATTTAACTTTAATGAATGAGAATTACACTCATCCTGAAAAACCAAAAAACTTGAAGGATTCTGAAATAATGCAAGGAGGATATCTTTTTAAAAAGGAGAAAAAAGCCAATGTCAGGCTTTTAGCATCCGGACTGACAGTACGTTTTGCAATAGAGGCAGCAAAAAAATTATCTGATTTTGGTGTAAAAGCTGATATTTGGAGCATTACAAGCTTTAATGAGCTTGCTAGAGGAGGAATAGTATCTGATCAGCAAAAAATGAGTGGAAATGAAAGCAAATCATATGTAGAAAGTTGTTTTGAATTTGAAATGCCTACAATTGCAGTGTCGGAATATCAGAAACTATATGCTGAGCAAATAAGAAAATGGGTTAATGGTAATTATATTTGTTTAGGTACTGATGGTTTTGGTAGAAGTGATACACGACAAAAGTTACGTGAATTCTTTGAGATTGATGCAAATCATATAGCTTATAATGCTTTAATTGCATGTGATCTGATAGATGAGGCTAATAAATTAAAGAATAAATATAAATTAAAACTAAATAAAAATAATCCATACACAAGATGAAAGAGATTGAATTGAAAGTGCCTAATTTAGGCGAAGCAGAAGATACAGAAATCATAGAAATTTCTGTAAAAAAGGGAGATAAGCTTAATAAAAATGATCCTATTATTGTGCTTGAATCAGAGAAAGCAGCTATGGAAGTGCCGTCAGACTTTGATGGAATTGTTAAAGATATTGTGGTTAAAGAGGGAGACAGTGTCAAAGAGGGCGAAGTTTTTGCTGTTATAGAAGTTGCAGAAACGGAGGAAATGAAATCTGTTGAAGATGCGACAATACCACCATCTGTAGAACCTAAAAGTTCCAAGGATGTAGAACCAATTACAAATGCATCTTCCATTGACTTTAATGGCATTAATGCTGGTCCAGCAGTCAGAAAAATAGCAAGAGAACTTGAGATTGATCTGAAAAAGATTAGTGGCTCAGGCAAAAATGCCATGATCACAAAAGAAGATCTCAAAAATTTCATTCACTCATCAACAAGTAGCAATTCATCCTATGCCCACCTTGATTCTTTAAAAGATTTTGGTGAATTTGAGATAGAACAGCAAAGCAAGATTAGAAAATTGGGCGCTAAAAACTTGACCGAATCATGGAATTCCATCCCGCATGTAACACATTTTGAAGAAATAGATATCTCAATCATTGAAGGGCAAAGAGCAGAGCAAAATAAAACATCAGCAACTAAATTAACACCTTTATCTTACTTAGTTATAAAGGTTGTTAGTGCTTTGCAAGAATTCCCTCAATTCAACTCTGCACTGGTTGGAGATGGCAAGATCATGCTAAGAAAATATTTCAATATTGGTATAGCAGTTGATACTAAAGAAGGTTTGCTTGTTCCCGTTATTAAGGAAGCTGATAAGTTAAATATCACTGAGGTTGCCAATGAAATTATAACGTTGGCAGAAAAAGCTAAAAATAAAAAATTGCTTGAAAGGAATTTAAGTGGTGGGACCTTTTCCATATCAAGTCTTGGTCCTATGGGTGGTGTAGGATTTACACCCATCATTAATCCGCCAGAAGTTGCAATTTTAGGTGTATCTCGAGCTAAGAAGGTTCCAGTTCTTGAAGGAGATAAGTTAGTTGAAAAAACCATTTTACCTGTTGCACTATCTTATGATCATAGAGTGATAAATGGAGCAGATGCAGGTAAATTTATGAATTTTCTTAAATCTGAAATCGAAAAAGGTGTATAATTCATACACATGTATTTGGATTATTTTCCTGCGGGATTTATGACTTCATTCTTACTTTGTTTGGGCCTTATTTATCTTGATAGAAAAGCGGCTGCAAGTGGAGATTTAAATTTACGACCAACCCCACAAACTCTACATGAAAAATCTATTTCACGATTTGGTGGAGTCGCAGTAATCCTATCAATGAGTTTAGTTCTAATAATGGCAGGCTATGGCTGGAGCAATTCTCTTTATTATCAAGTGGGGATAATTACACTTCCAGCATTCTTTGTAGGTTTCTTAGATGATTTAAAAGTAAACATTAAGCCAATGGTACGCCTTATATTTCTACTGCCTGTACCAATAATGTATTTTTACTATTTTGATCTTAAGGTATTAAATCTAGATATAGGTGTATTGGATAACTTTCTTGAATTTGAGGCATTGGCTTTGTTATTTCTTTGCTTTGCAATTATCGGGATGACCAATGCCTTCAATCTGATTGATGGCATAAATGGACAATTGATTTCCTATCTAATATCTATATTGTTTGCTTTAAATATAGTCGAATACACTTCGGGTAATCCTGTTTTCCAAATTTCTGATGAATTTAGATTATTCGCTAACCTTTTATTGGGAGCTCTCTTAGGGTTTTTTGTACTTAATTTTCCATTTGGAAAAATATTTATGGGGGATGCAGGAGCTTATTTTCTTGGGGCAATTGTTTGTTGGGGATTGATTTATGCACATCTTGAAAATGGAAACTCTCCTTGGGCAGTCATGTGTGTCTTGGCTTACCCATTTACTGACTTAGTCTTCAGTGTCTTCCGAAGGAGATTTATTACCGGTGGAGATGCAATGCAACCGGATGCTGAACATTTACATCATGTTATCTATGAGAGGTTGAAAAAGTTGAAATTTAGACATGAAAGAGCAAGGCATTTTTTCACAGTAGTATTTATAACTTTATTTAATTTGCCATATTTGTGCGCCACAATGTTCTTTGTTGAAAATACCCCAGCTTTAATGGCTATCTTTGCTGCCTATATTTTTTCTTATCTATTGATTTATTTTGCTCTAAGCCCTAGGTTTTTAATGAGCAATGAAAAATAAAACAATTTTAATAACTGGAGCTGCCGGCTATATTGGGGGAACATTTACTTATGAAGCCCTCAAAAGGGGCTATAAAGTTATTGGCTTGGATAATTTTTCAAATTCAAATAAAAAAAATATCAACCAAATTAAAAAGATCTTCCCCAAAAACTTTACCTTTTATGAAATAGATCTCCTGGACGATAACCTAATTGAAAAATTTAAAAAACACACCGACATACATTATGTATTTCACTTCGCAGCATTAAAAAGTGTACCTGAATCCGAAAAAAAACCTGACCTCTATATCAAAAATAATATTGAAGGAACAAAAAGAATTCTTTCACTAATGCATGCACTCTCAATAACAAGAATTATTTTTTCGTCCTCAGCAGCGGTATATGGAGATCAAGAAGTTCAACCTATTACAGAAACAGCAGTCCTTAATCCAAAAAGTATTTACGCACAAACAAAAAAACTATCGGAGGAGTTGATCGAAAAACAAGCACAATTAGATAATTTCAAAGCTATTTCTCTTAGATACTTTAATCCTATTGGTGCGCATAATGATTATGTTATTACAGACAACTTTGAGGGGGTAAATGGAAATATAATGGCAATGTTAATAAGAGTTGCAATTGGGTTGGAGGAGAAATTAAATATTTATGGTGATGATTATCCAACAGCTGATGGAACAGGTGAGAGAGATTATATTCATATAAATGATATTGTTGAAGGTCATTTTAAAGCTCTAGAAAAGCTTAATTCGATTGATAAATATGATGTTTATAACCTCGGAGCAGGATCTTATGTTTCTGTCTTAGAATTAATTCAAACACTTGAGAATGTGAGTAGTCTGCAAATAGATTATAGGATCACTTCAAGACGATCAGGAGATTTAGCAAGATCTTATGCTGATCCATCAAAAGCAAATCGAGAACTAAATTGGGAAGCAAGATATAATCTAGAGACAATGTGTAAAGATGCTTGGGAAGCGATAAAAAATGGAATTAATTAAACTTAAAAATATAGCCATTAAAACATCAAAAAAAGCGGGCGACTATCTCAACTCCCAGAAAGATTCAAAAAAGGAAATACTAAGTGAGGTTGGTAGAGATATTAAGTTAGAGATTGATCAAAATACAGAAAAATTGATTAGAGAGGAGATGCAAAGTACTGGAATAGAAGTTTTGGGTGAAGAATTTGGTGGCGGCAAGCCTGAAAGCCTGCAATGGGTTATTGACCCACTTGATGGAACAGCAAACTACTTTAGGGGGCTTGATCAGTGTTGTGTTTCAATTGCACTTTTGGATGGGTCAGACGCACTTATTGGTATCATTTACAATTTTAATACCAATGAAATCTATTCTGCAGTTAAAGGTCATGGCGCTTATTTAAATGATGTGCCAATCAAAGTTTCAGATATCACAGAAAAAAACAAAGCTTCACTAACAACTGGATTTCCTGCTTCCGAATCTCTTGAATCTTCAATGGAATTTTTAGA
>CENJ01010719.1_pt1 | contig 12501 bp, 11 predicted proteins | sample 356161 | NCBI WGS metagenome assembly CENJ01 (sample SAMEA2619531, study PRJEB7988) | marine metagenome | biome: marine biome (ENVO:00000447); feature: surface water layer (ENVO:00002042); material: "saline water (ENVO:00002010), including plankton (ENVO:xxxxxxxx)" | depth 5 m
AAAGGTGTAAATGTTCCAACTCCAGTAGCAATAATCATTGATGAGCATATGCTCAAACCTACAATAACTCCAATTATTGGATTTGTCTCTATAAAACGAAACCAGGCAAAAACTCCAAGCATCATGCCATATAAAACTCCAAGAATTAAACCCGCCTTAAGTTCTTTTGATATTATTGCTAATTCATTTCCAATTGTAATTCTCCCGGTTGCGATACCCCTTACAATGATTGTGGAAGACTGTGTTCCTATGTTACCTCCCATGCCAATAATTATCGGTATGAAGGAGGCAAGCACAATTATGTTTTCAAGCATATTTTCAAAATTACCAATAACATAAGATGCAATAATTCCTCCAAACCAACTTGCCAAGAGCCAGGGAATTCTAATTTTTGCATTCTCCCAACTAGATTTCAATAAGATCTCTCTATCTTTTCCAGCACCGGCCATCTGTAAAAAGTCTTCTGTTGCTTCTTCTCTGATTACATCAACAACATCATCAACTGTTACGATTCCAAGAAGAATATTATCTGCATCAACAACAGGAACGGCAAGATAGTTGTATTGCGCAACTATCTGTGCAACTTCTTCCTGGTCGGTTTCAGGCCTAACCTTGTGTACGTTTTTAACCATTATTTCCTTTAATTTCATTTCGGGATTGGTAGTTGCTAAGGCACGAAGAGAGGCAATCCCAACCAAGGAATCATCATCATCGGTTATATAAATATAAAACACCATTTCTGCTTCTTTATGATCTTGTAAGGTTTTAAGAGCTTTTCGGCAAGTAGTACTCTTATGTAAGGTGAAAACATCCGTTGCCATTAGTGCTCCTGCAGAATCTTCTGGATATGCCATTATTTCTTCAATTTCTTCTTTTTCTTCTGATTTTAACTTATTTATTACTGATTCTGCTTGATCATTATTAAGAGCACCTAATATATAGCTTTGTTCATTGGTAGAGGCATTTTGAATTAAATTTGCTATACGTTCAGTATTTTCTATTTTAAGAAGATTTGCAATAAAGAGATCATCTAATTCTGTTAAAAACTCAAGTGTGTGTTCATTATTTTTCATTAACGAAAAAACCTCATACTGTTGATCTTCATCAAAATATCGAAAAATTATTGCTAAATCAGCAGGGTGTGTTTTTTTTATTAGCTTAATTAAATTTATGTCTGCATGTCTTCTAAGCAAACGTAGAAAGGTGTTTTTCAAAATGATTATTTCATGTTTGAATATTTCTTTTTTCATTTTTATTTCAAGTTTGTTTGATTGATTTGTCTAAAACCAAAAAAGACACTAAAACAGGCAAAAATTAAAATCCAAGGGGCAACATGTCCATTCCATATATAAAAATTGTTTTGTTGTAGTTCTAATGAAGACAACAAGAGAGCCATACAGTTATTTAAGCTATGTAAAATTAGTGGTGCTATTATGGATTTTGTTTTCCATGCAAGGAAGCCTAATATGATGCCAAGAAAATAAATCTGAAAAAACCAATATGGGTTCATATGAATTAATGAAAAAATTAATGATGTAAATAATATTGCTTGGGTAATGTCTTTCCAATGTTTTTCAAGGATTTGTTGTAAAAATCCTCGAAAAACAATTTCTTCTCCTAATGGAGCTAAAATTACAACTGCGATAAATAGTAAAATTGCACCCAAAAAAGAGTCGGGTTTTAATAAATAATTTAAATCTAAAACATACTCTGGTGTTGGGACAAAAAGCTGAATAATTCTATCTACTTCATCAGATAAAATAATTAAGCCCGTTGAAAATAAAATGATGGGTCTTATTTTGCTATATTTTAAAACTTTAAATCGAACTGAATGAAAGAGTGGTAGTTTTTTAAATTTTAAAAAAACAATTAAAGGAACAATCATGAAAGTTTGACCCACTATAAAAGATATAAAAGTAATAATTTTTTGATGAGACTCTGCGTAACTCACACCAAACCATGTTATGGCACCTCCTGTTAAAAATGCAGAAAGAATTGATAGAAAAACAATTATAAAAGCAGTTTTTGGTTCCGATATGGTTTTCATAAAATGTTTCTTTATATTTTCAAAAGTTGAGTTTGTTCATTAACAAATATATAAGAATTGACCCAGCAGTTGAAACATTCAGTGAATTTCCGGATCCTAGTTTATTGATGAAAATAAAATCTTCAATATAATCTAGGTTTTGTTTTGATATTCCATGCGCTTCACTTCCTAAAACTAAAACACATTTTTTTGGGAAGTCATAAGCACTGGCATTTTTACCTCTTAAATCTGCAGCAATTATTCCATGAGTTTTTTTGAATATGCTTAAATCAGTATTGGTGTGTATGGTCACTACAAAATGAGCACCCATTGCAGCACGAATAGATTTTGGATTATATGGATCTGCACATTTAGGAGATAAAGCAATATTTTTGATTCCAAACCATGCACAAGATCGGATCAAGGTGCCCATGTTACCTGGATCAGATATTTTATCTAAGTATATCCATTTATCCATGGTTAGTTTTATGGGCTTTTGTTTTGGGATGTCACAAATTGTTAAAATTCCCTGTGGGGATTTAGTACTGCTAATTTTGAGAAGAGTTTTTTTATTTATTGCTTTTATTATGGTGCCTTTCTTTAAATGTTTTTGGACCCAAGGGTTGTTTTCTTTAAGAAAACTATCACTACATAAAATTGTACCAATGTTTTCATTGCAAACTAAGGCACTTTCGATTATTCGTTTGCCTTCAATTACAAATTTATTAAATAATTTTCTATTTTTAGCATGTCTTAAAGAATGTATTGTTTTATAGCTGTATTCAATCACATCATGATATTACATTTTTAAATTTTAAAATATTAATAATTACTATAAAGAAATAAATTATCTATCATTTCTATCTTTGTCTAATTCTGTTCAAACCGGTAATTTTCTCCCAAATAAATTGTGTTTTATAAATGAAAAATAAATTGCCTAAACAAAATATAAACTTTTCTGAGTGGTATACTCAAATTGTTAAGAAAGCTGGATTAGCAGATTATGGACCTGTTAAAGGAACAATGGTTATAAAGCCATATGGGTTTCAATTATGGGAGAATATAAAAGACTCTTTTGATTCAATGATAAAAAAGACGGGACATGTTAATGCATATTTCCCTCTATTCATTCCCAAATCTTTTTTAGCTAAAGAAGCAGAGCATGTTGAGGGTTTTGCAAAAGAATGTGCAATAGTTACTCACACAAGATTAAAAAATGACAAAAAAAACGGAGTTGTAATTGATCCAAAATCAAAATTAGAAGAGGAGATAATTGTAAGGCCTACTTCTGAAACAGTTATATGGTCCATGTATAAAAAATGGATCCAATCATATAGAGACCTTCCAATCCTAATTAATCAATGGGCAAATGTTGTTAGGTGGGAAATGAAAACCCGCCTATTTTTGCGAACTAGTGAATTTCTCTGGCAGGAAGGTCACACTGCTCATGAAACTAAAGAAGAGGCAAAAAAAGAAACACTTGATATTCTTGAATTATATCGTCAATTAGCAGAGGACTATTTAGCGGTACCTGTTTTTACTGGTGTTAAGACAGACTCTGAAAAATTTGCTGGAGCAGAAAAAACGTACTGTATAGAAGCAATGATGGGTGATAAAAGAGCATTGCAGGCAGGGACCTCCCATAACCTTGGCCAAAATTTTGCAAAAGCTTTTGATGTTAAATTTCAAACGAAAGATAATAAAGAAGAATTTGTATGGGCAACAAGTTGGGGGGTTAGTACTCGTCTTATTGGGGCTGTAATTCTTACACATGGTGATGATATAGGACTTCGTATTCCTCCCAAAATTGCTCCTGTGCAAATTGTTATTGTACCAATATCAAAAAATGATGACGATGAAAAAGCGATAAAGTTATTTTTGAGTTCTATTATAAAATCATTAAAAATGGCAGGGGTAAGGATTCATGTAGATTGGACTAATAATTCACCTGGATATAAATTTAATGAATGGGAAATGAAAGGTGTACCTCTGCGAATGGAAGTAGGACCAAGAGATATTGAAAATAATAAAGTTGTCTTAGTTAGAAGAGACCTAGGAGAAAAAATGTTTTTATCAAAACAAGATGTTTTGAGTGCTGTGCCGAAATTATTAGAAGAAATTCAAAACAATCTTTTTATTCAAGCTAAAAAATTCAGAGACATTAATACTCATTCCGTATCAACATACGATGAGTTTTGTTCAATTATGAAAACGGGAGGTTTTATTCGTTGTGGTTGGGATGGATCTTCTAAAACTGAATTAAAGATTAAAGAAGATACAAAGGCTACTATTAGATGTATTCCTTTTGATGAAAAACCTGAAGATCTGTGCTGTGTTTTTTCGGGTAAGCCAGCTAAACACGAAGTAATATTTGCAAAGGCCTATTAGGCTACAACAATTTGATAGTTAATACTTCTGCTATTGTATTAAAATCTTTTTCCTATGGTGAATCTTCGTTAATAGCTAGATGTTTTTCTGAAAAAAATGGAAAAGTAAGCCTTATCATTAAAGGAGCAAAAAAAAACAAATCACCAAAAGCGCCATATTTTCAACCGCTTAGTTATGTAGATATAATTTATAATCATAAATTAAATAGAGACCTACAAGTTTTATCTAAAGTAAATTTTCGTCAATACTGGTCTAAAATATTAGATGATCTTTACAAGGTTTCTTTAGCTATATCTATATTAGAGTTAACAGATAAAACCATGTCTGATAATGATCCGCATCCATCACTTTTTTTAATTTTGAAAGAAGTTTTGAAAGCTTTCAATAATACATTGATTGATCCAAAAATTCTATTTTGGTTTTATGAGTGCGCTTTATTAAATAATCTTGGGTTTCAGCCTAATTTAGATGACCCTAAATTGCCAGGTTTGGTCTTACCAAACATTAAAAATGATTCCAATTGCGTTGTGGCTCTTTCAACTTTATTGTCTGGAAATATAAATCAACTTCAAAAAATAAAAGTTTCAAAAGAAACGAGTAGCTTGATAAGTCACTATTTATGGAACTTAATAGATTATCACTTCGAAGGATTATCTTCAATAAAATCTTTTAAAGTTGTAAAAAAATTATTATCATGAATCTTTTGGTTTTATTTTATGCATAGATATTCGGCAAAAAAAATAATAGATAGATGAAATATCAATTTCAATCCAATCCCGGACAACTTTCTTATAAGCCTTCACTTTTTACAGATGCCATAAAAACATTGATATCTGTTAATTTCGCTATTTTTATTTTTCAGAGTATTTCTAGTTCTGAGATAATATTTTTTTCCAATTTTGGCTTAGTACCTAAGTTGGTATGGTCGCAGTTGAAAATATGGCAACCATTTACCTATATGTTTTTCCATGGTGATATCTGGCATGTGCTAATAAATATGTTTGTTCTCTGGATGTTTGGATCTGAATTAGAACGAGCATGGGGTAAAAAAAACTTCTTACGTTTTTATTTTATAACAGGAGTAGGATCTGGATTGGGTACAATGCTTTTTGGGCTGCAATCAACTATTCCGATTGTAGGCGCAAGTGGAGCAATATATGGTGTTCTACTTGCTTATGGTGTTATGTTCCCGAATAGAACAGTGTACCTCTACGGAATTATTCCAATTAAGTCGATTTGGTTTGTTATTGGAATAGGTGTAATAGCATTTTTTTCCTCTTTCAATAATTTTACTAATATTAGTCATCTAACACATCTTTTTGGAATGATAATAGGCTATCTATATTTAAGGAGGCCAGTTCACTTTAGATCATTATGGTTTTCAGTTTTTAAAAAGGTTTTGGAATATAGAATCCAAAACCAAGAGAAAGAGATATCTCGTTCGGTTGAAATAGAGAGGGATTTAAACTCTATTTTAGATAAAATAAATAGAGAGGGTTTTAAAAGTTTAACACAAGAAGAAGAAAAAAGATTGTATAAAAATAGCAAAAATTTATCAAAAGGTAAAAAGAAAGATTAATATTTTGCTTCAGATTGTTCTTTATTCTAGAATTAATATTGTAAATACATTGAAAAATAAAACAATTTAATAAGACATGGACTTAGAAAAAAAAAATATTGGAAAAGATCTTGGTACTCCAATAGGTATTGTTGCAGGTTTAATAATCATTCTTATCGGTATTTATCTACAAAAAACATCTGCAACCTTTCCTCAAAAACTTAATTGGTTTGTCAGTCCATCAGCTTTGTTTATTGTAATCGGGAGTACTTTTGCAGCAGCGATGGTAGCAATACCTTTTAATAGTATAAAAACGATACCTGCTGTGATAGGAATTACAGTGCGATCTTTAGCTTTTGATTATCTAGCTGTAATTGATAAAATGCTAGAGCTTGCAGCGATTGGAAGAAAAGATGGCCTTTTTGCATTAGAAAAACACGCTAGAGAAATTGAAGATCCATTTTTTTCAAATTATCTCGAACAAGCTACATTTGAAAGAGACTCAAAAAAGCTCAAGGCTAATATGGATATGGAGATGAATAATATTATGAGTCGCCACGAAGCAGGAGCAGAACTATTTACTTTTATGGGTACATATGCACCTGCATTCGGTATGATGGGGACCGTTATCGGCTTAATTGTAATGATGTATGGTTTTGATACAGGCGGTAGCGGAAGTGTTGCTGAAAAGTTTGCAGACCTTCTACAAGGCATGGCAACAGCCCTTATTACAACTCTTTATGGTGTGGTTTTTGCAAACTTAGTATTTTTACCTATTGCAGCTAAACTTGAACGTAGATCAATAAACGAACTAAGGCATAAAGAAATTGTTGCCCAAGGCATTCTTATGCTTCATGCAAAAGAGCACCCTATTCTAATCAAAGAAAAATTAATGAATTTTGTTCCTAAAGAATTAAAGAGCAAAAAAAGCGAAAATAAAGATTCTGATTAATTAGAATAAATATATATAAATTGTAAAAACAAAAAAACCAAATGGCTAAATCAAAGAAAAATACTCAAGCCTGGGCGATAACGTATGCCGATATGGTTACTTTGTTACTTACTTTTTTTGTTTTGCTTATGGTGATTTTAAGTGAAGCTGAAAAACAGATTGACCTTCAGATTCAAAAATTGCTTGATAAAGCTCATGAGCAAATGGTAGAAGGGTTAGATGATAAAAACATTGATGTGGAAAGAGTATCCAAAGGAGTAAAAGTCACTATTCGTGGAAAATTATTTGAGCAATTAAGTCCGGATATTTCTTCCGAATATCTACCAAAAATAGCACGCATAGGGAGCTTAATCAAAGAAACAGATCTTATGAAAATTGACTTATCATCTATTCCTGATAGTTCAGATGAAAACTTTCCATTAATGTCAGAGCTTAGAAATAGTGGTCGGGAGTTAGCTATTGAAATTCGCTGTGAAGGTCACACAGATGATGCTCCTATACCAAAAGGAAAAAGAACGATATACGATAGTAATTTTGAACTGTCTTCAGCTCGCTCCTTAAATGTCGTAAAGCAAATGAATAAATTTGCTTCAATAGATTACGAATATTTTTCTGCTTTAGGCTATGGTCCGTATCGCCCAATAATATCGGTAGAAACAATTAAAAGTAAAAAAACAAGAAGAGAAAAAGATCGACTAAGGGAATATAACCGTCGAGTCGAAATATATTTAGATGCTTTTGCTAGAAACAAAACGCAATCAGATGAAAAAGATTTAATTGAGTCCTTAAGTAACAAAAAAAGAAAAAAGAAGGAAGCTGAAGTAGAAGAAACATTATAAGCTTTTATGCTTATTCTTTTTTTGTTTTTTTATTGCTATCGATAACTTTGAACACTTTTTCGCCTGGTTTTGCCATTCGATATTTTTCTCTTGCAAGTTTTTCAATATAATCTATATCATTTTCAAGGCGATGTTTTTCTGAAACAAGTTTTTCCTTTTCTTCTCTAAAATTAGTTATGTGGTTTTGAATTTTGTTTTTTTCTTTTTTTAGTTTATAAAGTTGAAGTAAACCATGATCTCCAAAAATAAAAGTCAGAGCCATTAAGATACCAATTAAGCTAAGCGCTCCTCGAACAAGTTTTTTTTGAGTTTCGTCAATTTGTTTTTGAAGAATTTTTTTTTGATTTTTTTGTTTTATTTTTTGGAACCTATTCATTTTTAATGTGCCCCAAACAGTTTATGTTTGCAAACGTAGCGTCGCTCCCTAAAATTTCTTCAATTCGTAATAACTGGTTATACTTACAGACTCTATCTGTTCGTGATGCTGACCCTGTTTTTATTTGACCCATACCCATAGCAACAGATAAATCTGCTATGGTTGTGTCTTCTGTCTCTCCTGATCTATGAGATATGATAGCACCAAACCCCGCTGAACGTGCTTTATTTACGGCTTCAATAGTTTCAGTAACGGTTCCAATTTGATTTAACTTTATTAAAATAGAGTTCATGCTCTTTTCATTTATTGCACGTTGTAAACGTTCTATATTTGTTACAGTCAAATCATCACCAACAATTTGAACTTGATCACCAAAGTTATTGTTAAAATGAGCCCACCCAGCCCAGTCATTTTCATCCAATCCATCCTCCACAGAGATAATAGGGTATTGGTTAATTAATTTACCTAGGTATTCAACCATGCCTTTAGAGTCTAGTGTTCTATTTTCTGAGTATAAATTATAATTATTGTTTTCAAATAATTCACTAGCGGCTACATCTAAAGCGATATAGATATCTGAAGCTGACTTTAGACCTGCATGCTCAGTTGCTTCTAAGATTACTTCTATAGCTTCTTCATTGGATCTTAGGTTAGGGGCAAACCCACCTTCATCTCCAACAGAAGTAGCCATTTTTTTTATTTTTAAAACTTCTTTAAGACAGTGAAATATTTCTGTGCCCATTCTAAGCGCTTCAGAAAATGAGTTTGCGCCAAAAGGCATGACCATAAATTCTTGAATATCAACAGAATTATCTGCATGACTTCCGCCATTTAAAATATTCATCATTGGAACTGGTAACATTGTGTGGTTGTTATTGCTTAAATATTCAAACAAGTTTTTCTCTGATACTTTTGCTCCTGCGTGAGAAATAGCTAAAGATGTACCTAAAATGGCATTTGCCCCGAGTTTAGATTTGTTTTTAGTCCCATCAATTTCAATTAACAACTTGTCTGCTTCTTCTTGTTTGGTAACATCAAATCCTTTCAATGCAGATGCAACTGTAGTATTAATATTATCTACAACATTTTTGACACCTTTTCCAAAGTATCTTTTTTTATCTTTATCTCTTAGTTCAATTGCTTCGTATTCTCCTGTTGATGCTCCTGATGGAACAGAAGCGCGAGCAAAAACACCGGAACCTGTTGTTATGTCAACCTCTATAGTAGGATTTCCCCTTGAGTCTAAAATTTCTCTAGCGATCAATTTTTCAATATTAGTATTCAATTTTTAGTCCTTTAAATTATATGCTCAAATTAAAATCTAGTTTAAACACCATCCAACAACTATAACTTAAATTTATGTGATGAAATAATTAATTTATTTGTAAAAAGAATCAGAATGTTAGAGTTTTTACGTTTTCAAAAAGATGAAGAGCAAGCTTGGGATTTATTTGTTCCTAAAACAAACAATGGCACAATTTTTCATTTAAGATCATTCCTTAATTATCATCCCGAAAGTAGATTTAAAGATCATAGCGTGATGGTAAGAAAAAAAGGAAGCTTGTTTTCGTTGTTACCTGCAGCCGAACAAGTTTTGAAGGGTAAAAAAACATTAGTTTCTCATCCAGGTGCGACAGTAGGATCTTTTACCTTACCTGAAAATTTATCTATTGCAGATTCCTTTGGTCTTGTTAAAAAATTAATTGAATACGCTAAAAATGAAAAATTTCAGTGTATCAGAATAAGCTTGCCTCCAAATTTATATCAAAGAAGACTCTCAAATTATATGGAGTATAGTTTTTTTAAATTTGGATTTGTTTATGCTAAAAGAGAAGTGACAAGTATATTGTTTCTAGAAGAAACAATTGAAAAAACAGAAATGAAATTTAGACCATCACATTTAAGAGCTGTCAGGAAAGCAATAGATAAAAATATTGTAGTTAAGCAATCTAAAAATATTGAAGCTTTTTATGCAATTTTAAAAGATAATTTAGAAATACGACATGGAGTTAGCCCAACTCACACTCTTGGGGAGCTAATGAACCTTTTTAATTTGTTTCCAGATAAGATTAGGCTTTTTGCTGCATTTTATGATGAGTTGATGATTGCTGGAGTGGTAACCTTTCAAATTAATCAGCGAGTTCTATTGGCTTTTTATATTAGCCATGATGAACGTTATTCTGATTTAAGAGCTGTTAATATTTTATTTTATAATATTTTTGAATGGGCCATAAAATCAAAGTTTGAAGTTTTTGATTTTGGGATTTTTACTGTTAATGGGGAACCTAATATGGGCTTAGGGAGGTTTAAAGAAAATTTTGGTGCAAGTGGTATATTTAGAGACACTATTGAATTAAATCTAGATTGTTAACATGTCTATAAAACTTTTGGGAAAACAATCTCTTGTATATGGTTTTGGTCATGTTATAACTCGTTTAGTAACTTTTTTACTTTTGCCACTTTATACGAACCAGTTTACTCCAGAACAGTATGGGATAGTTGCTCTTTTTTACACTTTTGTTCCATTGCTAAATATAGTTGTTCGCTATGGAATGGGTGCAGCGTTTTTAAAAAACTACGTTCCTGCTAATAAAGAAGATCGCATGAGCATAATGACTAATGTTATTATATCACTTGTTTTAACAGGAATACCATTTTTGTTATTATTTTACTTTTTTAGAGAAAACCTTTCTCTTGTTCTTTTTGGTGTTGTAAAGCCTTCTTATGTGGTTATGATGGGGATTATAATTTTTCTTGATACTATATGGTCCATTCCTATGCTTGCTTTAAGAGCCGAAAATCGCCCCCGCCTTTTCATTTTCTTTAGTTTTTTGAATGTGGGTGTTACATTACTTTGCAACTTGGTTTTTATTATTATTTTTAAAATGAATATTGGGAGTGTTTTCTTAAGTAATCTAATTGCCTCTTTAATATTATTTATTTTAGTTCTTCCTTATATTTATCAAAGATTTAGATTTTCTAGTCTGTCAATTGTTAAGTGGAAAACTATTTTATCCTTTGCGCTTCCTTTTCTTCCAGCAGGTTTATTTGCAATGGCAATGGAGGTTGCAGATCGATATATATTGAAACTATTAACAGACCTTGAAACTGTAGGTATTTATAATGCAGGATATAAAATAGGGGTTCTAATGCTTTTAGTTGTAAATGGTTTTAATATGGGATGGCAGCCTTATTTTTTAGAAAAAAACTTTGACTCTCGAAGTAAAATTTACCCAAGAATTAATAGTATAGTTTTGGCAATACTGGGATTTATTTGGATATTATTACTTTTTTGGACAGATGATTTAATAAAAACAAGTTTTTTGGGTATAACTTTTTTTGGGTCAGATTTTTTCGGCTCTTTAAATATTATTCCTTGGATAGGCTTAAGCTATTTTTTTTATGGATTCTATCATCTTCAAACACCAGGGGTTTTTTTAAAAAGTCGACCCAAATATGCAGCTTGGACGAGACTGTTTGGAGCATTCACTAATATTGGACTATGTTTTTTGCTTATTCCAATATTTGGAGCAGTTGGTGCTGCTTATGCAACGTGTATATCTTTTGGTCTTATGGCACTATCGATGTTTTTTATTAATAGATATCTAATTTTTGTTAAACTTGAGTATAAAAGCTTAATTATTATATTTTTATTATTATTTATAAGCTATGCAGCTTTTTCTGTTTATAAAGACAACTCTACTGTGAATCTATTAATTATGTTTTTCTACATTGCAGTTATTTTTTATTTTAAAATAATAAACATACAAAGTTTGAATAAAATTTTTGCCTAATACCGATGGCTTTATTAAAACCTAACTTCTTTATAATTGGTGCACCTAAGTGCGGAACAACTTCTCTTCATAATTATTTAAAAAGTCATTCTCAGATTACTATGTCCAATCCAAAAGAACCGCATTATTTCAGTGAAGATATAAATAATGGTGGGATTCGAAACAAAGAGAAATACGCAGATTGTTTTTCCCATGGTAAAAGAAATGCAATAGCTATTGGGGAATCTTCAACATTATACTTGTATTCCAGAGTAGCTGTGCAAAATATATACAACTATAATAGAGATGTTAAATTTATTACAATGATTAGGAATCCTATTGAAATTGCACGGTCTTTTCATCAGGTAGCTTTAAAAGTGTTTGGAGAAATAGAAACTGATTTTCAAAAAGCATGGTTTTTACAGGAAAGCAGGAAGTCTGGGAGGAATATTCCCATCGGATGCATAGACCCTAAATTAATTCTTTATGGTAATATTGCAAAATTAGGCCAGCAAGTTAAAAGGTTGTTATCCAAAATAAGTTCAGATAAAATACATTTTGTTTTATATGATGATTTTAAAAGTTCAAC